>Ga0209802_1001665_pt1 | contig 16202 bp, 19 predicted proteins | sample GraSoiAngelo_129_FD_185886 | JGI IMG/M metagenome (GOLD analysis project Ga0209802, IMG submission 185886) | Grasslands soil microbial communities from the Angelo Coastal Reserve, California, USA - 14_0927_12_40cm (SPAdes) (version 2) | ecosystem: Environmental > Terrestrial > Soil > Grasslands ... | reverse complement strand
GCCTTCGAGGGCTACTGGCGCAAGACGCCGAGCATCAAGCGCCTCGTCATGCGGAGCTTGCCCGAAGAGTCCACCCGCGCGGCCGCGCTCAAGCGGGGCGAGGTGGACGGCGCGTATTTCTTCAACGGCCCGATCGCCGAGGACATCCGGCGTACTCCCGGTCTCACGCTCACCGGGATTCGGACCAACGGGCTCTTCTTCCTCGTGTTTCCCGAGCAGTGGACGCAAGGCTCCCCGTGGGCTGACGTCCGGGTGCGGCGGGCGGCGAGCCTCGCGATTGATCGCGAGGCGATCAACGCGGCCGAGTCGCTGGGATTCTCGGCGCCGTCGGGTGGCGTCGTCCCGCGTCACCAGGAGTTCGCGCTCGCCATTCCGCCCGACCCATACGATCCCAAGCAGGCGAAGGCCTTGCTCGCCGAAGCAGGCTATCCCCATGGCTTCGACGCCGGCGACTTCACGCCGTACCCGCCCTACAACGGCATGGGCGAGGCGATCGCGAACTACTTCACGGCCGTGGGCATCAAGGTCCGCGTGCGCATCATGGAGCGTGCCGCCTTTCTCTCTGCCTGGCGCGACAAAAAGCTCAAGAATGTTTTCGTCGGCGCGACGGGCGCGGCCGGCAACGCTTCCACCCGGATCGAGCCGTACGCCACCGGCAAGGGGGTCAATTCCTACGGCACGTTTCCCGAGATCGAGAGTCTCTTCCAGCGGCAACTCCACGAGATGGACCGCAAGAAGCGCGAAGACATGCTGTTCCAGATTCAGCGCATCCTCGCCGAGCGCGTGATGTTCGTGCCGATCTGGGAGAACGGCTTCATCCGCGCGTATGGACCGCGGGTGGAGGAGCCGGGGCTGACGCTGATCCCGGCGTTTCCGTACTCGGGGCCGCTCGAGGACGTCCGTTTGAAGAAGTAGGGCGTACGAGTTCCAGGGCGTTGATTGCCGGCAACAGGAGCTATAAGGGGTCCATGCGTCCGGCGCCAGCGCGGCTAGCCCTCTCAGCCTCGCGGGGACTCGGCCTGGCCGTCGTGGCGGGCCTGCTATTGGTGGGGTGCGGAAAGCACTACTGGGGCAAGCCGGGCGCGAGCCCGACCGACTTCCAGCGGGAAAGTGCCGAGTGCGCCCGCGAGAACGCGGTGCTGATGGGCTCGAACAAGGACTACGGGATCGTCATCGCTACCCTGTACAAGAACTGTCTGAGGGCCCGAGGCTGGAACCGGGCACAGCACTTCGAGCCCCCACCGGCCGGATGGTTCCGCGGAATCGAAGAGGACGGGCCGATGCGCCCCGAGGCGTCGCCCGTGGCTCCCTAACCGGCGCCACCGTCACCCCCGCCGGGTACCACTTCTCGCGCAGATTCCCGGGGCCATCGAGCAGCAAGGCGGGTCGGCGCTAGCGCCCGAGTAATAGGGCGGATTCACCGGCACCCCATGCTACAACTTGAAAAGGTGATCGATTTTCACACCTTTTCCATCACGGCCAAGCATTGACATCTCGCCGTTGCAGGCACCGAGGAGGGTCGCGATGAAGCGCCGCGCGATTCCATGGCTCGTCGGGCTGGTGGCGCTCTCGACGGGCTCTCAAGCCGAGGCGAAGACGTACCGGTGGGTGAACGAGCAGGGCATCGTCACGTATTCCGACCAGCCCCCTCAGGTCCGGCCCGTCGAAGGTGAGCGCGAGGTGCTGATCAGCGAGGCCTTGGAGATCTCGGGAACCAAGAAATCGCTCGAGACGATCCCCGCCCATATCCGCGCCCAGTTCGAAGCGCGCCAGACGCCGCTCAAGCCCGAGGAAAAGACGCGCGTGGGCAAGATTCTCGGCGACGCGTTCCGACCCGATGTGCTCTACGGCGCCGTACGCGGCGCCTTCCGGACCAACTACGATCCACAACGCATGACCCTCGTGATCGGTCAGCTCCGGACGCCGCTGTTCCAAAAGGTCGCGGCGCTCGAGATCGCGGCCAGCGAGCCGGGCGCGAAGCAGGATCTCGAGCGGTTCGCCATCGGGCTGCAGGGGGACATCCCGAAACCGGCCCGCGTCGCCCTCGTGCAGCGACACGAGGCGGCGGTGCGAAGCGCGGAACTGCAGATCGAGATGGGCGTCGTCGCGTTCCGCGCGGTCACGCGCTCGCTCGAGCCGGTCCTGCCGTCCGAGAAGCGACTGACCGCGCGCGAGACGGATTCCGCGGAGCGCTCGCTACGGGCTCAGCAGGACAGCCTGGTCCGCGCGGCCCTCGTGCGCTGGCTCTACACCTTCCGGTCGCTGACCGACGAGGAGCTGGCGGAGTACGTGGCGTTCGGCGAGACCGACGCCGGGCGGTGGTTCGTGGCGACCCAGCGCAAGGGCCTGCTGGACGCGATGCGGACGGCAATGGACGCGGCGGCCCGACAGATGGCCGCCGCGTTTCCTGCAAAGCGTTAGCGCGCCGGCCGCCGCTCCTCGAGGAGCTTCAGGAACCGCGGGTCCTTCTTCAAGCTGACCAGCGAGGGGTCGAGGCTCAGGTAGTCGAACTGGTCGTAGCCGAGGTCGAGGGCTTTGTTGAGCCACGTGAGAGCCTGGTCGGCGTCGCCGAGCCGCGCGTAGACGCGTGCGGCGTTATACGCGGCCTGCGGATCCTTCGGCTTGGCCTCGGCCCCCTGGACCGCCGACGAGGCCTGATCCTTGCGCTCCTGCATGACCGCCTTGCTCTTCAGCGCGTTCTCGAGATTGGCCTTCGCCGTGGCGTTGGCGGGATCGCGCTGAACCACATCCTCGAGCTCGCGGGCGGCGTCGTCGTAGAGGCCCTGCTTGCTGTAGAGGTTCGCGAGGTTGTTGCGGACGATCGCGTTGGCCGGATCGAGCTCCAGGGCCTTGCGATAGGCCGCGACCGCCTCGTCGGTCCGGCCCTGCCGATCGTACGCGTAACCCAGGTTCGATTGGATCACGGCCGACTTGGGCGCCGCCTCGGCGGCTTTCTGGAGCTCGGCCGCGGCCTCCCCGAACTTCCCATCCTTCAGGAGCGCCGCGCCCCGAGCGTTCTGCTGCGCGGCCGCGGCCGCGAGCTTCTGGTCAGAGGACTTGTCTTGCCCCTCCGCCACTCCGCCCAGAAGCGCGCAGAGCGTCAGCGCGATGAGCGCGAGCTTCTTCACTGGATTCGCTCACGCCAGGAGCGGACCTGCTTCAGGAACCCCGGCGCGGGAATCGGATTGTTCGGGAGCTGCTGGTTCGTCGTAGCGGTGATCGCCGACGCTGTAGCCGACCCCGAGCCCTGCGGCGGCGTCACGATCACGACCGGCATCGAGGCGATTCCCTGGCCGATCGTCGTGGACCGGGTGGCCGTTGCGCCGGTCGAGCTGAGCGCGGTGCCCGTGCTGAAGTCGATGGCGGCATAGCCGGTCGACATCTGGACCGAGTAGAGCTTCGCCGTCCCACCGCCGCCAAGACAGGAGACGGTGGTGACCGGCGTGAAGCTGGAGAAGAGGACGTCCATGTTGAAGACGTTCGCCGGATCGAGCACTTTCTCGCTCGAAGCCAGTCTGAAGAACCATCCGCCCGACGCCGTCCCGTTGGTCGACGTCACGTCCACGAGGGTGCTCTCCGACAGCGCGGCTCCGTTCGTCATGTCGGTGGTTTCCTTGATCCCGTAGAAGCGATTCGAGGCCGTGCTGTTCGGGTGGTTCCGGTCGCCCGTGCCGAGGAAGACCCAGAGGTGCATGGAGGTGTCATAGGCAAGCACGGGGGCGCCGTAGAAAGCCTGAGCCGGATAGAACTCCCCGGCCACCGGCGGGTTCGCCTGGCTCGGGGCGGCGGTGAAGAGGCGCTTGCCCGCCCAGCTCGACGTTGTATTCGCCGAGACGTCGAACTTCCAGAGCTGGCCGCCCGTATCACCGATATACACGCGGTCGACGAAGCCGTCGTTGTTCAGGTCGACTGCGGTGGAGTTTTCTGTGAGACTGAAGTTCATGTACTGACGATCGTCCGAAGTGCCGTCTTTGTAGTATTCCCAGAGCTTCGAGCCGTTCGAGAGGTCGACGGCGAAGAACGCTTTACCGTGGGCATTGTTACTCGCCGTGTCGTACCCGCCGCCGAAGAACGCGGCGAACTTGCACGGCGTGCTGGTGCTCGGGTAAAGGAAGCATGACTCTGAGGACGAGCTCATCTTCACCTTGCCGATCGAAGGCTCGGACCACGTCTCCGTGATCTTCGAGTCGGTGAAGCTCCACATCCACTGAGGGTTGGTCGTGTCCGTGATGTCCAGGGCGTAATAGAAGGGTCCGCCGCGCCTCATACCGAAGACGACGATTGTCTTCCACGTGCCACCAACCTTGATGTCGGTGGCGATCGGGCTCGAGTCCACGAAGAACTGGTGGTCGGCGCCGGTATCGGTCAAGATCTTCAGATTGTCGAGGAGGTCCGGCGGGATGAACGCCCAGAGCTCCACGCCATCGCTTTCACGAAATGCGTGTAGCATCCCGTCGTTGGCGCCGGCGATCAGCACCTTCGTCCGGGTAGCCTGAGCGGTCTTGAACGCCTGGTAGGTCGGGTCGCTGGACGCCAGGACCGGCGGCGTCACCAGAACCGGCGTCGAATGGAAGATGTCGCCGAGTTTCCAAGCCCGCTCCTCGGTGACGTTACCGTTTCCGTTCTCGTCGTACGAATCGATGCCGCGGATGAAGTCGATGATCTTGTCGTGCTCCGCGTTGCTCGAGGCAGCAAGGAGCGTATTGGTGATCGCGGAGTTCGTCTTCGCGAATGCTTGCCGGGCTCCACTGACGACCGTGTAGATCGTCCGGTTCGCGGCGGGCGTCGTACTGAGGACCTGTCCGGCTTCCCAAACCAGGGCCGAGCTCAACGGGACGCCGGTGGTGTCCACCGGGACCAGGCCGTTTGAGTTCCGCTGGTAGGCCTTCAGGTAGCCACGCCAGAAGGGGATCGAAGGGTCGGACCTGAAGGCGGCGAGATAGGCCTTGGTGCTTCCAGTCGTGCTGGTCGTCGGTACGACCGGCGTGGCGAACGTGAAGGTGGCCTGGACGATCCGGCGGATCGCGTCCTGAAGCGCAGTTTGCAGTTGGGTCTCATTGTCCGAGATGTAGAACTGCCCCCCACCGTTCTTGGCGGATTGACTGAGCGTGTCGTAGGCCGCTTGCGTCTCGGCGGCGGTGGTATTGACGGTGACGCCGAAGCCCACGGTGTGGACGATCACGTTCTGAATTCCTGTGAGCGAGGTCGCGTGGTCCTGGGCGAAGCGGTTCGTCGCCTCAGCGGGCATGGTCCGAGTCCCCGCGGTCTGCATCCCGTCCGTGATGAAGATCACGAAGTTCGGCTGGCACTCGAGCTGGATGGGGCTCGATAGCGCCGCTTGGGTGCCGTTCGCCGTCGGTTGCCCCTTGTAATATTGGCCCACGTCGTACAGCGCGTCGCCCAGCGGCGTGTTCCCGGTCGGGCTAAGACCGTTGACCGCGGTCTTCATCACGTTAACGTTGGTGCCCACCTGCGAGACCACTCGGGCACCGAGGCCGTTGTTGCTGCTGTCGTAATAGAACGTCATAACTCCGAACCGGACGCCCTGCACGCTGTCGAGGATTGAGTTGACGACCTCCTTGGCAATGGCCATTTTCGACTTGGTGCAGGCGCCACCGCTCGCGCAGGTCCCTAACAGGTAGTTGAGATAGTTACCCGTGAAGAGGTTCACCGTCGAGCCGTTGATCTTTCCGGACCAGTATCCCGCCGTGTTCAGGGCATTCTGGGCGGGGTGCGGGGGGCTGTCGGGGACCGATGCGACATCGTTGGCGTAGGTCGTGTACGTGGAGCTCGAACCGCTCTTGTATACCTTGACAGAGGCGCAGGGCTGAATTGTCTTGCTGTGGCCCTTGCCCGCCGGGTCGCAGTTATCGAGTACGGGATAGTAGGCCGCGGTGCCCGATGGCGGTGGGACGTCGAAGGAGTTCGACGGGGCGCTGTCGGCCATACTGCCCGAGTTGTCGATCATTATCACGACGTTCGGCTGGATGTTGGCACCGAAAATGTCGCTGTCGTCGGCGAATGCCGCCGGGTGCACCTGCAGCGACAGGAACGTCGCGATCAGCGCGAAAGCAATTAGTCGCTTCATAGCGTTCATGGTCATGACCTCACTGGGCAACGGGCCCGTAAGCGACCTGGGCGTCGACAGTGCGCTGAGCACTTCGAGGGCCAGCCCCCGAGCCGGTAATCGCATAGTTGTAGAAGACGAAGCCGCTGGGGTTGTATCCGGTACCGGAACCAATGGAGTACCCGGCACGCTGCGACGTATTCAGGAAGCAATTCGCGTCGGCGCCGGCGCCGGCCGCGACCGAGTACGAAAAGGCGCCGAGCGACGTGGAGGCTTTCACGCACGTCGGGCCGCCCGGCGCGATCGTGTCGATGCCGACGTTGATTCCGGCGTCGGCGGCGAAGAAGCTGCCCTCGGCCCACATCGTCCCGTACGCGATGTCGCCTTCGGTGCTCGACATCCGAACCAGGAAGATGCCGGACACGAGCATGAGGACCATGATGAAAATAGCCATCACCGAGGCGATGCCGCGCTCGTCGGTGCAGTGACGCCACATTCCACGCATTTCACGAGCCTCCATCAGGGATTCCGGAGCCTCACGTCGGAGGTGAGGGTATACGTCTGGGCGGGCTGACCCGGCACGTTCTCCCGGGCCGTCACCATGATGACGATGCGCCGCACGATAGACCGCTGCGCCACGCTGGCGAAGCTCGGCGCGGCGCCCAGCCCCTGCGCGTCGAGGTTGTAGGGGCCAGTGGGCGGATTCGGGACCGGATTGTTGGCGGAATCGAAGTAGGCGAAGCTCAGCGCTGTGACGCTCTCGGCCATCAGCTGCCCGTTGGCGCACGTGTACGAAGCCGCGGCGCCGATCGCGCCCTGGACTCGCCTCAACCCAGCGCCGTCGAGGCAGAAGGTGTAGGCACTGCTCGCGCCGGTGTTGTCGAGGTCGCCGGCGACGGAGATGGCGGACTCGGTGGCGACCTGGATCGAATTCGAGAGGTCGTTGGTGTTGTCGTTGTCGATGTTCTCGGGGAAATAGCCGGCCATGCGGATCTGCCGGGCCATGCGATCCATCGCGACCCGGGCGTTCTGCTGGACGCCCAGCTTCCGCTCGCTGACCTGATACGCGTTGCGGCTCGGGTCGAAGACCTGGAAGATCCCGACCAGGATGAGCAGGAAGATGCTCATGGCGACCATGAGCTCGACCAGCGTGAAGCCATCCTGTCCGCGGAGCGAGACGGGGCGCATTAGAATAAGCTCACGATGACAGTGCTCATGGTGACGCCTGAGGGAAGGCCAGGCATCGTGACGGTCACCGTCGCCTGACGCAACGTGATCGTAGGGCAGCGGGCTGGGTTGCATGGTAGGTCGGTGATCTGGACGACGGCCCGGCCCCCGAAGGGCCGCACGGTTCCCCATGCGGTGGTCTCTGCGGATGTGAAGGTGAAGCCGTCGCCCGAGCCCGCCAGCATGTAGCGCCAGCGCCGGGCGATTGCCGCCTCCGTGCCGCCCAATCCGGCGATGACTCCCGTGTTGGTCGCCGTGTCGACGCCGTTGAGGTTGCTGAGGTTGGCGAAGGGAACGTCGCCGACGTCCTCGAGTATGTGTCGCGCGCCCGACACCGCCATGGTCATCCGCCCCGCATCGGTGATCTGCCGATACCCCACGGGAAACATGCTGGCCAGGGTCAGTAACGCGACGACGAGGATCATCGCCGCGACCAGGACTTCGACGAGCGTGAACCCGCGGCGGTCGCCCAGGGGGCTCGCGATCTTCCACTGCGTTTCCATCGCGCTCCTCATGGACAGGCGGTTCCCGGGGCCTGGACCTTGATCCTGCCCGACGGGCTCACGCACACGTCGAGCGACCCAGTGGCCGACGAGTTCTGAACGCGGAGAGCTCCCGACGCGGTCGCCGCGCCGAGAGAGTTGAACGTGATCGTCGGGGCTACCGTGATGCGGGCGGCGTTCTCGAGCGTTCTCCACCCAGCGCCATCGGTCTCCGGACCCGTGTAGACCTGACCGCCCGGGCACGGCACCGTCGTGCCCGAGCAGAATCGCGTCCGGTTGTTTGGATGCGTTTGCGTCTCGACGCTGAACGAGACGCCGCGCATGACAGCCAGCTGACGCGCCTGGTTCATCGAAACCACGATGGTTCGCGCCGCCCCGTCGGTCTCCTGGGCCCTCGAGTAGCTGAGATAGAGCGGGAAGCCGATCGCGGAGAGGATCGAGATGATGGCGACCAGCACCAGCAACTCGACGACGGTGAAGCCGGCCGAGTCCGGCCGGAAACTACGCCCAAGGATCGCGGTGTTCTTGGTCATGTTCACCCATTTGGAGCGCGTAGGTCATCACGGCAATGCCCATCCGCGGACGGTTAGAGCAATGGGTATGCCACGGCCTGTCGGCCGTCGAATCGCGGACTTAGAGGGCGGATGGGCGGGGCAGTGACAAATTGCTAAGCGCGACCTGACAAAGAACGGTCGTTCCAGAATTCGCTAACGATTCCGGAAACGTACAAGACGCTGCGGTCAACCGGAAATGCGCGGCTCAGGCGTCGAGGTAAACCGGGCTCGGCCAAGCCAGTGCGCCATCCTCTCGGGTCACGCGAATCCGGTACGGATGGCTGCGGCCCCGCATCGGCGCGGAGTCGGTGTGCTCGAACCCGAGCCCGCTCGTGTGGGGGCGTCGATACCGTAGTCGTCGCCGGTCGTGTTCGACACCGAGGAGACGCGGCGAGCGGAGCGCTTGCGAATGCCCTTATCCGGCTTCACCAACGCGAACGTCACGGCGCGTTGACGAAGCAGCCGGCCGATAGCGCCACGTGGCCGTCCCACGTGGTCAGCCGGGGCGCCCGAGCTGACCGGCGACGCCGAGATCCCCCCGCGAGGGGAGTGTATACTAAGCGCGCTTGACCCTTGGAGAGGTGGCCGAGTCGGCCGAAGGCAGCCGCCTGCTAAGCGGTTACAGGGTTAAAAGCTCTGTCCCGGGTTCGAATCCCGGCCTCTCCGCCAAATCACCACCGCGGCCCGAAACAGCACGAGCGCCGAGTCATCTCGGCGCCCGTGTCCGCGTCAACCCCGTTGGTTCCGCTACTTCTTCATCTCGAGCGTGATCCCGGCGGCCTTCGCGGCCTCGTCGTACTTCGCCTCGGACTCCGCGTGCTTGCCGGACTGGTGGAGAGCCCAGGCCTGCGACGCGATCGACCGGGCATTGGCTGCGCCCGGGTCGAAGCGGTTCCCGACCGCCTTGTCGATCTGAGCCTGTAACATCGGGCACTGATTCGCCAGTGCAGGACCAGCAGCCGAGGCGACCAGGATGAGGGCGGTGACGAAGCTCTTCATCTCTCTCCTCCTTTGGGGTCTATCGGACAGGACCAGTCGCCGGGGATAATCGTGGCGATCGGCCGACATGTCAAGACGCGATCCGTTTGGACGCCGGTGTGTAGGCCGCAACGAGCTCGCTCGCACCGTGGCGCAGCGTAGTGTATCGTACTGCCCGTTGCGCCCTTAGCTCAGGTGGACAGAGCGTCGGACTACGAATCCGAAGGCCAGAGGTTCGAATCCTCTAGGGCGCACCACCAACAACAATTACTTCCGAAGCAGCACGCCCTCGCTGACGACCTCTTGCGCTGAGGCTTGCGCTGAACTGGTTGCGGGGAGAGCGGTGTCGAGGCGAGCAACGGCGCTGCGGAGGTGCTCCGGGCTGAGGTGAGCGTAGCGCATCACCATCGCCAGCGTGCTGTGCCCAAGCAGGTCTTTCACCTCCTGGAGCGTAGCACCCCGCTGAACCGCCCAGGACGCGAAGGTATGACGCAGGTCGTGGAAGGTGGAAGTCCACCAGCTTCGCGCGCGCCGCAGCGCCCTCGAAGGCGTGGCGGTAGGCGTTCCAGTTTCGACTGCCGAAGACTAGCCCGTGCGCATACGAGCCTCGACGGGCGAGCACGGCGTCCGCCCGGCTGTTCAGCGGCACCGTGCAGGCCGTACCAGGGTTGAGTATATCTATGCCAAAGTTCAGGTGGGCAGTGACCAGGCGCGGCATGCCCAGCCATCTACCGCCTTTGATTCAGCAGCCAGTCGATAACCGCTCGAGGATCGTCCGCGCTATTGGACGACCCCTCTGTAGGCGCGGGAGTTTCGGGCGACTGCCGTACCTCTCTTGGTTCGGACGTGGTCGGAGCACTCACCGGCACTAATTCGAGTGTCGACGTGCCGTTTGTCGGCGAACTCGGCTTGACCTCTGAGGCTTGGCGCGTCTGGGCGTGCAAAGCGCATGCAGTCGTCGTGGTCAGCAACCCGGTGAGAAGTACGCCGAACGTGATTTTCTTGGTTCGCACGGAGATCATATTCCACCCTCCGTCATACAGAGGTCGGCGGCGAGTTTCGATTACCGGAAGCACTGGTGACAAGGCCCACGAAGCGACGGTGTTCCCAGCAGAACTCGGACAGTGAAGCCCCCTCCTCGTAGTTCGCAGGGGCTTCGGCGTCAAGCTGAACGATTTGGTTACCGTCAAACGCGATGGTGTCGTTGGTCGAGATCGACTGCTTGCACCGCGGGCAGCACGGCTGACCCATCTTCTACACCGCCAAGCAGGCGCCACCCTAACACACGCCAGAACGTAGTCAATCCCGATCAGACCGTTGACCGGCGTCGCAGCACCCATCACCGCTGCCGTCTGCTAGACCCCCGCCAGCCATCCCAACCGAGGTGCGTAATGCGGCGTGATGCGGCGGCCGTATCCAGACGTAGTCGTTGGCCCCATGCCCCACTCGCTTTGTGTTCTCCGAATGCCATGGCGCTGCGCTCGAATCGCCTGGTCGCAGTGGGTTAGGAAACCGCATGAACGTCGGTGACCTCATCAACTTTCCGTGGGCCCGTATTATCGACAGCTTTGAGAAGTTGGCGAGGATATTCGCAATTGTCGTCGGCGGCGTCTGGGCATACTACCGGTTCTTTAGAGGGCGTACCTTCAAGCCTCGCCTTGAGATCGCTCTCACCGGAACGTTCTGCTTGCTCAGCCGCAGGTCCCACCTTTCCGCGAATGGACGGTTGAAGAACGTCGGGCTCTCCAAGGTCGTCCTCGATCCGACCGTGTCCGCCGTCCGAGTGTTTTCAGAGGTGCTAGGCGAGGTCCCATCGGCCGTCGACGCAGCTCAGTGGACACGAAACGCGACCCTACCCGCGTTTCAGAATCACCAATTGATCGAACCCGGCGAGTTGATCGAGGATAACTGGCTCATCGCATTGCCGAAGGGTGAAGCTTCTGCGTTCCGCCTTGAGCTTCGCGTCGCAGGCCTCACGACTTCTTGGTCGGCGGAGAGCATAGTCCTCCCACTACCTCAGTCTCAACGAGCGTAACGCCGCGCGGAGGGCGGAATGGGACAATCTGTGCGCAGCCCGGAAGATGACGAGCGGATTCGGCGTGAGATTGAGGAACTCGCAGCTCGGCGTGGGAAAGCGGACAAAGAGAAGGAGGATCTCAAGAAGAAGAGACAGCACAAGAAGAGGAAGAAGAAGTGATGCTCCTCGACTGGGGCCTGCTGGTACGCGCCCCGGCGTTCGGCTAGACTCCCCGCCAGCCATCCTCCACCGAGGTGCTCATGCGGGTGATCGGGGTCGTCATTCTCAGTATCAGCCTCGCTCTTGCGTCACTTGCTGCAGAAGCGCAGCAGGCGGGGAAAGTCCCTAGGATTGGCTTCCTGCAAGCGTCCCAGAACGAGAACGCCGTGGCATTCACCCAGGCATTACGAGACGCCGGGTACGTCGATGGCCACAGCGCAATACGCGAGACCCGCATCTACGGCCAACTGATCGAGCGGCTTCCCGAAATTGCCAACGAATTGACCGCGCGCAAATGCGATGTGATCCTCGCCGCTGGCCCATACGCGATCAGGGCTGCCACCCGAGCGACGACCAGCATCCCCGTCGTCGGGATTGATCTTGAAAGTGACCCAGTGGCGAACGGGTGGGCGCGAAGTCTCGGCCGTCCGGGCGGGAACTTCACCGGCTTGTTCCTCGATGCTCCTGAACTCGGCGGCAAAGAGATTCAACTCCTGAAGGAGGCGGTACCGGGGCTCTCCCGTATCGGGATCCTTTGGGACTCTAGTATCGGCGATCTCCAGTTTCGCGCGACCGAGAAGGTCAGGCGCGAGGCGGGTCTCATCGTTCAGTCGATTCCGATCCGCCGTGTAGAAGAAGCGGGTGACTTGCCCATTGAGCGGCCAAGTCGGTTCCGCTTAGTGATCAACCTCAAGACCGCCAAGGCGCTGGGCTTGACGATCCCCCACTCGCTACTTCTGCGGGCGGACCAGGTGATCCAGTAGCGACACTACCTGTACCAAAACCGGGAGGGCAGACCATGTCAATCATCGCGTGGATAGTGCTCGGCCTGATCGCGGGTTTCATCGGCAGCAAACTGGTCAACAAGACGGGCGAAGGATTCTTCCTCGACATCGCCCTGGGCATCGTCGGCGCTGTGATCGGGGGCTGGTTGTTCAACCTGTTCGGCATGCGCGGAGTCACCGGGTTGAACGTTTACAGTCTCATCGTGGCCGTCATCGGAGCTGTGGTTTTCTTGGTGGTCTACCACGCGATCCGACGACGCACTGTGTGATCCCGACTCGGACCTTCTACACGACCGGGATGGAACACTCGCCGACGAGCGCGACAGGGCACCGGATGGGAGCGCACGCCGTGGCGCGCGACGCAGCGGGCGGCGTGGGACGCGTTGGGAAAGGCCGAGGAGATCAGTCGATGATGCGACTCGCACGAAGGGCCTCACTGCTCGTCACGTTCTGCCTGCTTGCCTCGGCGGCGAACGCGGCGTTCGCGGAGGATGCGTGGGTGTTGTGGGATCAGAGCGTGTATGCGGTCGCGGGTCAGGATCCCGCCGTTCTGTGGAGCCAGTGGGGATCGTCTACCACGAAAGCTGGTTGCGAGGAGCTACGCCGTAAAGAAGTTAAGACCTATGAAGAGGCGAGCAAACTGTTGCCGAACTGGTCCATGCAAGGTGACACGATCGTGCAAATGGATAATGGGAAAGTGCTCCGGCGGACCACCTATCACTGCTATCCGGCTACGATCAACCCAAGGTGGGAACATTTCGCCTCACTGGGACATTGGTATCTCCTGGGGCCGCCGCGCACCGCCTACGATAAGACCGCCGCATATCTCCGTGGATTCCAAGTTTTAACCGACCGCACACTCAGCCAATGGGAGTTGCTTGACGCCTTCGAGTCCCGCCACGTGTGCGAGCTCAGGCGTGACTCCCTGCGCCGTATCGAGGAGTCGAGTTATAGCAAGGCAGCGGCTTCATATCTCCAGATGATGCGTGAGCAAACAGAGACTCCGGCGGTGTCGTTGCAGCGGTACATGGTTGAGAACTACCACGCGAATATCAGAACCTACGCGGCGAGCCGCTGCGTCAGCCGTGATGATCCGGGACTTCCTCGCGGCCTGAGGGCGAAGTGAGTGATACCGACGCCCGCCTCTGGCACCCGTGGCTCCGCATCAACCGCGTGCTGCGCGTGATGCTGCACACCCGCTGGAGCGCGGAGGCGTGGCTCGTCGTCCGTGTGGAGTTCAGGTGGGCGCTCGCGCTGCGGCGCGAGATCCGGCGCGCGGCGTGGTTGAACCGACCAGGGGGCTAGGATTTCCGGGCTTGCGCTGATTTGCGCTGAACGCACCCGGCAGGAGCCGCGATTCCAGTCCCGGAGTGAGACCAGAGTCGGCGAGAGTCGTGGTAGGATCAGCGCGGTGCGCACGCCAAATCGTGGGGTTGCGTCCAAGTGTTCAGAAAGGCGAGGGGCCGGCGACGAGCCGGCCCCAGCCTACGAATCCGAAGGCTAGAGGTTCGAATCCTCTTAGGGCGCACCACTTCCACTCCATCCTCGCGAAGTCTCTGACTTCCCGTCTTTCCTCTTGGTGCGAGGGGACACGGACGGGGGAAATTGTCGAAGCTCATGACGTGGCTTCAACGCCGGCCGTCAGGCCAGTACCGCGTGCGTGTGACCATTCCGCCGCGCCTTCGTCGCTTCTTCGATGGGCGCACGATCCTCACTCGCGTTCTCGGCACTGCTGATCCTCAAGTAGCCATGTTGGACAACGCCTCGCCAGGGGCAGGATAGAGAAGTTAGATTCTTCGCGAGGATAGCGCATGGTATGGTGGCCCCTGAGCGAATCCTCTACGGCGCACCATCTTCGACAAGGGAGGCCCTCGTGACCTTCAAGCGGTTTGTGTGCATCGTGCTGCTGGTGGTGTTGACCGCTGTCGTGGTGCGGCCGGCCCGCGCCGAGGCGATGGATCCGCAGCTGATCCTGATCATCGTCGGCGTCGGGATCGCGGTGGTCGCCCTGATCGCGGTCGTCATCATCGCGAACGCGTCGGAGGGCAGACGCCGCGGCGCTGAGCTGTCGACGACGGCGGAAGTTCTCGAAGAGCTCGAGCGACGCTCGCGGACCCTGCTCGCCGGCCCCACGGTGGTGGTGCTCCACACGACGGTGGTCGAGAGTCCCTGAGCTCCTGAGAAGTTGGACGCTAAAGCATTCATGCGGGCGGCGCTCGCCGAGGCGCGTGTCGGCCTCGCGAGCGGCGAGGTCCCCGTGGGCGCCCTGGTCGTCCTCGACGACGTGATCATCGGGCAGGCGCACAACGCGCCGATCGCCCTCGGCGACCCCACCGCTCACGCCGAGGTTCTCGCCCTGCGCGAGGCCGCCCGGAAGACCGGCAACTACCGGCTCCCGCGCGCCACGCTCTACGCGACGCTCGAGCCGTGCGCGATGTGCTGTGGGGCCGTCATCCAGGCCCGTCTCGCGCGCGTCGTCTACGGCGCGTTGGATCCGAAGGCCGGCGCCGTCGAGTCGCGGCATCGGCTGCTCGATGACGGCCGTTCGAACCATCGCGTCGCGACGAGGGGCGGTGTGCTCAGCGCCGAGTGCGGCGCCCTGCTGAAGGAATTCTTCGAAGCCAAGCGCGGCGACGGCCGCTAGAGTCGCGCCACGGCCGGGATCACCTTCGTTCCCATCAGGTCGATCGAGCGCATCGTGGTCGCGTGGTCCATGCGCGATTCCTGGGCCTCCAGGAGCAGGTGGCCGACGCCGAGCTCGCGCTGCACGCGGGCGAATCGGTCGATCACCTCGTCGGGCGTGCCGGCCACGATGAACTGGCCGTCCAGCAGCTCCTCGTAGCTCATCGACGAGAGCGACCGGGGCCGCGCGCGCAGCGCGAACTGCGTGCCCGCCCGCGAGCGCATGCCGACCGGCGCGAACCACTCGACGGGCGCCCGCAAGGTGGGGCCCATGCGCCAGACGAAGTGGCGGCCGGCCTCGAGCGCCTTGGCCTTCGTCTCCGCCGTCACCGCGCAGATGAGAAAGCCGAGATTGTCGGGCGTGACGGTTCGGCCAACCTCGGCAGCGCCCTGCCGGTAGAACTCGAAAAGCTCGCGCGCGATCTCGAACGGTACCAGGAAGGGCACGTAGGTGTAGCCGCGCCGGCCGGCCCACACCGCCGTCTCGGGGCTCGCGGTGCCGGGGATCCAGATGGGCGGATGTGGCTTCTGCAGCGGCAAGCACCACGGGTTCACGTGGCGGAAGTGGTAGTGCCGGCCCTCCCAGCGAAACGGCCCGGGATCCATCCAGCACTTCAGGATCAGATCGTGGCATTCCTCGAAGCGCTCGCGGTTGTGCACGGGGTTCGAGTTGGACCACCAGGTCTCCACGCCGACGCCGCGCACGAAGCCCGAGAGCACGCGCCCGCCCGAGATGAGGTCCGCCATCGCGAGCTGCTCGGCCATGCGCACCGGGTTGTCCTCGATCGGCAGGATGTTACCGAGCAGCAGGATCTTCGCCTGCCGCGTCGTGCGGCCGAGCACCGCGGCGGTCATGTTCACGCCGACGTTCACGCACGACGGCGTCGAGTGATGCTCGTTGATCATGAGACCCGCGAAGCCGGCCTGGTCGGCGAACTCGTACTCCGTGAGGTACCGCTGATAGTTGGCCGCGGCCTTCTCGCGGTTGAAGAAGCGGTTCGGGAACTCGAGCCGGAGCGACGGGTACTTGTCGCCTTCCTCGTCGGGGAACTCGTGGTGCGGCATCTCGCTGAAGTAGTAGAGCTTCATCGCCGCGAATCTCCTCCGAGGAAATCGAGCACCAGGCGCGCGAAGGCATCGGGCTGCTCGATCGGCGGCAGATGGCCGCAT
>Ga0209802_1001664_pt1 | contig 16207 bp, 14 predicted proteins | sample GraSoiAngelo_129_FD_185886 | JGI IMG/M metagenome (GOLD analysis project Ga0209802, IMG submission 185886) | Grasslands soil microbial communities from the Angelo Coastal Reserve, California, USA - 14_0927_12_40cm (SPAdes) (version 2) | ecosystem: Environmental > Terrestrial > Soil > Grasslands ... | reverse complement strand
ACTCGCTCGCCGGCATCTCCGTCACGGAAACTTTGGCGTCCATGAACGCCAGCAGCTTGCTCATGGTGACCAGGTCGCGCACCTTCGGGACATTGCGCACCACCACTTTTTCGCTTGTCAGCAAGGCCGCGGCCATCACCGGCAGCGCGGAATTCTTCGCCCCGCTGATCGCCACCGTCCCTCGCAGCGCCTTTCCTCCCTTGATCAAGAACTTATCCATTCTGCTCGCTCTTCTCTTTGTAGTGGCCGGGCTTTAGCCCGGCGCTTTGGACTGCGGCAGCCCTGCTGCCGCTTTTCTTTCCCCTTCTTCTCTGTGACCTCTATGCTCTCTGCGTTCTCTGCGTTAATTCTTTTTCCTATTCTGTTAGTGCGGCTCTCAAATCGCCACGCGCTTCCTTCAGCCTTCTCTTCGCCTCCCTCGCCGCCACTTCCTTCTTCAGCATCACCAGCGCCACCCTCATATTGTGTCCCGCCGCCCGCAGAGCGTGTTCCGCCGCGGACACACTCTTCCCGCTCGCTTCCGCCAAAATCCGCAGCGCCCGTTTCGCAACCTTTTCATTCGTTTGCACGACATCGATCATCAAGTTCTCATACACATGCCCCAGCCTCACCATCACTGCCGTACTCAGCATGTTCAGAACCATCTTCTGCGCCGTCCCTGCCTTCAGCCGCGTCGACCCCGTCAGCACCTCTGGCCCCACTTCCGCCGCAATCACAATTTTCGCCACTCGCGCTGCAGGCGTCTGCCGGTTCGAAGTGATGGTCACCGTCGCCGCTCCGTGCCTTCGCGCATACTTCAGCGCTCCCACCACGTACGGCGTCGTCCCGCTCGCCGTAATTCCCACAACCACATCGTTGTGCGCCACTTTTCTCTCGCGCAACTCGCGCTCCGCATTGCGCACGGAGTCCTCGGCTCCTTCCACCGCCCCGGTCACCGCGCGTTTTCCTCCCGCGATCAGCGCCTGCACCAGTTTCGGCGAAGTCCCAAACGTCGGTGGACTTTCCGCCGCGTCCAGAACCCCCATCCGTCCGCTCGATCCGGCCCCCACATAAAACAGCCTTCCGCCCTTTCGGATCCCCGCGACAATCGCGTCTACCGCTCGCGCAATCGCCGGAATCGCCCGTCCCACGGCGATCGTTACTTTGCGATCTTCGCGGTTCATCAACTTCACAATCTCCCGCGCCGTCATGCGGTCGAGATTTCGCGACGCCGGATTCCTCTGCTCGGTCTGGCGCCGCTCTCCTAGCGGAGGTTCCGGCCGCTTGCGTTTTCCACGATTTTGCTTTCTGGCGTTGGAGGGCATGAACGCATTATATCTGCGCGTCCAGGCATGCAGTAAATCCGCCGTCCACCGGACACATCCTTAGTTAACGCGATGGACAGCAAAACTCCGTCCCTCACTCTTCTCGGACCAGAATCAGCTATGCTAGAAGTCGCCTGGCTTTATCCATCGATAAGAACAAAATAACTGGAACCCATTTTCATGGACGTTCTCAAAACACTTTTCGAGCAGCACTTCCACTCGCCACCCACGCGTGTCCAGCCCGTCCAGGCCGACCTCGGCGGCTCCGGCCGCAAGATCGTCCGCCTCGCCAATGAAGAAGCTAGCGCCATCGGCATTCTCTATGGAGTTCGCGAAGAAAACGTCGCCTTCCTGGAATTCTCCAAGCATTTTCGCCGCCACGGTCTGCCCGTGCCCGAGATCTATGCCGAAGATTTGGATCACGGCGCCTATCTTGAAGAGGACCTCGGCGACACCACGCTCTTCGAATTCCTCTCGAAAAATCGCTCCGGTGAAAATATCGCCCCTGCCGTCATCGAAACCTATCGCAAGGCCGTCGCTGTCCTGCCGCGCTTTCAGGTCGAAGCCGCCCGCGATTTGGACTACAGCGTCTGCTATCCCTGCGCCAGCTTCGATCGGCAATCCATCGCTTGGGATTTGAACTATTTCAAATACTATTTTCTTCGCCTCGCCGGCATTCCCTTCAGCGAACACGCCCTCGAAAACGATTTCAATCGCCTCACCGAATTTCTGCTCACCGCCCCCAGCGATTACTTCCTCTATCGTGACTTCCAATCCCGCAACATACTGTTACGGAACGGCGATCCATTTTTTGTGGACTATCAGGGCGGTCGCAAAGGCGCTCTGCAATACGACATCGTTTCTCTTTTGTACGATGCCAAGGCCGACCTGCCGCCGGACCTGCGCCAGCAACTGCTCGACCATTACCTCGATAGCCTCTCCCGTTTTATCAAGCTGGATCGCGAAGTTTTCCTCCGCCACTACTATGCCTACGTTTATGTCCGCATCATGCAAGCTCTCGGCGCGTACGGGTTCCGCGGCTTTTTTGAACGCCGCGCCCATTTTTTACAGAGCGTTCCGTATGCGCTGAAAAACCTCCGCTGGCTGCTTCACCACGTCAGGCTCCCCATCCCCCTACCGGCGCTGATGGACGCTTTCAAAGCCATGTTGGCCTCGGAGAAACTGCAGGGCCTGGCCTCCGAAGCGGACAATCTGGCCGTCCGCATTTTCAGTTTTTCTTTTCACCAGGGATTGCCGAAGGACGAAACCGGCCACGGCGGCGGATTCATCTTCGACGGCCGCAGCCTCCCCAATCCGGGCCGCGAAGAGCGCTTCAAGACGCTCACCGGGAAAGACGCCGCGGTGATCGACTATCTCAATCAGCAGGAAAGCGTGCATCAGTTTCTCGCCGGTGTCCTGTCGCTGGTCGATTCGAGCATCAGCAATTATCAGCAACGTGGCTTCAAGAATTTGATGGTTTCGTTCGGCTGCACCGGCGGCCAGCATCGCTCCGTTTTCCTCGCCGAGCAATTAGCGAAACGCTTGCGCAACAGGAATGGGCTTGAAGTGGCCGTGCGACACCTTGAGTTGGAGAGACTAGGCAAGCGGAGAACGCTCCAGTGAAGACTCCTCTGTCTCTCTCTGCGGCTTTAGCATTTCCTAGAAAAGTCAGTTCACGTAGGGGCGGGGCTTGCCCCGCCCGCCGCTTTGCCGTTGCGGGGTCCGCCTGGCGCTTGCCCCGACTCGACCGGGGAGGCCGACCGCTCTTCTTGATCCACCTACACCCCACTGTCATTCCGAACGGAGCAGGCCGACTTCTTCTTCCCCTTTCGCTCCTGCCAAAGGGTCGGCCTGCGGATGTGAGGAATCTCTCTTCGTTTTCAGGGTCATCGATGAAGGCCCCTCGATGAAAGCCATGATTCTCGCTGCCGGTCTCGGCACGCGCCTCCGCCCGCTCACCGACACTCGTCCCAAGGCTCTCGTTGAAATCAACGGTCGCACGCTGCTCGAAATCACTCTTTCCCGCCTGCGCTCCTTCGGCGTCAGCGAAGTCATCATCAACCTCCATCACTTCGCGGACATGGTCATCGGCTATCTGAAGTCCAAAAACAATTTCGGCATGCACATCGAAGTCTCCCGCGAAGACGATCTGCTTCTCGACACCGGCGGCGGCCTGAAAAAAGCCGCCTGGTTTTTTCTCGAAGACTCCAGCCTCGCTCATTCCGGAACTCAGCTTACGAAGGATTCCCGTCAGGGCACGGCTTCAGCCGTGCCAAAAAGGCCTGGGGTTTCAAGGACTTTAGCCCCTGAGGCCGGTGGTCTAGTGCGCCAAGCCAATTATGGAACGTCTTCTCGCCAAATGGACGAGCCCTTCCTTCTCCACAACGTCGACGTCATCAGCACCATTGACTTTCGCCGCATGGTCCAATTCCATAACGAAAATCACGCCCTCGCGACCCTCGCCCTCCAGACCCGCGACTCCTCTCGCCTCCTTTTCTTCAACGACCAACTCCAACTCTGCGGCCGCGCCGCCACTGCCGAAAAAACCGGTAGCACAGCCACTCTTGGCTGTGCCGCTCAAAACGCGGCCATGCCGGATCAGTCAGCCCCTAAGCGTGCCCCCGGTGTCATCCCGAGCCAGCCTGCGGATGCAGGCGAAGCGAGGGATCTGCTTGTGCCTCGGGAGGGCCCGGCGGCACCTGCCCCGAGCATCTCGTGGACCCGATCTGGAGCCGTGCCGAAAAGCGTGGAAAATTCAGGGGCTTTAGCCCGTGAGGGGCCCGAGTCTCCCCAGTCTTTGCAACCTCTCGCCTTCTCCGGTATCCACGTGATTTCCCCCCGCCTCCTCCCGATGCTCACCGAAGAAGGCGTCTTCTCCATCATCGACACGTATCTCCGCCTCGCTGCTCAGGGAGAAAAAATCCTCGCCTTCCGCGCCGACGAATACTACTGGCGCGACCTCGGCAAGCCCGCCGACCTCGCCCAAGCCGCCCACGACCTTCAACACAGCGGCTAGGAACGTTTGACGTCCTTTTTTCCGCAGTCTACACTCGAATTGTGAGGCCGTTCATGGGCTTGACTCACATCAAGGCGAACATTGCTAACCCGGCAAGACCCAAGCGAGCGGTTGAGCTCAACTTCTTGGTCGACTCAGGAGCCGTGTACTCCGTCGTTCCTGCCGCCCTGCTTCGTAAACTCGGCGTCAGACCGCACTCCAAGCGCACCTTCATCTTGGCGGATGGCTCCGAGATCACTCGCAAAATCGGCGACGTGTTGTTCCGGCTCAATGGGCGTCAGGGCGCGGCCCCGGTCATCTTCGGCGAAAAGCAGGACAGCATCTTGCTCGGCACAATTTCTCTCGAGGCCCTGGGCATGATGCTGGATCCCATGAAACGCGAACTCCGGCCCTTGCCCATGCTTCTGGTCTCGCACACTCTACCTCAGTATTAGCAGGTGCCCCACGAAATCCTTTGTCGCTTTGATCCTTGCTCTAGTCTCTGCCTCCGTAGTCTCAGCCAAACCGCGCGAATGGAGAGATGGAACAGTCACGCGGATTGAGTCAACCGACACCGATTCATTGGCCCGCCATATCGTGATGCATTACTGGATTGAGACGAAAGATATGACGTATGTCCTTGACTACGGGTTCAATCCCACAATCAAGGCACCTTGGCCTGGTCAGCACAGCCGGAATCGCTCGCCAAATTTGACGGTCAACGGGAAAACTAAAATTTCCGTCGAAGGCAAAGTGGCCCATGTTCTTGACGACAATGGCAGGGATGTGAAAATGCCAATCCTTGAGAAGATTGCGAAGTAAGATTTCACGTTAGCCTGAGAGTGAAACATGCAGATACCTATTCGTAGCTCTGAAGAGTTTCATCGTTTGCTATTCGCACTGGTGGACGAACTGGTCGACGCTCAAATCCATTTCAATCTCTATCAGGATCTCGTTGCAGCCATACCTGAGTACTCCACGGAGTTCAATCAGTCCAATACATTTTGGTCGCTTACTTTCAGCGCCCATCTTGATGCCACGGTCCTACGCATATGCAAAGCTTACGACCAATACCGAAGTGATAAGCCGTCACTAAACCTCACCAGTCTCCTGGACACAATCGATGCCAATCTGCATCTGTTCGACGAACCGAACTTTCGCGAACGGCTAAAGGGAAATCCATTCGTCGACTCTCTTGCGGAAACGAACAGGCGGCCAGATCCGGCGCGGCTCAAGCAAGACAAGCTATCCGTGAGCAACTCCGATCCCCTAGTGAAGAAACTTACTATTTGGCGTAACAACTTTTTTGCCCACCGCAGCACCAAACAGGCTCTCGATGCCAAGGGATTAGTGGGAAGGTATCCGCTCCTGATCTCTGAGATCGGGACGCTCTTGGCAACCGGAGTCGCCATCGTAAACCGCTATAGCAGTCTGTTCGTCGCAACGTCCCATTCCACCGGCATCGTAGGGCGAGACGACTATAAGTGGCTTCTGAAGGCAGCCCGAGAATCCCTGGATGCATACGAGGCCCGCATTCAAAAACAAATCAATCAAGTTTCCCGCGCGTCCCTAACGTTGCAGCAGGCACCGGTCGCTGGCTACATGGAAGGAGGCTCCGCAGACTCCAAGATGCGCAACCAGCAGGAGTTCGAACTGGCAAACCGTTTCCACAACGCCGCTGACCAAGAGGAAGCCAGGCGCCTCGGCGATGAACTGGGCCGAATGGTTTTTGGTCAGAAGACCCCATTTTCCCGTTGACACAGCCTTACTTCTCGCGTATACTTCCAAATAGAGAAAACCGCGGTTACGCACTGGAGCGCCAGCATCTTGCTGGCGTTTTTGTTTTAGTGGGCGGCCTTCGGCGGTTAAGTCCTTTAGAATCCGCACTTCTGAGGAGACACCGTGTTTTGCCGGGTTTTGGCCGAAGTTTTCCACCCGTAAGTCTTTTGTAATCTGCACTTACGCGAAGCCTCATCCGTAAGGTCTTTAGAATCCGCACATATGAAGAAATGCGGGGTGGGGTCAGGATCCCCCGGCCCGCACAATAAATGCAAATGAACGCTGATTCCATTGGGGTTACTTCGGAGCCGCAGTGGAAGCAAACCCCAGCGCCTGCATCACGGCGTCATGCAGCGCCACGCGCACCTTCGCAATCTTCATGTTTTCCCGTGTAGGATGAACTCGGTTCGTCAGCAACACCACAAACAGCTGCCGGTCCGGATCGATCCAAATCGACGTCCCCGTGAATCCCGTGTGCCCGAAGCTGTGTGCGGAAAAATAATGTCCGCTCGAGCCACCCTCGGTCGGCACCGCCCAACCCAGTGTCCGCGTCCCGCCGGAAAGCTGCTGCGGCGTGGTGAACTGCGCCACCGTCGCGCGCCGCAAAATTCTTTGGTGCGCGTAAACGCCGCCGTTGAGCAGCATCTGGCAAAACGCGGCCAGGTCCGGCGCGGTGCTGAAAATTCCCGCGTGGCCCGACACGCCGCCAATCGCAAACGCGTTTTCGTCATGAACTTCGCCTTGCACCAGCCGGTGCCGCAAGGTGTCGTCAATTTCCGTTGGGGCAATCGACGGCCAGAGTTTCTTCTGGGGCCGGTACATCGTGTCCTTCATCCCCAGCGTCGCAAAAATAAAACTCTTCGCCAAATCCTCCAGCGTTCGTCCCGTCAGTCGTTCGATGATCTCCGCCACCAAAATAATTCCCAGGTCCGAATAAATTTCTTTCGTTCCCGGCTCATACTCGAGCGGCTCGACGAAAATTCTCGCAAGGGTGTCCTGCTTGCTCTTTGACGTTCGCCAATATTCCTTGAACGCGGGCAATCCCGACGTGTGCGTCAGCAAATGCCGCACCGTCACGCGGTGCCGCCATTCTGGTTGCGGCCCGCTCGCCCACTCCGGCAGATACCGCTCGATCTTGGCGTCCAAATCCAGGGGTACCGCGAAGTCGCCTTCCGCCAATTTCGCGACCAATGTGGTTGTCGCTACCACTTTTGTCAGCGACGCGATGTCGTACATTGTCGTCGGCGCGACGGTCGCCGCCTTCGCGTCGTAGCTCAACTTCCCGAACGCATGGATCGCCACCTTCCCGCGATACCCGACCGCCAGTGTCGCCCCGGGAAACGCCTTGTCCGCGATTGCCTTCTCGATCACCTCGTAAGCTGGCCGCAGTTGCGCCTCGCCGCGCGCGTCCATCGCTTGCAACGTCATCGGATTCGCCGGCAGCTCGATACCAAATCCCGCTTTTAGATTCACGCCCGGCACGGTCACCGGCAAATGCCCGCGAACCGGAATTTCTCCAAACAGCGCCCGCGCCGCGGAAATCTGCGCCACGTCGCTGATGCCAAACGCAGCGAGCCACGTCTCCGCCTGCGGAAATCGTTCGATCAAATACGGGCTCCCAAAGGCCACGGTGATTACCGGCTTGCCCGTCTTGTAAACTTGCTCTGCGAGCGCTGCCTGCTCCGCTGGCACGTCCACATTTCCTTTGCGATCACTCACGCGCACAAACAGAGCGAGAATCGCCACGTCGTACGAATCCGGCGGCGGAAGTTTCAGAATACTGGCATCCACAAAACGCGTGTCGGCGCGCAGCGTGGTCACGGAATCGAATCGCGCGCGCAGCCCGCCTTCCAGATCTTCTCCGGGATACGGCTCGGGATCCGCGTAAAACGCCAGTAGCAGTGCCCGCGATGGTTTCGTCCCATCCAGCGGAAGCCGGTGCGGCGTGTCCCGCAGCAGCGTGACGCCGCGATCCGAAATCTCCTGTGCTTCCTTCTGCCACGCAGCGCTTCCAAACTTCTGATTGATGGCATTCACATCCACAAGACGTTTCTCGTTCATCCCCAGACGCGCCTTCGCTTGTAAAATCCGCCGCACCGATTCATCCAGCCGCGTCTTCGAAATCCGGCCTGACTTCACCGCGCCTTGCAGCGCCTCGAACGCCGCGTCCGGCACGGGAGGCATCAGCACACAATCCGCTCCCGCCGCCACCGCACGCACCGCGGCTTCTCCCGGCGCGTACCGCACGGTGATTCCGCCCATGTCCATTGCATCTGTCACGACCAAGCCCTGGTATCCCAGTTGTTTGCGAAGCAGATCATTAAGAATGTTGTGCGACAGCGTCGCCGGTGTGTTGGGATCGGGCTCGAGCGCAGGAACATTCAGATGCCCGGTCATGATGCTGCCCACACCCGTGCCGATTGCCGCGCGGAAGGGAACCAGCTCGAGTGCATCGAGGCGTGCGCGGTCGGCACGAATCACCGGCAAATCGATGTGCGAATCGGCGGCGGTGTCGCCGTGTCCCGGAAAATGTTTTGCGGTAGCCAGCGCGCCGTTTTCTTGGACACCTCGCACAAATGCGGAAACAAATTCCGCCACGCGCGTGGGATCCTCCCCAAACGAGCGCGTATTAATAATCGGATTTCCCGGATTATTGTTTACGTCCGCGTCCGGTGCGTACACCCAATGAACTCCCGTCGCGCGGGCCTCCAGCGCGGTGATTTTCCCCATGGTGTATGCGTCTTTGACGTTCCCCCCCGCCGCCACTGCCATGGCCGTCGGAAACGACGTCCCCTCGTCGTACCGCATGGCCGTTCCGCGTTCGAAGTCCGCGCCAATTAAGAGCGGCAGCTTAGATTCCGCTTGCAATTGATTGGCGAGTACTGCCGTCGGATACGCCTGGCTCTTCACAATTCCCAGCGGCGATCCATGCGTGATGATGATGAATCCGCCCACGTGCAAATCTTGCACGTCATGCATAAGTTGTTGATTCGCCGGCGCGTCCGTGGCCGTAAAACTTCCGTGATACGTGGTGAACAGAAGCTGTCCAATCTTTTCGTCCACGGTCATTTTGCGCAGCGTTGCTTCCACCCACGCATTGGCCGCAGGTGACAGTTTTTTCGCGCTGCTTTTGGCGCTTGCCTCGCTCTCCGGAGCTGCACTTCTTTTCGCAGATGGATTGCGGCTTTGGCTGCGTGCGTTATGGGCCATAAGGATGAATAGTGAGACGGGAATCAGGAACAGAAAGCGGGCAAGGCGTCCTTCCATCGGTTACAATCCCCCAGCGCCGCCCACAGTCTGCATTTATACATAGCACACGCACATGGTGCTCTCAATGTAGCCGCGGCCGGCGCGTTCCAGAATATCATTGTATGGTTTCAATTCAGGGGGGCCATTTGACCGTCAAAAAGAGCGTGCTCGCCACTTTCATCCCGTTCACCATGTTGGTCGCATTGCTCTCGCTCAGTGCGCTGCCCGCGCGCTCATCCCCGAAACGCTCCGGCCGCGCCGCCCGCGTGCAAACCGGCCTCGATGTTCTTGAAGCGCAGAAATTCTCGCCTCTTCGTGGCAAGCACATCGGCTTGATCACCAATCATACCGGCGTGGACTCGCAGGGCCGCAGCAACCTGGACCTGCTCACGCATGCCTCTGGTTTGCAACTTGTCGCACTGTTCAGCCCTGAGCACGGTCTCGCCGGCCGCAACAATGAAAAGATTTCCTCCTCCAAGGATCCTTCGACGGGGCTCCCTGTTTACAGCCTCTACGGCGAATCGCTTCGCCCCACCGATGAAATGCTCAAAGGCATCGACGCTCTGGTCTTCGACATACAGGACGCGGGCGTGCGGTTCTACACCTATACGGTCACCATGGCTTACTGCATGGAAGAAGCCGCCAAGCGCAAAATCGCTTTCTTCATCCTCGATCGCCCCAATCCCCTCGGCGGAGAAATCCTCGAAGGCCCCATGCTCGATCCGGACAAAACCAATTTTGTAGCTTATTTCCCCCTGCCGGTGCGCTACGGCCTGACCATCGGCGAACTCGCGCAGTTTTTCAACGCCGAGAATCATATCGGCGCCGATCTTCACGTCATCACCATGAGGAACTGGCATCGCAATTATTTCTTCGAGAGCACTGGAATGAAGTGGATTCCGCCTTCGCCGGCGCTCCGCACCGTCAAGGGTTCCATCCTCTATCCCGGGATTGAAATTCTGCAAAGCCCGGGCGTCTCCGTCGGGCGCGGCACGCAGGCGCCCTTCGAAGAATTCGGCGCGCCCTGGTTGAATGGCGACGAAGTTGCTGCGGCGCTGAACGAGCGCCATATTCCCGGCGTCCATTTTGCGGCCCAGCCTTTCATTCCTATCAGCGGTCCTTACAGCGGCCAGCGTTGCGGTGGCGTCGCCATCCGCATCACCGACCGCTTCGCAGTGCGTTCCATGCGCATGGGCTTGGAGATCGCCGCCATCCTGCACAAGCTGTATCCCCAGCAATTCAACATCGCCAAACTGCTCGAGCTCACGGGGAATTCCGATACCGTCCAGCAAATGCAATCGGGCGTTGCCCCGGAACAAATTGTCGCCAGTTGGTCCGCTTCACTTACGGCGTTCGACCAAGTCCGCCGCAAATACTTTCTTTATAAATAAACCGCTTGCTTGCCGCGGGCATTGATTTCCGTTACTTCCTTTGCTTGCTCGACTTCCTTAGCTTCCTCAACGTTCTTCGAATTATGCTAGAGTTGCTTCTGTGATGCGCATCGTCTCGCTGCTTCCCTCGGCCACGGAGATTCTCTTCGCGCTCGGTCTTGACCGCGAAATTGTCGGCGTCAGCCACGAGTGTGATTTTCCGCTACAGGCGCGCACCAAGCCCGTGGTTATTCATTCGCGCCTGCCGCACGATATTTCTCCGGCCGAGATCGACCATTTCGTTCGCGAATACGTTTCTCGAGGTGAAAGTTTATACGCTGTGGATGTCGATCTGCTGGAGACGCTGCACCCTGACCTGATCATCACCCAAGATTTGTGCCATGTCTGCGCCGCTTCTCCGGATGATCTGGCGACCGTGCTGTCGCGATTCGAGCGCCAGCCCGAAGTGCTCTGCCTCAATCCGCAAGATCTGGGCGACGTGTGGCGCGACATCCTTCTCGTTGGGGAAGCAACTTGCCGTGGGCTCCAGGCCGAGAAACTGCTGGATCAGATCGGCCAGCGCCTCGGCGCCCTGGAACGGCAGATCGATTCGTCAGCGTCTCGTCCCCGAGTTGTTTTTCTCGAATGGCTGCAGCCCTTCTACGTGAGCGGCCATTGGGTGCCGGAAATGATCCAGCGCGCGGGCGGGGAAGACGTCTTCGGCCGCGCGCGCACACCGTCTTTCCGCGTTCATCTTCAGGATGTCGTCGAGGCGGAACCCGATATCCTGCTGCTCGCTCCTTGCGGTTACGCGGCAGAGCAGGCACGCAACGAATACTTCTCGCTCGATCTTCCCGATCAGTGGAAAGCGATTCCCGCGGTGCGAAGCAACCGCGTCTACGCTCTCGAGGCCGGCAGTTATTTTTCACGTTCCGGCCCGCGCCTGGTCACCGGCATGGAGATCTTCGCCAAGATTTTCCAGCCGGCCGTTTCTGTTTCCCCCGAAGCGGAATCTGCCATCCTGCCGCTCCCCGCGCACGGGATCGCCGCCCGGGCGGCTTCTGTCTAGTTTCGCTTTCCCCGGCCATCGCAACATCTGTCCTTCAGGCCAGTTGACAGATTCCTTTTGATATATAAGAATCCTATATGTAAGGGAGCACCCTATGATTGGTTCAGGAATCAAGCGCGGCACCGCAGAACTGGCGGTCCTCAGCGTTCTCCAGGAGGGCCCGCTCCACGGCTATGAGCTCGCTCGCCGCATCGAGCAGCAAACCAACGGCGCCCTCCACTTCACGCTCGCCGCGCTTTATCCCATGCTCTACCGCATGGAGCAGCAGCGCTGGATTCGCGGCAGTTGGGAAACCAGCCGCAACGGCCGGCGCCGCCGGTGCTACCGCCTGACTCCGGGAGGGAAGAAGAAGCTCGCCCCACTCCGCCGAGAATGGGCGGAACTCTTCCGCGCCCTGCACCGGCTGACCAAGGTGGCCCATGCCTGATTGGCAAAAACTAGTCGGCCAGCGCCTCGCCGGTCTCGCGCTCGGCGCCGCCGAGAAGCAAGAAATCTACACGGAACTCGCCGGCCACTTGGAAGAATCGTACGAATGCCTCCGCGCAGAGGGCTTGGCTGATCAGGAAGCCATTCATCGAACGCTCGCGCAGGTTGCGGATTGGCGCGATTTGCAACGCAGAATCATAATCGCAAAGAAAACGGAGGACCCGATGCAAAACCGGTTGCACCAACTCTGGATTCCCGGATTTCTGACGCTGACGCTTTCGACGATTTTCTTGATGACGCTCCAGATACATGGATACCAACCTCGCATCATCTCGTGGAACGGTCCTGACACAATTCTTCTTTACGTGCCTTGGCTGCTGTCACTTCCGCTTTTTGGGGGCCTGGGAGCTTATCTGTCGCAGCGCGCTGGTTCACCCGGGAGCAGAGTTCTACTCGCGAGTATTTTCCCCGTACTTTCACTCGCGGCCTGCCTGTTTGTGATTCTCCCGGTGAGTTTCATCGTCGACGCCCATGTGGAACACAGAATCAGGATGGCAAGTTTTCTCCGCAGCTTCTTCGAATGGGTGCTAGTTCCGGGAGCAGCCCTTCTCGCCGGTGGGTTGCCGGTGCAGTTTTTCCTTTCGCGGCGGCTAGCTTCGCGCCGCACTGCGGTCGACTGACGAAGGTGGCGAATGGTGGATTGGCAAAAACTTGTAAGTCAGCGGCTCTCTGGCCTCGCACTCGCTGCCGCCGAGAGAGAAGAAGTGTACGCGGAGCTCGCCGAGCACCTGGAAGAATCGTACGAAGGATTTTGCAAGCAAGGAATGCTTGAAAAGGAAGCGGCGCGCCGAGCCGTCGAGCAAGTTTCCGACTGGCAGGACTTGCAGCGGAAAATCTTCACAGCAAAGAGGAGACAACACATCATGCAGAAACGTTTGCATCAGCTTTGGATTCCCGGTTTTCTGACGCTGACACTTTCGACGATTTTCCTGATGATACTCCAGAGACTTGGATTCCAGCCTCGCAGCGTTTCCTGGAGCGGCCCAGGCACAATCCTTTTCTACGGGCCTTGGCTGCTGTCCCTTATAGTCTTTGGCGCAGTCGCGGCCTGCCTTTCGTCTCGCGCCGGCGGTTCGCGGGCAACCGTGCTTCTTGCCAGCGTCTTTCCTGTGCCCGCGCTTACCGCGGCGTTTCTCTCAATGTTTCCGATAGGCTTCGTCATCGAACGGATCATCGGGATCCAAGTCGGCTTTAGTGGTGCGGCAACCGCTGTTCTGAGGGATGGGATTGGCTGGATCTTAATTCCGGGAGCAGCTCTTTTGGCGGGCGGATTACTCGGGCACTTTTTATTTGGCCGACGGTCATCGCCGCAAGACATGGCGATCGGTTAGCGAGGCGAACTATGCCGGATTGGCAAAAACTCGTCCGGCAGCAACTCTCGGGCCTCGCACTGGATTCCACCGAGAGGGAAGAAATTCACACCGAGCTGGCTGCTCACCTGGAAGAAACATACGAAGCTCTGCTCAGAGAAGGCTTGCCCGAGTCGAGTGCGATTCAGCGCGCTCTCTCGCAGGCAGGCGATTGGCAGGATTTACGGCGAAGGATTCAAACCGCCAGGACAAAGGAGAACATCATGAACGATCGCGTCAGGCAACTCTGGCTTCCCGGATTTTTGACATTCTTGCTTTCGGCGTGTCTTCTTGCGCTGAACCAGATTTTTGGTCCCAAGCCCTGGGCTCTCATGAAGGTGGGCCAGCTTCCCATGGTATTGTTTTTCATTCCTTGGTTGCTTTCATTGCCGGTCGTCGGCGCAATGGGCGCTTTCCTTTCTCACCGCGCTGGGGGCTCACGACGCGCGGTGCTAACTTCCACTGTTTTTCCCGTTCTTCCATTTCTTGCATCGATTGTGGTCGTATTTCCCGTCAGCCTGATCTTCGACCGCTTTATCAGCCACAACACGGCGCCGATCTCCCTTGTTATGGCTCTGCTCGGCTGGGTGCTGGCTCCCGGGGTTGCCCTTCTGGCAGGCGGATTAGCGGCACAATTTCTTCTCTCGAGGCGGTTAGATTCCCGGCGAAGCGAGAGTCACTGAAATCGACCCCTTCCAGCGGCGATAGAAGGGAAGTCCCGCGAGAATCAGCAGCAAGCCGATGGACGACCGCACCGGCTTCTGCATCCACAAATTCACTGTGAGCGCCAGCCCACCCGCCACGAAAATCCCCGGCACGACCGGGTATCCCCAGGCCCGATACGGCCGAGCCAGGTCGGGTTCCTTGTGGCGCGAGCCGAACACCGAAGCCACGGTGAGCGCGTAAAAAATCCACTGCGCGAAAATGAACAGCGAGAAAAGATCCTCGAACTGGCCGGTCAGGACCATGAGACAGGAAATCACTGCCTGAAAAACGATGGCGCCGGAAGGCGTGCGGAAGCGCGGGTGAATGCCGTCGGCCACGCGGAAGAACAGGCCGTCGCGCGCCATGGCAAACGGCACGCGCGACCCGGTGAGAACCGAAGAATTGAGCGTGGTGAACGCGGACACGACCATCGCCGCGGTGATCCACGCCGCTGCTTTCGCTCCCGCAAAGACGCGGACGGTTTCCGAAGCGACGTTTTGTGCGGTGGCGACAGCTTCGATGGGCAGTACGCGGAAGTACACGATATTCGCCAGCAGGTAAATCACGCCCACGGTGATTGTGCCGCCGACGACCGCCCGCGGAATGTTCTTGTGCGGCTCGACGATTTCGGAGCCTGCGAACGTCAGATCAATCCATCCGTCATACGCCCACAGCGCTCCGACCATGGCCGTCAGAAATCCCGTGAGCAGGCCGAGGTTCAACGAGGGCGGCAGAAACGGCTGGGCGCTCGGTGCACGTTTTCCGGCAAATAAGAAGCCCAGAACCACGACGGCGAGGATTGCGCCGACCTTGATGCAGGTGAGCACGACTTGCAACCGGCCGGCCAGACGCACGCCGAGATAATTGATGAAACTCATGAAGGCAATGGCGGCCGCCGCAAGCGGCTGCGCCCAGGTGAAGACGAATTCGGCGCTGTGTCCGGTGAACGGCACATTCAAATGCAGCGTGAAGATGGGCGTGCGCACGCCGGGAACAAAGAAGCCCACGAAGATCAGGAAACCCGCGGCAATGGTGGAGATGGATGCGGGCTTGCCGACCAGGTTGTTCATCCAGCCGAACAGGAATCCCCACACGGGCCCAAAACCACGCGTCAAGTAAACGTACGGTCCGCCGGCCTTGGGCATGGCGGCGCCGAGTTCGGCTACTGTTAATGCGCCGAAAAGCGAAAGCGCTCCGCCCACAATCCAAACGAGGAACACCAGCCCCACGAAGCCCGTGGCGCGCGCCATCGAGCTGGGCACCAGAAACACGCCCGTGCCGATGATGTGGCCGACGACCATGGCCATGGCCGCCGCTGGCCCGAGTCCTTGTACCAGCTCCAACCGTTTTTCGCTCATGTGGCCTCTGTGAGGGCGGCATTATGCCGCGACATTTTCTTTCTCCGGCCCGACGCGACTTGCAATCCATCCAACCGCAAACGTTACGCTCGCTCCAGTCAGGACATACCACGTAAACGCCACATTCGTGAAACGAAATACGCACAAGATTGCTACCAGTCCCGCAAACATCCCCGCCAGCGCCCCGCGCGCGTTGGCTCCGCGATCGAGAGTCCCTAGCAGAAACAGTCCGAGCAAGCTGCCAAACGGAAGCGAGGCCACGGTCAATCCCGCTTCTAGCAGCGGACCCCATTTCACCAGTCCAAACGCCATCAGCACAAGGCCCCACGCCAGGGTCATGCCGCGTGATAGGCGTAAGAATTGGCTCGCGTCCGTGCTTCGCCTGCGTAACCGGGCAAAATCAAGCACGCTCGATGCCGCCAGCGAATTCAGCGAGCCACTGGCGTTGGACATCGCCACAGCCACGATCGACGCCAGCAGAAGACCCGCAAGTCCCACCGGCATCTCCCGCACGAGAAAGAGCGGCAGGATGCGGTCCGTTTT
>Ga0209802_1001663_pt1 | contig 16211 bp, 15 predicted proteins | sample GraSoiAngelo_129_FD_185886 | JGI IMG/M metagenome (GOLD analysis project Ga0209802, IMG submission 185886) | Grasslands soil microbial communities from the Angelo Coastal Reserve, California, USA - 14_0927_12_40cm (SPAdes) (version 2) | ecosystem: Environmental > Terrestrial > Soil > Grasslands ... | reverse complement strand
GATCGCTCACTTACGCCCTCGGCGCGGCCGGTTTGGCCGCGTAGATGAACTCGTAATACTCGCGCATCGTCAGACTCGCCGCGGCAGCCTCGTCCACGATCACGATCGCGTCCCGGTGCAGCTGCAGCGCACTGGCCGTGACCATGCTGGTCACCGGCCCCTCGACCGCCTGCGCCACCGCTTTTGCCTTGGAGCTTCCACTCGCCACCAGCACCAGCTTGTGCGCATCGAGGATCGTGCCCACACCCATGGTGATCGCGTACACCGGCACGTCTGCTCGGCGATCGAAAAACCGCGCGTTGTCGTCGATGGTTTGCTTGGAGAGCGTCTTGAGCCGGGTGCGCGAGCTCAGGGAGCTCCCCGGCTCGTTGAAGGCGATGTGGCCATCTGAGCCGATGCCCAGAATCTGCAGGTCGATACCGCCGCATTCCTCAATACGCTTCTCGTACCATTGGCAGAAGGCGGGGTAGTTGCTGGTCGTGCCCGAGGGAATGTTGATGTTGTTACGCGGGATGTCCACGTGCCGGAAGAAGTGCTCGTGCATGAAGTAGTGGTAGCTCTGCGGGTGATTCACCGGCAGGCCCACGTATTCGTCGAGGTTGAACGTCGTCACACGAGAGAAGTCGAGCTGCTCCTCTGTGTGCAGCCGCACCAACTCCTGATACAAGCCAAGTGGGGTGGATCCGGTGGCCATGCCGAGCACGGCATTCGGTTTGGTGTTGAGCACTTCCACGACGATCTGCGCCGCGGTCTTGCTCATCTGCTGGTAGTCTCGCTGAATGATGACTTCCATGAGCCTCAGCCCGTCTCTTCCCAGCGCCTGGCCCGCTCCAGCGCCTTCCGCCAGCCGGTCTCGAGCTGCTTGCGCTGGGCCGGTTTCATCGCGTGCGTGAAGCGACGGTCCACCTGCCACTGCGCCGCGATCTGCTTCTGGTCCTTCCAGTAGCCGACCGCCAGTCCCGCGAGATAGGCCGCGCCCAGCGCCGTCGTCTCGGTGACTTTCGGCCGCACCACCGGCACGCCCAGCAGGTGCGACTGGAACTGCATCAGGAGGTTGTTCGCGGACGCGCCAGTCCCGCGAGATAGGCCGCGCCCAGCGCCGTCGTCTCGGTGACTTTCGGCCGCACCACCGGCACGCCCAGCAGGTGCGACTGGAACTGCATCAGGAGGTTGTTCGCGGACGCGCCGCCGTCCACGCGCAGTTCCTTCAGCCTGATTTTCGCATCGGCCTCCATCGCCCGCAGCACGTCCGCCACCTGAAACGCGATTCCTTCCAGCGCCGCGCGCGCGACATGCGCCGCTGTCGTGCCGCGCGTGACGCCCGCGAGCACGCCGCGCGCGTATGGATCCCAATGCGGCGCCCCCAGTCCGGCGAATGCGGGGACCAGATACACCCCGCTGGTATCATCCACTTGCGACGCCAGGGCTTCGACCTCGGACGACGACTTGATGATGCCGAGACCGTCGCGCAGCCACTGCACCACCGCGCCCGCGATGAAAATGCTGCCTTCCAGCGCGTACTCGGTTCGGTTGCCGATGCGCCACGCCACCGTCGTCAGCAGATTGTTCTTGGACGCAATCGGTTTCGTGCCGGTGTTCATGAGCATGAAACAGCCGGTGCCGTAGGTGTTCTTCACCATGCCGGGCTGGGTGCACGCCTGGCCGAACAGCGCGGCCTGCTGATCGCCCGCAATGCCGGCAATCGGCAGCGCACCGCCCAACAGGGTGGTCTCGCCGTACACCTCACTCGACGAGCCGACCGCCGGCAACACCGAGCGCGGCACGCCGAACAGATCGAGCAGCTCGTCGTCCCAATCGCCGGAGCGCAGATTGAACAGCATCGTGCGCGACGCGTTGCTCGGATCGGTCACGTGCACTCGGCCGCCCGTCAGGTTCCACACCAACCACGAATCGACCGTGCCGAAGGCCAGCTTGCCGGCCTTCGCCTTGGCGCGCGCGCCCGGGACGTTGTGGAGCATCCATTCCAGCTTCGTGGCGGAGAAATAGGCGTCCACCACGAGCCCCGTCTTACGCTTGATCAGGGGCGCGAGCCCACGGGCCTTCAGCCGGTCGCACGCGGCGGCCGTGCGGCGATCCTGCCACACGATGGCGTGATGCACCGGCTCGCCCGTCTCGCGGTCCCAGACCACGGTGGTTTCGCGCTGATTCGTTATCCCTACCGCGGCGATGTCGGCGGCGGTCAGTCCGGCCTTGCCGAGCGCCTCCGTCGCCGTGTGCAGCTGCGTGGCCCAAATCTCCGTCGCATCGTGCTCCACCCAGCCGGGCCGGGGGAAAATCTGACGAAACTCCTTCTGCGCCGACGCAACCACGCTCCCGCTGTGGTCGAACACGATGGCGCGCGAACTCGTTGTCCCTTGGTCCAGGGCCAAGATGTGTTTCATGCCGGCCACACCGCCTTGTAAAGGAAGGCCGCGATCAGGCCGCCGAGGATCGGGCCGGCGACCGGGATCCACGCGTACCCCCAGTCCGAATTCCCCTTGCCCGCGATCGGCAACACGGCGTGCGCGAGACGAGGACCCAGGTCGCGCGCCGGGTTGATCGCGTAGCCGGTCGGCCCACCCAACGAAAGGCCGATAGCCCACACCAGGATACCGACCAGGAACGGCCCGAATCCCCCGTCCCAGCCGTATGCGGGGTTCAAGTTCTTGGGTGTCAGGATGGCCAGCACACCCAGCACCAGCACGAAGGTGCCGATGACTTCGGTGAGGAGATTGGCGGTCGTCTTGCGGATGGCGGGCGCGGTGCAAAACACGGCCAGCTTGGCTGCCGGGCTCTCCGTCACGGGCCAGTGTGGCAGATAGGCGAGCCACACGATCGCGGCGCCGAGCAACGCGCCGAGCAGCTGCGCCGCGATATACACAGGCACCTTCGCCCAGGCGAACTTGCCGATGGAGGCGAGGCCGATCGTCACGGCGGGGTTCAAGTGCGCGCCGCTGAAGCTGGCGACGGCATACACCGCGACCGTAACTGCGAATCCCCACCCCGCGGTGATGACAATCCAACCGGCGTTCTGACCTTTGGTCTTGTTGAGCACCACGTTGGCGACCACGCCATCGCCCAGGACGATCAACAGCATGGTGCCGAGCAGTTCTGCAAGAAAAGGTGGCATAGGGTTGAATGGGAAGCGGCGAAGCTACCAGCGCCGGGGCGCCTTGTCTACACATTCGGGGCGAGCCGCTCCGAGTCGGCTAGGAACCGCTCGATGCGCGGCCACTGGGTCAGCCCGTCGGCGTAGCCCAGCTCGATCAACGCGGTCGTATAGGCCGGGTCGAACAGCAGGTAGCTCAGGAAGTCCACGGCGCCAGCCTGGTGGCCGCCCATCCCCCGCACCATCCAGCGGATCGCGGGCGGCAGTTTGGCCCCCGCCCCCGCGGCGAGCGCGCCGAGGTTCCGCGAAGGTCTGAGCATCAGGAGGCTGACCGGTCGCAGTTCGTCGGGCGCCGCCCCCGGCGGCATGCGTGCCAGCGTTCGGTTGATGCGCTCGACGCGCTCGGCGTCCGCTTCGAGGGCATCGAGGAAAATTGCGTGCAGCAACAGCCCGATCACCTCCGCGAGGGTGGGATACTCGCGCAGCGCCACGGGGCGCGAGGCAGCCAGCTCGGGCTCGCTGCGCTGGGTGACCACGAGGATGGCCCGGGCGCCGAGATGGATCGCCGGAGCAAGCGGGGCAGTCTGGCGCACGCTGCCGTCGCCGTAGAAGGCGTCTCCGAGGCGGACCGCGGGAAACAGGATCGGCAGGGCGGCCGACGCCATCACGTGGTCCACCGTGAGCCGCGCCGGCACGGCGGAGCGGTGCGCGCGCCGCCAGGTGGGCACGTCAGGCGGGCCCTGCACGAACGTGACGGTCCCCCCCGATGCGTATGAGGTCGCGCTTACGGCCACCGCGCGCAGGCGGCCGGCGGCGATGTTGGCGTCGATCCCTCGGCAATCGAGTCGTGCAGTGAGAAAATCGTGCAGCGGACTCATATCCACCAGGCCGCGCACGACCGCAGCCTCCTGACGCGTGCCCAGCAGGGTGCCGGCCACGCCGCGCAAGACGGCGCGGCCGAGGCGCCACGGCTGAATGCGGTAGACGCGATCGACTGTCAGGTGCCTCCAGTCCTCGCGCAGCGCCGCAAGCGCGGTGGACAGCGCCTGCGCGTGCGCCGCGAGGTACACGGCGTTGATCGCGCCTGCGGACACACCGGTCACGATGGGAAACTCGACGCCGGGCGCCCGCTCGGCGATCGCCGAGAGGACCCCCACCTCGTATGCAGCCCGCGCGCCGCCGCCCGCGAGGACCAGGGCCAGGCTGCGCGAGCCGTCGCGGACCGGTGTGCTCGTCGTCACACGCCCTCCCCGTACGCCCACACTCTCTAGGACGGCACCGTGAGCCGCAACCCCCGGTGACACTGCTTGCAGGTGACCGGCTGCGGTGTGCGCCACCGCGGCGCGAGCTCGAACGTCTGCTCCGTCCCGCAATCGGGACAGGTGCCGCGCGCCTCGGTCGCGAGCTCCGCCGTGCCGAGCCGCTGCCAGAACTGCCACGCGCCGTAGAGGAGGAATGACGGGACGAGCACGAAGTGTGCGACGGGGATCAACACGGACAGGAGCGCCACGCCCCACCACTTGCCGAGTTCCCGCAGCGCCCGCCGCATGCGCTGCTGGCGATTGAACCCCTGGATCGTCAGGGTGCCGCGCGTGGGCTCGCCGTGGTAGCCGCTGAGGGTGAACGGCTGAACGCAAGTACTAGGAGGCCGCATGTATGCGGTTGCCTCCTGAAGCGCGAAGCCGCGCCGTCGGGAACCTTCCCTCCCGCGGTCGTCGTGCTGCGGTAGCGATCAGAGGCTGCAAGCGTGGCCGGCCACCTACACCGAGGCTCAGAGCCTGAACAAGTAGCTCAGCTTGAGGAAGAAGGCGTCGTCCGTCCGCGTGAGACGCCGGAACTGGAAGGCGTCCTCGTCCACCATGTTGCTACCGTACCCCGCGAACACCACCGTCCCCGGTACCGGTTGATAGCTGAGCAGCACATCGGCGTGGAAGAGATTGGTGCGCGCCGCCGCGGAGCGCGTCACGCCCCCTGGTCCCGCAATGAGAATCGGAGCGCCGGTGCGTGAGTCGTCGCGCAGCGAGTCCGTCTTGTCCTGGATGTATTGGCCGACCACCCGGACGAACAGCGGTCGCGAGAGCTGGTATTCGAGCTTGGCCCGGAGAACGCGACCGACATTCACCAAGGTGCCGTCGGTGCGGCGATTCACCTGTTGCCAGAAATAGCTGACGGTATTGCGGAGCCGCTCGGTGGGGCGGTAGGACAGGTCCACGCTCAGTAGCAGCAAATCGGCTGAGGCCCACTCGAAGAAATTCTCGTCGTGGCCCTGCAGGAAGTATCCGCCGCCGCTGAAGTGTTTCCACTGGGGCGTCCCGATCTGGACGATGTATTCGCCGTTCCCGATCGTGGGCTGTCCCGTGAACGGCACGGTGTCGAGACCGCCCCCGGCGCGTGGCACTTCCAGTCGGTATTCGGCATAAAGGGCGGAATCGTAGCCAAACGATTCCACGAAATACCCCGCACCGACGTTCCAGCCACCGCGCAACGCCGCGTTGCCGTTGAAGTGCAGCTTCTTGTCCTGTAGGTGCCGCCCGTGGATGAAGTTCTGATACTGCCAGATGCCGTCCAATACGATGTCGCCCGTGAACCGCTGCAGCACCGCCTCGGGCGGCCCATAGGTCGTGTAGCTCGGATCGACGTATGCGTGCACGATCCCCGCTCGGCCGATGAACCCACTCGCGTCGCGAAACTCGTCCGAGATGCCGGCGAACAGGCTGCGCAGACCCCAGATGCGATGCTGCACCGTGAACTGGCTCAGCCACAGCGGCGCCGTCGTGGTCACGCCTGCGACGCGGGTGCGGCTGCCCGCGAGCTGCAGGTTGAGTCCATAGATCTCCTTGAAAACGAGCCGGCTGTCGACCTCGGCGACGCGGTTGTAATCCCCGCCCTCGACCCGATCGGTATATGCGAGACCGACGCGCGAGCCTCGGCCCAGGCTGTGTTGGGCCCGCAGGATCGTGAACACCGGATTCTCCGTGCCCGTGGCCGACGCAAACTTCTGGTCCACCGCCGAGAGCAGGCCGATGTCGGTGCCGAAGGTCGTACCGGTGAGCTTGACCGCTGCGACCGGCTGGACGATGCGCCGCGTATAGATCAGGTTCTGAGGCACCTGAAACAGCTCGCTTCCTTCCAGGAAGAAGGGCCGCTTCTCCGCAAAGAACAGCGCCTGCCGCGGATCGAACGCGAGCTGACCCGCGTCCGATTCGACCTGCGAAAAGTCCGGCTTGATCGTGCCGTTGAGGGTAAGGTTGTCCGAAACCCCCCAGCGGATGTTGCCGCCCACCTGCGGGTTTCCCAAGTCGTACTGATAGCCGCTGGGAGTGGGCGCACCGCTCGCCTTGCCGGTCGCCTCCGGATTCAGGTCCATGACGAGACCACGATGCATGCCGCTCAGGCCGACCAGGTTGCCCGCTTGCCCGATGAACGTGGCGCTCGCGCGGCGCGCCGGGAACCAGGAGTCCGCGACGCCGGAGTGCTTGACCTCGCGCACGATGTTCAGCCGCCAGTCTTGCGGCTGGCGCGGTTGATACCGGATGCTCTTGAACGGAATCCGCACCTCGACTTCGTATCCCCAATCGGTGACGCGCCCGCGCGACTGAAAGACGAAGTCGGGGCTCAGGTCGGGTTGCTCCCGTCCCACGACCGCGCCGCCGATGAAGCCGCTAGCGGTCACGTTGGCGCCCTCGATCAGGGAGCCATCGCCTTGGACGCCGACGGGATTCACGGCAAACATCAAGGCCTGCTTCCCGTCGTGAAACGTGCCGAGCAGGATCTGCACGTTGTCGTCGTCGAAGATCTGGTCGCGATTCGCCAACGTCATCGTGGGACGGCCGTGCAGCTCGAAGGCGCGAACGCCAAAATAGATGGCCGTGGCGGAGTACCACACCACCACCTGGGTGGAGTCCGCGGCCGGCACGCCGTCGTTGGGGGAATACTGTGAAAAGCCGGTCAGCCGCGCGGCACCCGCCCACACGGCGTCGGCGAGGTCGCCGTCTATGACGGCATCGGTCTCAAAGCGCGGAAGCCGTACGTCGAGCTGATGGTCCCGGCCCGAGTAGGTCCGCGTGGTGTCGGTGCAATGGAGCAGGGCGCACACCGCGAGGAGCATGCCGATAATTATGGCCGCGCCCTGATCGCACGGGCACCGGACGGCGTCAGGAACGTGTCAGGACTGGTCCCTCTCGGGCTTGCATGGAATCGACTCAGTGCGCCGCGCGTTCCCGACCTTGACATGCCCCCGAGCCGACTGTCGTATAGGGGAGGTGACGGAGTACAAGCGAGGAGACGCCCATGGTGCGGCTGGCGCTGGTCCTGCTACTCGGTCGCAGCCGCGTGCTGCGCGTTTTCTTGGCGGCCGCGCTCGGCCCCCTCGTCGCCGGGGCCTGCATCTGGGTCTTTCGCAGCGTGCGGGTCGAGCCGATCGGATCAAGCGCCGACTCCCTCGCCATTCAGACGCCGGTCAAGGCCCACCTCCGGGACGGCTCCACGGTACTGTACCGGGCGGGAGTGCTCCTCGCCCGCGACACGCTCCGGGGGCGAGGGGTGCGGTACGGCCTGACGCTGCGCGATTCGACCGCTCTTTCTGTCGTGCCGCTCGACAGTGTCGTCGCGATGGAGTCGTTCCGCAGGGCCACGAACGGGGCGCCCACGGCCATCGTGTCCACGCTCGCCACCGGGGCCGCGCTGCTGGGGGCCGCAGTAGCCGCCTTCCTGATCGTGTGCTCATCCTCAGATTGCTTCGGGAACTGTCCGACCGTCTACGCCGACAGCGCCGGCACGTGGGCGCTCCAAGCCGAGGGCTTCTCCTACACGCTCGGCCCGGCGTTCGAGACGCGTGACGTCGACCGTCTCGGGATCCACCCGGACCGGGACGGTAAGATACGCCTTGAAGTACGCAACGAGGCGCTCGAGACGGAATACTTCAACCAGCTCGAGCTGTTCGAGGTCCGTAACGCCGCGGACGAGACCGCGCTCCCGGACCGGGACGGCGCCCCGCTGGCCGTGCGCGAACTCGTCCCCGCGACCACGATCGTCGATGCCGCGGGACGTGACCTCCGTCGTCTCCTTGCACTCCCCGACGGTGTGGCGTTCCGGACCGATGTGCGGACCCTGGCAGGCGTGTCGTCAGAGCGCTTGGATGACGCCATCTACCTCGTCGCCCCAGCGCCGCCACGCGGTGACAGCGTTGCGTTGGTCCTCCGGTTGAAGAACAGTCTGCTCGCGACCCTCCTGTACTCGGAAGTGATGCTGGGCGATCGTGGCGCCCGCTCGCTCGACTGGATCGGCCGCGAGCTGGACGGCCGGGCGGCAGCGCTGGCCCGCTGGCAGGGGCAACGGATGGGAATGCGCATCGCCGTCTGGGACGGCCGCCGCTACCACCAGACGGCGCATATTCAGGACGTCGGGCCGCACGCTTGGAAAGACGTCGCCGTCCTCATCCCCGTGGTTCATCGGGACAGCGTTCGCGTTCGGCTGTCCTTTCCGGCGGACAACTGGCGAATCGACCGGATCGCGTTCGCCAGGCGAGCGCGGCGCCCCGTCGTCCGAACGTTTTACTTTGGCCGGCTGCTTGACGCTGGGGGACGCGAAGACCCCTCCGCGCTCGCAAGTGTGCGACTCTCCGACCAGCGATATCTCCGGACCTCACCCGGCGAGCGCTTTACGGTCGTCGCCGAGGTGGGGGCCGCAGCAGCGGAGCCGGCGCGGACTTTCCTGATCGCTACCCAGGGCTACTACGAGCCCTGGATCGGCCGAGCTGGGCTCAGCCTTGCGCGCGATGCGGGCGCCCGGGAGTCCGCAGACGCAGAGCTCCTGAAGGCGCTCCGCAAGTGGGGAACGATACGGGAAGCTCGCGAGCGCGCGTTCGCCACCCAGCCGAGCCCGGGAAAGTGAGGGGCCGATGAGGCGAAGTTGGCTGTGGGGACCTGTGCTCACGACGCTCGGGTGCAGCATTGGTGGGAGGGTCGACCGATTCGCCCCGGCGAAACAGCCCGACGGCGTGGCGGTCGCGCTCGCGCTGCGGGGGGGCAGAAGGGCGCAGGGGGAACTCCTTGCGGTGCAAGACACGGCGCTTGTGGTCCTGGCCCAGGATTCGGTGACGCTGGTTCCTTATAGCGCTGTCGTGAGCGGGCAGTTCTCGCAAGTAGGTGAACTCATCGAGACGCCGCCGGCGCCGGACTTCGCGACCAGGCTGCGACTGGTCAGTCGGTTCCCACAAGGTCTCTCGCCGGATCTCCTCGCCCGGCTGCTCGCGGCACATGGACAATCGGCGCTGAAGGTCGTGGCGAGGTAGAGTCGTCGCCGGCTGACTCCCTTTACGTGCGGGCCGCCCCGCCGCTGAAACCCTCTCCAGTAGTCCCTATCCGGCTCGTTGCGGGTGGATGGTGGCGCCGCCATTGTAGGGCGGTGAAACGCACACGACTCGCGCTCGTCCTCGCTCTCGCGAGCGGGGCACCGGCCTCCCGCCTTTTCGCCCAATGCTCCGACGGCTCCCCGCCGCCGTGCGCGAGGCAGGTGGCGCGCGCCGCGCCACCGGCGGCGAATAGCGTCGCCGTGCTGTTTTTCGCAGCGCGCGACACCGCCGACGCCTATCTCGCCGACGGCTTGACCGAAGACTTGACGAGCCTGCTCGGCAACGTCGGGAGGGTGCAGGTGAAGGCGCCCGGCGTGGTGCGGCGCGCCCAGCGGGCGGCGCCGGGCGACGCGCCGGCGATCGCGCGTGCGCTCGGGGTGCGCTACCTCGTGGACGGCAATGTGCGGCGGGTCGGCACCCGCGTGCGAGTGTCGACCCAGCTCTTGAACGGGGCGACGGCGGTCGCGGCGTGGGGCGACGTGTTCGATCGGACGCCGGAGGAGTTGCTTGCGTTGCCGTCCGTCATCGCCCGTGAGGTGGCGCTGCGCGTGGGGGGACCGGCCCCGTCATCGGAAGGCGGTGCGCTCGGCACGTTGCGCACACGCAGCCCAGCCGCCTACGACCATTATTTGCGCGGCAATTTCTTGCTGGCCGTCCGGTCAGCGGATGGGACCGCCCGGGCCCTCGCCGAATACCGCGAAGCCGAGCGGCTCGACTCCGGGTTCGCGGCGGCGATCGGGCGGGCGGCCTACGCCCACGCGATCGCCCGCGGCAACACTTATCGGCTGCCTGACGCCCCGATCGAGAGCCTGGCAGTCCGCGGGCTCGTCGTCGCCGACCGCGCGCTGCGCCGGGATTCGACCTCCTCCGACGCCTGGATGGCGCGCGGCTATCTGCTCGCCTTCGTCTACCCCCGCACCATGGAGGGCTCGGTGGAAGCGTTCCGGCGATCCATCGCCCTCGACCCCAAGAACGCGGAGGCGCACCATCAATACGGTGCGATCCTGAGCTGGCTGGGGCGGGACGCCGAGGCGGACCTGGAGCAGCATCTGGCGCTCGCGCTCGATCCGGGGCGCGCGATCACCTTCGTCGATCTGGCCGCTTGGACGCACGTGCGTGATAGCGCGCTCGCGGTGGCTCTGACTGACAGCGCCGTCGCTCTCGATCCCGCCTCGGCCTTCTCGCGCCGCTGGCGGGCGTTGGCCCGCCTGCGGAGGGGCGACGTGTCCGGAGCCCGGGAGGACGCGGAGCTGGCCAACCGGTTGCAGCCCGGGGACATGGTGATGGAAAGCGTGCTCGCCACGGTCCTCGCTCGCGCGGGAGACAGCAGCCGCGCTCGGGCGCTGATCGCGCACTGGCCAGGACGAACCGACCACTGGCTCATCATGGCGGCACTCGTCGCGGTAGGCGACACCGCAGCGGCACTGGACCGGTTGGAGCGCGCTTCACCCGTCCCCTATCTCTGGGCCGCGCTGCGTCGGCCGGAGTTCGACGCCCTGCATGGCAATCCGCGTTATGAGCGACTCTTGACGGCGCTGCGGCCCGCAGGGGCGGGGGGGCCGTGAGGTGACCGTCCTTGCACGGCTGCTTGACAGCCAACGCTGCCTGACGGCAACGAGCCGGACTGGTACCGCGATGCAGCGGTCGCACCGGGGGGTGGCGCGAGTAGTGGCGCAGTCCGCCATGAGCGACGTGCCGCTCAGCATCGGCTTGGCACGGGGTAGGCGACTGGTGAGATTACCGCGTACACACCGCCTGCCGAGGAACCGACATGAAATTCGCCATCCTGATCTACACCGACCGCACCCTGCTGGACGCTCTCCCGGCGGGGCAGTTCGACGCGAAGATGCGCGACTGCCTCGCCCATGCCGACGAGCTGCGCCAGGACGGACGGTTGCTCGATTCCCAGATGCTCGAGGGCGCGACGACCGCCAAATCGGTGCGCGTCCGCAACGGGCGGCGGACCATCGTCGATGGACCGTTCACCGAGACCAAGGAGTTGCTCGCGGGCTTCAACCTGATCGAGGCCGAGGACATGGACGAGGCGGTCCGCATCGCGGCGGAGTTCCCCTGGGTCGAGACCGGCTGCGTCGAGGTTCGCGCGGTGCAGGACATCGGGGCCGTCAGGCGGCGGGTCAACCGCCTCGATCGGCCGCGTGAACCCGCGATCTAGGGGGGCCGCTCTCTCACGGAGCGTGATTCATGACCACGTTGAATATCAACGGGCGCGACGTAACGGTCGACGTGCCGTCGGACATGCCGATCCTGTGGGTGCTGCGTGATGTCGTCGGGCTCACGGGGACGAAGTTTGGTTGCGGGATGGCGCTGTGCGGGGCGTGCACGGTGCATCTCGACGGGCAACCGATCCGCTCGTGTGTCACGCCGGTGGCCGCCGTCGCCGGGAAGAAGATCACCACCATCGAGGCCATCGGGGAGACGCCGGCCGGCAAGAAGGTGCAGCGCGCGTGGCTGGACCTGGAAGTCGTCCAATGCGGCTACTGCCAGTCGGGCCAGATCATGTCGGCGTCGGCGTTGCTCGCGAGGAACGCCCATCCCAGCGACGCCGACATCGACGCCGGATCATGTCGGCGTCGGCGTTGCTCGCGAGGAACGCCCATCCCAGCGACGCCGACATCGACGCCGCGATGACCGGGAATATCTGCCGCTGCGGCACCTATCCGCGTATCCGCGCCGCCATCAAGCACGCTGCGGGGGGTGCGTGACCGAGCAGACCGTATCGCGACGCGACTTTGTCGTGGTGCTCACCAGCGCCGGGAGCGGGCTGCTGCTGGGCTGCCGCATGGGCGAGCGCTCGGGCGCGGCAGCTGCGGCCGCCGCAGCGGCGCCGTCCGGCTTCGCGCCGAATGCATTCATTCGCATCGGCACCGACGGCCGCATCACGCTCATCATGAATCAGGTCGAAATGGGGCAAGGCGTGTATACGTCGATGCCCATGCTGCTGGCGGAAGAGCTGGAGGTCGGGCTGGACCAGGTCCAGCTCGAGCACGCCCCACCGAATGACAGGCTGTATGCTAATCCGCTGGTCGGTTTTCAGATGACAGGCGCCTCGAGCTCGGTCCGCATGATGTACACCCCCTTGCGGACCGCAGGCGCGACTGCGCGCACGATGCTCGTAGCCGCTGCCGCCCAGACCTGGGACGTCGCCCCGGCGTCGTGCCGGGCGCAAAACGGTGTGGTAACCCACCTGGCGAGCGGCCGTACGCTCGCCTACGGCGCGCTGGTGGAAAAGGCGGCCAAACTACCGCCACCAGAGGAGGTCACGCTCAAGGGTCCGAAGGACTTCAAGCTGATCGGCACTCCGGCCAAGCGGCTCGACACCCCGGACAAGGTGAACGGCAAGGCGACGTTCGGCATCGACGTGCGGCTACCGGGGATGAAGATCGCGACCGTCGCCGCGAGCCCTGTGCTGGGCGGCAAGGTCGCGGGACTGGACGACACCAAGGCCAAGACGATCAAAGGCGTGCGGCAGATCGTCCGGCTCGACGATGCAGTGGCCGTCGTGGCCGACCACATGTGGGCGGCGAAGCAGGGCTTGGCCGCGCTCGCCATCCGCTGGGACGATGGACCGAATGCCAAGGTAAGCATCGCCGATGTCGTGCAAGGGCTCGCGGATGCGGCCTCCCAGCGGCCGGGCGTGGTCGCACGCAAGCAGGGCAACGTCGCTGGGGCGATCGGCCTCACGGCGAAGCAAATCGACGCGGTGTACCAGGTGCCCTTCCTGGCGCACGCCACGATGGAGCCGATGAACTGCACGGTTCACGTGCGGAAGGACGGCTGCGAGGTGTGGACCTGTTCCCAGGTGCTGAGCCGGGCCCAGGCGACGGCTGCCCACGTCACCGGGCTCCCGCTGGAGAAGGTGGTGGTACACAACCATCTGTTGGGCGGCGGATTCGGCCGGCGGCTCGAGATCGACTACGTCACGCAGGCCGTGCGTATCGCGCAACAGGTCGATGGGCCGGTGAAGGTGGTGTGGACCCGCGAGGAGGACATTCAGCACGACGTGTACCGCCCCTACTATTATGACCGGCTAACCGCATGGCTGGACGCCGGCGGCAAGCCGGCAGCGTGGACCCACCGGATTGTGGGTCCGTCGATCCTGGCGCGCTGGGCGCCGCCTGCCTTCAAGGACGGAATGGACGGAGATGCGGTGGACGCTGCCGCGCAATTCAAGTACGCCATCCCGGCGATCCAAGTCGAGTACGTGCGCCACGAGGAGCCAGTCTTGAACACCGGCTTCTGGCGCGGAGTGGGGCCCACCCACAATGTGTTCGTGATCGAGAGCTTCATCGACGAGCTCGCGGCGGTGGCCAAGACCGATCCCGTCGAGTACCGGCGCGCGATCCTGGGCAGGGCGTGGAGAGCCCGCGCGGTGCTCGACCTCGCGGCGAAACAAGCTGGGTGGGGGCGCCCGCTGCCGGCCGGGCACGGCCGCGGCGTGTCCCTCCTCTATAGCGGATGGGACACCTATGTGGCGGAGGTAGCCGAGGTCGAGGTGTCCACGACAGGTGAGGTGCGGGTGCACCGCGTGGTCTGCGCGGTCGACTGCGGCACCGTGGTGAACCCCGATATCGTGAAGGCGCAAATCGAAGGGGGCGTGGTCTTCGGCATCAGCGGCGCGCTGTGGGGCGAGATCACCCTCAAGCACGGGCGGGTCGAGCAGTCCAATTTCCACAATTACCGCGTCCTGCGGATGAACGAGGCGCCCGCGATCGAGGTGCACCTGATACGAAATGGAGAGGCGCCTGGCGGGATCGGAGAGCCGGGCACGGCGGTGACGGCGCCGGCGCTCGCCAACGCGATCTTCGCGGCCACCGGGAAACGGATCCGGAAGCTGCCCCTCGCTTCGGCTCTCAAGGCATGACCGAGATCATGACTGGCACGCCGGCCGCCGTAACGGTGAGTCTGTTGACGCGGATGCTCGTTGAAGCCTTCGAGGGGCCTCGCGGTCCCTGGACCTACTTCACGGACGCATCCCCGGGAACGGGGCTGTTCGCGACGATCCGCGGGTTGAGCGCCGTCCAGGTCTCGGAGCGGGGAGGACCGGGCCGCAGCACCATCGCTGGCCACATCCACCACGTGAGCTCGAGTCTCGTGCTGTCGACGCGAGCCCTGCGCGGCGAGCAGGCGTCGCGCGATCGTGCACGGGGTTGGACGGTGACTACGGTGGACCAGGCCGGGTGGGCCGAGCTGCAGGCTCGACTGCGGCGCGAGTATGAGAGCCTGTTCGTGGCGGTGGAGGGTCACACCGTGTGGGACGAAGACGCATTAGGCGTGGTCCTGGGCGCGATCGCGCACGCGGCCTACCATCTTGGTGCTATCCGGCAGCGCCTCGCGCAGCTGCCATCGAGCAGCTAGCGGACGCGGGTCCGATTCTCCTCGAATTCGTTCCGCCCAAGCGCCCGCAACTCGCCTTCCTTACTATTCTCATTCCGCTTCCGTCACGCCGCCTTGCGGTCCAATTCGGTGCCGTCTACGGTGAGCGTGACATCGATGTTGCCCCGCGTAGCGTTTGAATAGGGGCAGCGCTCGTGGGCTCGACGCATGAGGTCCTCGGCGTCGACCCGCGATAGGCGAGGCGCGTGCAAGTCGAGGGCGACGGTCAAGCCGAAGCCGCCGTGCCCGGTTGGACCGATCCCCACCCGCGCAGCGATGGTCGAGTCGGAGGCATCGAGCTTCCGACCCTGCGCCACCGACAACAGCGCGGACTGGAAGCAGGCCGCGTACCCGACGGCGAACAGTTGCTCGGGGTTGGTGCCGGGCCCGCCCGCGCCGCCCATCTCCTGCGGGACGGACAACTCGACGGCGAGCCGCCCGTCGGAGGTGCGGCCGTGCCCGGCTCGCCCGCCTTCGACCACCGCCTCGGCAGTGTACAGGATGTTCATGTCTCCTCCTCGTGCTCCTTACCGATCAATATTCGACGGTTCACCGCGCTGAGCCTCCCGCGCCTCGGGCTCGACCGCCGCGGCCGCGGCCGGCACCACCAGGAGCGACGTGGGCAGATGGTTGATGAGTCGCTCGGTCACGCTACCCACCACCATTCGCTTGACCGATCCCTTGCCGTGTGAGCCGACGACCAGCAGATCGGCGCGCCACTCGGAGGCCTCGCGCTCGACCGTCTCCAGCGCGGCGCCGTGACGGAGCAGGGTGTCTACGCCGGGCGCACGGATCAGCGGCCAGATGTCGCGCGCGACCATCTCTTCCAGGAGCCGATACTGCTCGGCCGCATCGGGCTGTGGCAGGTCGAGCAGGGCGGGCGGCGGCTCTATCACGCTCAAGGCACGCAACTCGGCACCGAACAGCGTCGCGTAGCGCTGGGCGGTGGCGAGCGTCGGCCGCGCGGCGAGCGACTGATCCACAGCGACCAGGACGCGCCGTATGGCAGGCTCTCGCACCGTCACCAGCAACGGGACGAGCATGCTGCGTGCCACGCTCAGACCGGTGCTGCCGCCGAGCCAGCGCCCGAGGGTAGAGTGGTGCTTGCCGCCCAGCACCACGAGCTCCGCTCCGCGCGCGGTCACGGCGGCGTTCAGCACGGCGGCCGGCTGTCCCCCATGGACGGTGAGGGCTGCGAGCGCCTCCGGGACGCGGTTGCCGAGCGTCGCGACGATTCGCATGCGGATCTGCTCGTCGTGCCGCGTGTACGGGTAGCGGCCACGCTCGGCCGTGGGAACTGCGTGCACCAGATGAAACGTCGTTGCGGCGCGGCGGGCAGCGTCGACGGCGAAGGCA
>Ga0209802_1001662_pt1 | contig 16212 bp, 15 predicted proteins | sample GraSoiAngelo_129_FD_185886 | JGI IMG/M metagenome (GOLD analysis project Ga0209802, IMG submission 185886) | Grasslands soil microbial communities from the Angelo Coastal Reserve, California, USA - 14_0927_12_40cm (SPAdes) (version 2) | ecosystem: Environmental > Terrestrial > Soil > Grasslands ... | reverse complement strand
GGTCGCCAACAGCGCGCACACCCACAGCGTGCTGCGTCGCATGTCCAGCCTCCATCGAGAGAAAGAGACGGGCACCATCCTGGCCGCCCAGGACCGGGGCGATCCGTCGCTCCGGGTGGGGCATGATTCCGACCACGTTGCGGCCGGCGTTGCAGATGCCGGCGATGTCGTTCGTCGACCCGTTCGGGTTGTCGCGCACGTAGCGCCACACCACCTGCCCACGGACTTCGAGCTCCGCCGTGGTTTGCGGGTCCGCCGCGTAGCGGCCGTCGCCGTGCGCGACGGGCAGCTCCAGCACTTCGCCGCGCTCATACAGACAGGTAAAAGGCGTGTCGCTCGCCTCCACTCGCACCCACACGGGGCGGGAGAGGAACCGCAGTCCCGCGTTGCGCATCAGCGCACCCGGCAGCAGGCCGGCCTCGCACAGGATCTGGAAGCCGTTGCAGATCCCGAGCACCTGGCCTCCCGCCCGCGCGTGCTCGGCGACGGCCGCCATGACCGGCGAGAAGCGGGCGATCGCCCCCGAGCGGAGATAGTCGCCGTAGCTGAACCCTCCGGGCAGGACCGCGACGTCGGCCTGCCGCAGGTCCCGCTCGCGGTGCCACACGAAGTATGCCTCACAGCCGGCAGCGCGAGCGGCGTGGAGCGTATCGGCGTCGCAGTTCGATCCCGGGAACACCACGACGGCGACGCGGCGCATCAGGCGGCCTCCACGAGCACCGAGTAGTCCTCCGTGACGGGATTGGCGAGCAACCGGTCACACATGGCGCGGGCCCGCGCCGCCGCGTCGTCCTTGCTGGGCGCCGTGACTTCGAGGATCAGGTGCTTGCCGATGCGCACGGCGGTCACCTCGGCGAAGCCCAGCGCGTGCAGGGCGTGCTCGACGGCCTGGCCCTGGGGATCGAGCAGCGTCGCCCGCGGCATCACACGGACCTCCACCCGGAACGCCTTCATGCGGCCCCGCCGCCGGTCGAGATCCCGGGGATGTCCTCGCCCTGCTCGGCGTCGCTCAAGACGATCGGCCCCGCCACCTCGGCTTCCTCGTCCTCCTCGGGCTCGGCAAAGAACGACAGCAGGGCGGCCCGCAGCACTCCGTAGGTCATGTAGGCGATCCCCAGCGGGAAGAAGAACGCGTCGTGCTCCAGAATGCCGAACACGAGGACGAACAGGATCGTGGCCAGGCCCAACAGGCCGCGTACGGTGCGCACGCCGGCCCGCGGCAGCGTGGCGTAGTGCACGTTGCTCACCATGAGGATGGTGAGGAGGATCATGAGGAGCTGCAGCAGGTGGTGCCACGGCAGCAGCCGCAACGAGGCCTGGTACAGCTCCGTCGTCGTGAACGGGTAGTAGGTCGCGAGCGTCATCCCGGCGGCCGGCGACGGCAGCCCGATGAACGCCGTCTTCGCGGCCCCCGCCTGCGTCACGTTGAAGCGGGCCAGCCGGATCGCCGCCGCCATCACGTAGAAGTAGCAGAAGATCCAGGCCGCCTGGCCCGCGGTCGAGAACTCGAGCTGATACAGGAGGAACGCAGGGGCGACGCCGAAGCTCACCACGTCGACGAGGCTGTCGAGCTCCGCGCCGAAGCGCGACCCGGTGTTGGAGAGGCGCGCCACGCGGCCGTCGAGGGCGTCGAGGATGCCGGCGAAGAAGATGTACCAGCCCGCCCGGTAGTACTCGCCGCGAGCCGCGAGCACCATCGACCAGATGCCGAAGAACAGATTGAACAGCGTGAACAGGCTCGGCACCACCACGACCACGCGCCGGATGCGGCCCGAGCGGAGCGGCGGCCTCATTCGGGATACTCCGCGAGCACGCTGGCGCCCGCCCGCACCCGGTCACCCGGTGCCACCCGGACCACGGGGTGGAGCGCCGCGGGGAGGAACACATCCACGCGGGACCCGAACCGAATCATCCCCATCCGCTCCGCCTGTGTCACGCGCTCACCCTCCCGACCGTCCGTGACGATGCGCCGCGCGATCAGCCCGGCGATCTGGCGCACCAGCACCCTGCCGCGGAGCCCGCGGATACCCACCGACGACTGCTCGTTGTCGAGACTCGCTTTGTCCGTCGCGGCGTGCAGAAACTTCCCCGGATGGTAGCGCACCAGCTCGACCGTCCCCGACACGGGGTAGCGGTTCACGTGCACGTCGAACACGCTCATGAAGATCGAGAGCCGGGTGGCGGGTGCGCCCAGGTACGTCGGCTCGTCCACCCGCGCGACGGCCACGACCTTGCCATCCGCCGGCGCGATCACGAATCGCTCCCCTCGCGGCCCCGAGCGCACGGGATCGCGAAAGAACACGATCAGCCACAGGGCGAGGAGCAGCAGCACGACCTCGAGCGCCCACAGCCACCGACCCCCCCCCCATGTGCCCACGCCCCACGCCCCCATCGCCACGAGGGCCCACCCGGGGAGGATGAAGGGCCAGCCTTCGGGGGCGATCCGCATCAGCGCACCGCAAGGGCGTGTCCCGTCAGGCGGCGGTACGCATCCAAGTAGCGCTCGCTCGTGGCGCGCACCACCTCGGGCGGGAGCGGCGGCGGCGGCGGGTTCCCGTTCCACCTCCCCTGCCTCTTCAGGTCGGCCAAATAGTCGCGCAACGGCTGCTTGTCGAAGCTGGGCTGGCTCTTGCCGGGCCGGTAGCGGTCGGCGGGCCAGAAGCGGGACGAGTCGGGGGTGAGGATCTCGTCGATCACGAGCAGCTCGCCCGTCGCGGTGGTACCGAACTCGAATTTGGTGTCGGCGATGATGATGCCGTTCGCTCGCGCATCGCTGCGCCCCGCCTCGTACAGGGCCAGGCTCCCCCGCTTGAGGTGTTCGGCCAGGGCCTGGCCGAGCGCCGCGGCCATGTGGGTGAAGGTCACGTTCTCGTCGTGCCCCGACACGGCCTTGGTCGCGGGGGAGAAGATGGGCGCATCGAGCCGCGCGCTCTCGATCAGGCCCCCGGGGAGAGGCTCGCCCGCGAGCGTGCCCCGCTCCCGGTACTCGGCCCAGGCCGAGCCCGCGATGTAGCCCCGCACGACGCACTCGAAGGGCACCGGGGTCGTGCGACGCACCAGCATGGCACGCCCGGCGAGTAGGGGCGCAGCATGCCGCGCCCCTCCCTGCCCGACGAGCGCCGGGACCCGCTCTGCGAGCGCGTCCGCATCGGCCGTCAGGAAGTGGTTCGGCATCACGGCGGCGAGCTTCCCGAACCAGAAGGCGCTGAGCTGGGTCAGCACCGCGCCCTTGTGCGGGACGGGCTCCTTCAGGACCACGTCGAACGCGCTCACGCGGTCGCTCGCGACCAGGAGCAGCGTGTCCGAGTCCACCTCGTAGACCTCGCGCACCTTGCCACGGCGCAGCAGCGGGAGCGGCAGCGCGCTCGCGACGAGCGGCGCGGTCAGACGGTCACCTCGGCGGCGGCGGCCACGGGGGCCACGGCTTCGATCTGGCGCAGCACGGGGGGCAGCACCTCCTCGAGGAATTCGTCCACCTGCTGGGGCGCGCGGCCGACGTAGCTGGCGGGCTCCCGCTCGTCCGGCGTGGCGCGAATCCCGAGCCGCCGGAACGCGGGGTCCCGACCCAGCCGCTCGAGCAGGTCGTTCGCGGCGCCCGTCTCCGCCACGGCCTGCGCCACGGCGAGGCTGTGGCCGCGGATCACCTCGTGCAGCTCCTGGCGGTCTCCGCCCGACTTGACCCCACGCACCAGCCACCGCTCGGTGGCGAGAAACGGCAGCGCCTCCTGCACTCGCCGCGCGATCACCGCCTCCCGCACCTCGAGCCCCGCCGCGACGTTGGTGGCGAGCACCAGGATCGCGTCCGTCGCGAGAAAGGCTTCGGGGAGAACGATGCGCCGATTGGCGCTGTCGTCGAGCGTGCGCTCGAGCCACTGGCTGGCGGCGGTGTGCCAGGCGTTCCCCTCGAGCTCGATCACGAAGCGGCCCAGGCTCGTCATCCGCTCGGCCCGCATCGGGTTGCGCTTGTAGGGCATGGCCGAGGAGCCGACCTGGTCGCTCTCGAACGGCTCCAGCATCTCGCCGTCGTGCTGCAACAGCCGCAGGTCGGTGGCGAACTTGGCTGCCGAGGCGGCGACCCCCGACAGCGCGCCGAGGATCTGGGCGTCGGCCTTGCGGGGGTAGGTCTGGCCCGTGACCGCGAACACGCGCGCGAATCCCATCTTCTTCGCCACGCGGGCGTCGAGCTCGCGCGCCTTGTCGACGTCGCCATCGAACAGCTCGACGAAGCTTGCCTGGGTGCCGGTGGCGCCTTTAACGCCGCGGAACTGGAGCGTCGCCAGGCGGTGCAGCAGCTCCTCGGCGTCCAGCAGAAACTCCTGCATCCAGAGCGTGACCCGCTTGCCGACGGTCGTGAGCTGGGCCGGCTGGAAGTGGGTGTAGGCGAGGCAGGGGAGGGCGCGGTGGCGGCGCGCGGGCTTGGAGAGCGCCACCAGCACGGCGGCGATCCGCCCGAGCAGGATCTGCATCCCCTCCCGCATCAGCAGGAGATCGGCGTTGTCCGTGACGTAGGCGCTCGTGGCGCCGAGGTGCAGGAACGGCCGCGCCGCCGGCGCCTGCTCGCCCAGGTGATGGATGTGCGCCATCACGTCGTGGCGCAGGCGCTTCTCGTGCTCCGCCGCGCGGTCGAGCTCCGCGTCGTCGAGGTGGGCGCGCAGCTGGCGCAGGGCGTCGTCCGGGATGGCGAGCCCCAGCTCCCGCTGGCCCTCCATCAGGGCCAGCCACAGGCGACGCCACAGACCGATGCGGCGTCGCTCGCCCCACAACGCCTGCATCGCCGGCGAGGCGTAGCGTAGAGACAACGGCGAGAGGTACGTCAAACGGCGGCCTTGGCGCGGGCGACCAGCTTGCTCCAATCGGCGAGGAACTGGTCGAGGCCACGGTCCGTGAGCGGGTGCAGCAGCAGCTTGCGCAGCACCTCGGGCGGCAGCGTCGCGACGTCCGCGCCGATCATCGCCGCCTCCGCCACGTGCCGCGGGTGCCGGATCGACGCGGCGAGGATCTCGGTCTCGATTCCGTAGTTGTCGAAGATCACCCTGGCCTCGCGAATCACGTCCATCCCTTCCTGGCCCACGTCGTCGATCCGTCCGATGAAGGGGCTGACGTAGGCGGCGCCCGCCTTCGCCGCGATCAGGCATTGCACGCTGGAGAAGCACAGGGTGACGTTCGCCTTGATGCCCTCGGTAGCGAGCCGCCGCACCGCGATCATTCCCGCTTCGATCATCGGGATCTTGACCACGATGTTCTCGGCGATCTTGGCGAGCTCTGTTCCCTCCTTCAGCATCCCCTCGACGTCCACGGCCACCACCTCGGCGGAGACCGGTCCCTCGACGAGCGAGCAGATCTCCTTGAGCACGTCCTTGGGGTCGAGGTCCCCCGCCTGCTTGGCGAGCAGTGAGGGGTTCGTGGTGATCCCGTCGATCAGGCCCGCCTGCGTGGCCCAGCTGATGTCTTTGAGACTGGCGGTGTCGAGGAAAAACTTCATGGCTCAGTCCTCGGCGTAGAGGTCAGGAGGATAACGCACGGCCTCCAGATACAGCCCTTGGGGCGGAGCGGGCGGGCCCACCGTCTGATTGTCCGTCGCATCGAGCAAGCGGGGGAGGTCGGACGGCGGCCGCCTCCCCAGGGCGATGTCCACCATGACGCCCACGAGGAAGCGCACCATGCGGTGCAGGAATCGGTCGGCCTCGATCGTGAAATCCACCCCCGCCCCGTCCGAACGCGGCGCCCAGCGGGCGACCGCCACGCGGCATCGGTAGTGGGGTTTCGCCGCGTCTCGGGCGGCGAGACCGCGAAAGTCGTGCTCGCCGGGGAGCGCGGCGGCCGCGCGCGCCAGCGTCTCCACATCGAGCGGCCGGCCCAGCGCCCACTCGTACGGCCGGCGGAACGGGGACCCGGCGGCTTCGTCCGTTCCGATCACGTAACGGTAGCGCCGCGCGGTGGCGCTCTTGCGGGCGTGAAACCCGGGGCGCATCGGGTGCACGTGCTCGACCCATACGTCCCGCGGCGAGAGCGCGTTCAGCGCGCGGCGCAACCCGGCGACATCGGCGGCCCATCGCTCGCGCGCCGTGAAGCCGACGCCCTGGCCCGTCGCATGAACCCCCGTGTCGGTCCGGCCGGCGCCGATGGCCGTCGTCCGCCTGCCCATCAGGCGCTCGAGCACGGCCTCGAACTCGCCCTGTACCGTGCGCCCTTGCCGCTGCCGCTGCCAGCCCACGAACTGCGCCCCATCATAGTGCACCACGGCGAGGTAGGGCCGGCTCGTCACGGGCGAAAGATAGAGAAAACGGGGGGGTCAATCAAGCCACGCAACCCGTTGTCCCATTTGACAAAAGCCGATTTTTCGGGGTAGCTTTGGCGAGCCGCGAACCCATGCCCGACCACGCCGCCGCCATCCCCGCCGCCCCCACCGCCGCCCAGCCTTCGCCGCTCCAGCGGGCGCTCGCGGCGCTCGCCAACCGGCAGTCCCTGAGCGAGCAGGAGACGCACGACGTCTTCAGCGCGGTGATGCGTGGGGAAGCGACCCCGGCGCAGCTCGGTGCGCTGCTCCTGGCCCTCCGCGTCAAGGGCGAGACGCCGGAGGAGGTCGCGGGGGCGGCCCGCGCGCTGCGTGCCGCCATGATCCGGGTCCCCGCCGCGGGGCCTCACCTCGTCGATACCTGCGGCACGGGCGGCGGCGCGGTCACGACCTTCAACATCTCCACCGCGGCCGCCTTCGTCGCGGCGGGCGCCGGCGCGTCGGTGGCGAAGCACGGCAACCGCTCCTTCACCTCGCAATGCGGCTCCGCGGACGTGCTCGAGGCGCTGGGAGTGCGCATCCCTCTCGACGCGATGCAGGCGGCGCACACGCTCCAGGAAGCCGGCATCACGTTCCTGTTCGCCCCGCATTTCCATCCCGCCATGAAGCACGCGGCTCCCGTGCGGCGCGAGCTGGGCGTGCCGTCCGTGATGAACTTGCTCGGGCCGCTCGCGAATCCGGCGGGTGTGCGCCGGCAGGTGGTCGGCGTCGCCGACCGCGAGCGCGGCCCGCTCATGGCGAACGCCCTTGCCCGGCTGGGCACGGAGCACGCGCTGGTCGTGCACGGGGACGTCGGCATGGACGAGATCTCGCCCACCGGGGCCACCGACGTGTGGGAGGTGCGGGGGGGGGGCGGGGGCGTCACGAGCTGGCGGCTCGATCCTGCCCGATACGGGCTCGCGATCGAGGACGTGACCGCGCTGCGGGGAGGAGAGCCCGGCGTCAACGCGGAACGCGTGGAAGGCGTGCTCCGGAACGGGGCGGGGGACGCGGCCGGCACCGGCGCCGTGCTCCTGAACGCCGCCGCCGCGATCTACGTGGCGGGCCTCGCCCGGACCTACGACGACGGCATTGCGCGGGCTCGCGAGGCCCTTGGCTCGGGCTCCGCACGCCGGGCGCTCGAACGGCTGCGGGCCGCTAGTACTTCCGGATGACCCCTACCACGATCCCCTGCACGAGGATGTCGCGCTCGTTCACGCGCAGCGAGGTCATCGCGGGGTTCGCGGGCTCGAGCCGGATCCAGCCGCCCGGCTCGCGATAGAATTTCTTCACGGTGGCGTTCTGGCCGTGCACCAGGGCGACGACGGTCTGCCCGTTGTCGGCGGCGTTGCGCTCGTGCACGACGATGAAGTCGCCATCCTTGATGTGCTCGTCGATCATGGAGGTGCCCCGGACCTTGAGCACGTAGCTCCGGCCGCGGCGCGGGATGAGCTCATCGGGGACCGCGATGGCATCGTCCCCCGAGATCGCCTCGATGGGTGCGCCGGCCGCCACGAGCCCGAGCAGGGGCAGTTCGGTCGCGCCGGTTTGCCCCTTCGGCGGCACGATCTCGATGGCGCGGCTTTCGTTGTGGGCGCGGCGGATGTAGCCCTTGCGCTCCAGGTTGGTGAGATGCTCGTGGACCGTGGCGAGCGACTGGAAGCCGAACTGGCGGGCGATTTCCTCGAAGCTCGGGGCGTACCCCTTGGACTCGAGGTGGGTCGAGATGAAGTCGAGGATTTCGCGCTGACGGCGTGTCACAGGCATCACGAGTCCCGAAAATAACCCGAAGCTAATCTACCCGAAAATCACCCGAACGCAAGCATGCCCCCCGCCACGCTGGATGAGATCCTGACCGCTACGCGGGCGCGCGTCGCCGCGCTCCGGCCGCAGGCCCGAGAGCTCGAGCGTCGGGCGTCCGAAGCCCCACCGCCGCGTCCCTTCCACGGGGCGCTGCAAGGCAGCACCCTTGGGGTGATCGCCGAGGTAAAACGGCGCTCCCCGTCTGCGGGAGCGATCCGGGAAGACCTCGATCCCGTGGAGCACGCGCGGGCGTACGAGCGGGGGGGTGCGGTCGCGGTGTCCGTGCTGACGGACGCGGCGCACTTCGGCGGCTCGCTCGACGACCTGGCGCGCGTGGCGCAGCAGGTGGCGTTGCCAACCTTGCGCAAGGATTTCATCCTCGATGAGCTGCAGCTGCTCGAGGCGCGGGCGGCCGGGGCGAGCGCGGTGCTCCTCATCGTGCGCGCACTCGCGGGTCGGCGGCTCGGCGCCCTGGCGGCCGCGGCGCGGAGTCAGGGGCTCGGGGTCTTGGTCGAGGTGCACACCGAAGCGGAGCTCGAGCGGGCGGTGGCGGCCTCGCCGACGGCGATCGGCGTGAACAGTCGGGACCTGGCGAGCTTCGCCGTCGATCTCGAGGGGGCCGTACGGCTGCTGGCGCGCGTGCCGCAGGGCATTCCGGCGGTGGCCGAGAGCGGGATCGAGACGCGGGCGGACGTGGAGCGGGTCGCGGCGGCGGGCGCGGACCTGGTGCTTGTGGGAACATCGGTGGCCCGACGGGACGATCCGGCTGCCGCGGTGCGGGCCCTGACGGGCGTGCGGAGAATTGGGAGGAGCCGGTAATGCGAATGGAGGACCCATGAGCATCCCCAACCTCGTCGAGCGGGCGGTGGACGGTCGCTTCGGCCCCTACGGCGGGCGCTACGTCCCCGAGACGCTGATGGCCGCGCTGGAGGAGCTGGCCCGTGTCCACGACGAGGCGAAGCGCGACCTCACATTCTGGGCCGAGCTCGACGCCCTGCTGCGGGACTACGTGGGGCGGCCCACGCCGCTCACCGAGGCACCGCGGCTCGCGGCCCAAGCGGGGGCAGGGGTGTGCGTGCTGCTCAAGCGCGAGGACCTGAACCACACGGGCGCTCACAAGATCAACAACACACTCGGCCAGGCGCTGTTGGCGCGGCGCATGGGGAAGCGACGCATCATCGCCGAGACCGGCGCGGGGCAGCACGGCGTCGCCACGGCGACCGTGTGCGCGAAGTTCGGCCTCGAGTGCGTCGTGTACATGGGCGAGGAGGACATGCGGCGCCAGCGGCTCAATGTGTACCGCATGGAGCTGATGGGCGCGCGCGTGGTGCCGGTGACGGCGGGGACCCGTACCCTCAAGGACGCGACGAACGAAGCGCTGCGCGACTGGGTCACCAACGTCACCACCACGCACTACATCATCGGGTCCGTGGTGGGACCCGATCCCTTCCCGCGCGTCGTGCGGGACTTCCAATCGGTGATCGGACGCGAGGCGCGCGCGCAGGTGCTGGAGCGTTACGGCCGGCTTCCCACGACCGTGGCGGCGTGCGTCGGGGGCGGGTCGAACGCGCTCGGGATCTTCCACGCGTTTCTGGACGACAGGGAGGTGGAGCTCGTGGGTGTGGAAGCGGCGGGGGAGGGGTTGACCTCGGGGCGCCACGCGGCCTCGCTCGGGCGCGGGCGTCCCGGCGTGTTCCATGGGAGCCTCAGCTACCTGCTGCAGGACGGCGACGGCCAAGTGCAGCCCGCCCACAGCGTTTCCGCGGGGCTCGACTACCCGGGAGTGGGCCCCGAGCACGCTTACCTGAAGGATAGCGGCCGGGTATTGTATGTTGCGGTCACGGACCAGGAGGCGCTCGCGGCGTTCGCGGGGCTGTCCCGGCTCGAGGGCATCCTGCCGGCCCTGGAGAGCGCGCACGCCGTGGCGTGGGTGCTCGGGCGGCGGGAGCATTGGCGTGCGGGCGACCTCGTGCTCATCAACCTGAGCGGTCGAGGCGACAAGGACGTCGCTATGGTTGCAGAACTGACTGGAGCCAAGCTCTGACCGGGCTGAGCCGGTTCCCGCCCAGTGAGCCTCCGGCCGAGCTGGCGCTGCCTCCCGCCCAGGTCGAGGAGCTGATGCAGGTCCTCGTCAAGGGTCTGCGCGCCACCCAGTTGTATCTCCCGAACAATCCGGTCTACCAGCGCGCCGTGGACAACATCAAGGGAGCCTTCCGGCAGGTGTGGCAGGCGACCGACGACTTGCATTTCGACATCGGGGAGACCGATCTCCGCTGGGAAGACACGGTCGTCTACAGCCAGGACAATCGCGGCGAGAGTATCGCGTGGACGCTGTACAAGGACGGCGTCCGCTCACTCACCTTCAAGCGGGGAGTGGAGGACGGCGAGATCGTCAAGCTGTTGGGCGTGCTGCAGCAGGCCAAGAACCTGCTGGCGGACGCCCCCGAGGACCTGCTCACGCTGCTCTGGGCTCAGGACTTCCAGTTCGTGAGCTACACGTTCCGCGAGCTCGTCAGCGAGGACGCCGTGCCGATCGAGGCCGGGGAGACCGTTCCGGCAACGCCGCCGACGACCGTGCGCCAGTACGTGGAGGAAGAGGCGCCTCCCAAGCGGGAGGGGCTCGTCTCGATCGACGACTTCGATACCACCCTCTACTTCCTGGATGAGAAGGAGGTCGAGTACCTCAAGGGCGAGGCGGAGCGGGAGTACCAGCAGGACCTGCGGCGCAACGTGCTGTCGATGCTGTTCGACCTGCTGGAGCTCCAGACCTACGCCACGGTGCGGGGCGAGCTGATCTCGATCCTCGAGAACTTCATTCCCTATCTGCTCGGCGCCGGCGACTTTCGCTCGGTGGCCTTCATCCTGCGGGAGATGCACGTCATCCTGCAGCGCGCCCGCGAGCTCACCCCCGAGCACCGCCAGACGCTCGAGAACCTGCCGGGGCGCCTGTCGCAGGTCGACGCGCTGTCGCAGCTGGTGCAGTCGCTGGACGAAGCGTCCGTGCATCCGACGGAGGAAGAGCTGTCGGAGCTGTTCCGGGAGCTGCAGCCCGAGGCGCTGCCGACGCTGATGGGATGGGTCCCGAAGCTCACGAACGAGCGCGTCAAGGAGCTGGTCCACAAGGCGGCGGAGCGGCTGGCGCTCGCCAACGCGGCGGAGGTGCTCAAGGCCCTGGCCAGCGAGGACGGCGCGGCGCAGCTCGAGATGGTGCGGCTCGCCGGGCGGCTGAAGCTGCCCGGGGCCCCGGAGGGGATGGGCCCGCTGCTCGCAAGCGGGGACCGAACGCTCAAGCTCGCGGTGGTGGAGGCGTTGACCGCGATCGCGAGCCCTGCAGCGATGCGCCTGCTGGAGCAGGCGGTGGACGACGGGGATCGCGACGTGCGGATCGCCGGCGTGCGCTTCCTGGCCCAGCGCGGGCACCGCAACGCGCTGGCGCGCGTGGAAGCCGCCGTGACGGGTGGCAAGCTCAAGAACGCCGACCTCACGGAGAAGATGGCGTTCTTCGAAGCCTACGGATCGCTGGCGGGGGCGAAGGGGATCTCCGTGCTCGAGAAGATGCTGCTCGCCAAAGGCCTGCTCTCGAAGAAGGAGGACCCCGAGACGCGCGCCTGCGCGGCGATGGCGCTGGGGAAGATCCGCAGCGCCGAGGCCCGCGGGGTGCTGGAGAAGGCGGCGCAGGACAAGGAGGCCCTGGTGCGGAACGCGGTGAGCCGCGCACTGCGGGAGGTCGGCGCGTGACGGCCCCGGACGGCGGCGCGCGGCGCGCCTCGATGGTGGAGACCGTCCAGACGACGGACGGTTTCCTGCGCCACGCGGGGCGGGAGTTCCTGGTGGTGCTCTACACCGCCTTCCGGTCCCTCAAGCTGTATCCGCTCGAGAACAATCAGGTGCAGAAGGCGCTGGACGACCTGTGGGCGACGACGCGGCACCTGCTCGAGGTCGAGAAGGAGCTCGAGGTGCGGCTCCAGGGCGAGTTCATCTTCGTGAACTCGACCAGGCTGCGGCTCGACCTCGACAACTACGCCTCGTTCTCCCATATCCTGAGCGTGCTGCGTCAGTGCGGCATCGGCGCGGTGCGGGTCGACGAAGGCGTGGACCGCAAGCAGCTGCAGCAGTTCGTGTCGCTGCTCCTGTCCTACGGCGCGAAGGAGGCCACGCCCAACAAGGTCCACGAGCTGGGTCAGAAGCTGGCGGACTCGGGCGTCACGCACATCGGCGTGGAGGCGCCGCTCGAGACGGACGAGGACATGGAGGACTCCGAGCGTCAGAAGGAGGCGGCCAAACGAACCTACGCCCGCTCGGTCGCCGTGACGAAGGAGGTCATCAACAGCATCCGCATGGGCCGCACGGCCAACGTCAAGAAAGTGAAGCGGGCGGTGCAGGGGATCGTGGATCAGGTGCTGAACAACGAGGGCTCGCTGGTCGGCCTCACGACGCTGCGCGACTACGACGAGTACACGTTCACCCACTCGGTGAACGTGTGCATCTTCTCCGTCGCGCTCGGCCGCAAGCTCGGCCTCTCCAAGCTGCAGCTGTACGACCTCGGGATGGCGGCGCTGTTCCACGACGTGGGCAAATCGCGCGTGCCCCTGGAGGTGCTCAACAAGGAAGGCGGCCTGACCGAAGAGGAGTGGCGCATCATGCAGGCGCACCCCTGGCTCGGGGTGCTGACGCTGTTCGGGCTGCGCGGGTACGGGGAGATCCCCTATCGTGGGATGGTCGTGGCCTACGAGCACCACATGAAAAGCGACCTCACGGGCTACCCGAAGTCGCTGCGCGAGCGCACCATGTCCATCTACTCGAAGATCGTGGCCGTCGCGGACGGGTTCGATGCCGCGACGAGCCGCCGCGTGTACCAGACCACGCCGATCCAGCCCGACCAGGTCCTGAAGGAGATGTGGGAGAACCCCCGGCGTGGGTACGACCCCGTGGTGGTCAAAGCGTTCGTCAACCTGATCGGCATCTACCCCGTCGGCACCTGCGTCATCCTCGATACCTACGAGGTGGCCATCGTCCACAGCGCCAACGCGGACGTGAGCCACGTGCACCGGCCGGTGGTGCGGGTCGTGACCACGCCGGACGGCGCGCTGCTCCAGCCCGGGTTCCTCGCCGATCTCGCGCAGCGTGATGAGCAAGGCAACTTCCCGCGCACCATCGTCAAAGTCACCGACCCCGCGAAATACGGCATCAACGTCAGCGACTATTTTGTCTGACCACCCCATCGCCGCGCGCTGGCGCGAGGTTCGGGGGGAGGGGCGGGCGGCGCTGATTCCGTATCTCACGGCGGGCTTTCCCACGCCCGCCGCGTCGCTCGACGCGCTGCGCCTCGCCGAAGCGGCCGGGGCGGACGTCGTGGAGGTGGGCGTCCCGTTCAGCGACCCCCTCGCCGACGGCCCCACGATTCAGCGATCCACGCAGGCCGCCCTCGAGCAGGGGATGACCACGGCGCGCGTGCTGCAGCAGATCCACGACGCCGGGCTCCGCGTGCCGGTCGTCATCATGACCTACCTCAACCCGGTCCTCGCCTACGGCCTGGAACGCTTCCTGCGGGACGCTCACGCGGCCGGGGCGTCCGGCCTCCTGCTCACCGACTTCCCGGCGGGGGCCGATCCCACCCTCGAGCGCGCGGTGGCGGCGAGTCCGGTCGCGCTGATCCGGCTCATCGCTCCCACGACGACGGACGAGCGGCTCGCGAGCGCGGTACGGGGCGCGAGCGGCTTCATCTATCTCATCTCTCGCCTCGGCGTCACAGGAGCGCGCGACCGCATCCCGCCCGATCTCGCCGAGCAGGTGGGGCGCGTCCGGGCCGTCACGTCGCTCCCCATCGCCGCGGGCTTCGGCATCAGCACCGCGGCGCAGGTGCGCGCCGCCGCGCGAGCGGCGGACGGTGTGGTCGTGGGCAGCGCCCTGGTGGACGTGCTCGCCACGGCGGGGCTCGCCGCCGGGGAGCGGCTGCTGCGCGAGTTCGCGCGAGCCGTGCGGGAGCGCGACCCATGACCGCGAGCCGCATGATCACGCTGTACAGCCGGGCGCTCCTGTACGGCGGTCCGGTGCTGCTCGGCGCCGTGCTCGCCGCCGACCGCCGCTGGATGAGCCAGCCCCTCGAGCTGCTGTTCCTTACCGCGTGCTGCGTGGGCCTGCGGGGTGCGCAGATCCCGCTCAGCAAGTACTCCTATCTCACACAGACGGGGCTCGTGGCGCTCACCGGCAGCCTGCTGGTGGGCCTGCCGGCGACGGCGCTTGCCATCGCCGCCGGCACGGTGGGCGCCGACTGGGCCTGGCAGCGCAAGACACCGAGCGCCGCGGTGATCAACGCCGGCCGGGAAGTCGTGGCGCTGGTGGCGGCGTTCGGCGTGTACGCGGCCCTCGTCGAAGCGCTCGGCCTCGCCGCGTCGGGCCTGCGCGTCGAGCTGCTGCTGCCCCTGTTCGCGTACGCCATCGCCTACTTCGCCCTCGGCCGCATCCTCTTCTACTTCAGTCTCATCCTGCGGGCCAAGCTCGAGCGCGGCGAGCGCATGTTCATCCTGCGCTACGAGTGCATCAGCTACGGCGCGACCATCATCGCGGGCGGCACGATCGTCGGGACGGTCGTCGCCTGGCCCCCCGAGGTGTGGGGCATCGTGGGCGTGCTGATCGCGTTCCTGGGACTGCTCCTCAAGGGGATGCTCGACGAGGCGATCTCGGCCGAAGAGCTGAACAAGATCCACGCGATGGAAGCCGTGATCACGAGCAACATCAGCCTGGAGGACTCGTTCGCGCGCATCGAGGGCCTGGCGCATCGGCTCGTGGACTGGGGCGACTTCCGCATCTATCGCCGCCACGAGGGCGAGCTGCGCCTGGCCTATCGGGGCGCGATCGGCTGGGCGCTCCGAAGCGAGCCGTCGGCGGACACGGTGGCGCTGCGCGGCCAGGTGGTGCAGAGCGGGGCGACGGTCTCGATCGACGACGTCAGCCGCGACCAGCGCGTAGCCGACGCGCCGCTCGCGGTCCAGAGCCTCGTGATCGTACCGCTCAGGTTCGGGGACCAGGTGATCGGTACGCTCGAGCTGGAGCACCACAAGCGCAAGACCTATCGGCCCAAGGATCTGCTCACCATCACGACCTTCGCGAACCAGCTCGCCACGGCGATTCACATCACCGAGCTGCGTCGGCCGCTGGTCGAGACCGTCGAGCGCCTGACGCAGCAGCTGGCGACGCTCGTGCGGGCGGCCGAGGCGCTGCGCGAGGTCGCGGGCGCCGTCGCCGCGTCCACCCGCGCGATCCGCGAGGGAGTCGTCTCCGAAGAAGGCGAGGTGTCGGGGGGCCTGGAGGCCACGGAGAGCCTCGCGCAGGTGTCGCGCCGCGTGTCGGAGGACGGCAGCGAGGCTGCCCTGGCGTCGAGCACGGCGAGCGAGGTTGCCAACAAGAACCGCCAGCAGATCCGCGATGCCATCGAGCGGCTCGTGGCCCTCAAGGGCTTCGTGGGGGAAAGCTCGGCCAAGGTGCAGGCGCTCGGCCAGCTGAGCCGCCGGATCACGGGGTTCATCGCATCGATCCGCGAGCTCGCCGACATGACCAACCTGCTCGCGCTGAACGCGGCGATCGAGGCGGCGCGGGCGGGAAAGCACGGCAAGGGGTTCGCGGTCGTGGCCGAAGAGGTGCGGCGGCTCGCCGAGCAGAGCGGCAGCGCGGCGGAGGAGGCGGGCGGCCTGGTGCAGGACATCCACCGCGAGGTGGGCGAGGTGGTCGAGCAGATGCGCCGCGGCCAGGTGAACGTGGGCGGCGTGGAGGACCTCTCGGCGGCGGCGCTCGACGCGCTGGACGCGATCGTGGCGGCGACGGCGGAGGCGACGGCGCACGCCAAGCGCATCGCCGAGGCCGCGCAGGAGCAGGACCGCGCGTTCGGCAAGCTGCGGCAGCGGATCCACGCGGTGGCCGAGATCGCGAGCCGCAACCGCACCGAAGCGGACGACGTCGCCACGCGCGCCAGCGAAGCGGCCCAGGGAGTCTCCGAGCTGGAGCGGGCGACGCGCGAGCTCGAGGAAGTGGCGACCATGCTGCGCGAGCTGACCCGCGGCTTTGCCAGCGTGGCCTAGCGGGTTTACCATTCCGCGGTGCCCAGGGGGGAGCGGGTCTACGTGGCGCTGGGGTCGAAC
>Ga0209802_1001657_pt1 | contig 16240 bp, 12 predicted proteins | sample GraSoiAngelo_129_FD_185886 | JGI IMG/M metagenome (GOLD analysis project Ga0209802, IMG submission 185886) | Grasslands soil microbial communities from the Angelo Coastal Reserve, California, USA - 14_0927_12_40cm (SPAdes) (version 2) | ecosystem: Environmental > Terrestrial > Soil > Grasslands ... | reverse complement strand
GGAGATGAGAAGAAGGGTCTGACGTGACCTGCGCCCGATGAGTCGCGGCTGAAGAAGACTCTCACGTGACGGGGCGCCCGATGAGTCGCGGCTGAAGCCGCGGCTCGGCCCTGCCGCTGAAGCGGCGTCCGCGGGGGGGTCAGTTCACTGACAGGGCCGAGCCGCGAGTTTAATCGCGACTCTTCGGGTGCGGCCGCGATCGGTGTGAGACTCCTCTGCTGAGTACACCTAGATGGTGCGCGCGTCAGGGGACGATGTCGACGGGGATCCCGGCCTGCCGCAGCCGCCCCAGTAGCCGCGCCTCCACCCGCGCCGTCACCTGCACGACGCCATCCACCTGGACCTCGGCCATCACTTCGGCGTCCCGATGGAGTGCGGCGAGCAGCCGCCCATCGGTCACCGGGACACCGATCTGGGCGAGGGGGCGGAGGGCTTGGGCGGAGGTGCGGAGCGCGGAGCGCAACTCCTCCACACCCCCCCGGTGCGAAGTGCGGAGTGCGGAGTGCGGAGTGCACGAGGTCAGCACCGCGTGGGGGTACCGCTCTCGAGCCTGAGCGAGAAATGCGTCGGGATCGGGCAGCAGGTCGGCCTTGTTGAGCACGTAGATCACGCGCTTGCGCTCGGGACTTGCATTGTCACTTCGCACTCCCCACTCCGCACTCCGCACTTCTCGCTCCACGACTTCCGCCTGCTCCTCCCAGTTGGCCTGCCCCGCGTCGATCACATGCAGCAGCAAATCCGCCTCCCGCGCCTCCTCGAGCGTGGCCCGGAACGAGGCGACGAGATGGTGCGGCAGCTTGCGGATGAACCCCACGGTGTCGGTGAGGCGGAAGCGGTAGCCGCCCCCCACGTCCACCTCGCGGGTGAGGGTGTCGAGCGTGGCGAACAGGCGGTCCTCCACGAAGATGTCGTCACCCGACAGGGCCCGCAGCACGCTCGACTTGCCGGCGTTGGTGTAGCCCACCAGGGCGGCGGAGGGGAGGTCGCGCCGTCCCTGGCGCTGATTGGCGCGATGGTCGGCCACTTCCTCGAGGCGGCGTTTGAGCCCCGAGATCTTGCGGCGAATGGCGCGGCGGTCGGTCTCGAGCTGCGTCTCGCCCGGGCCGCGCAGCCCGATGCCGCCGCGGATGCGCGACAGGTGGGTCCACATGCGCGTCAGCCGCGGCAGCAGATACTCGAGCTGCGCCAGCTCCACCTGCATCTTCGCCTCAGCCGAGCGGGCGCGCGTCGCGAAGATGTCGAGGATCACCTCGGTCCGGTCCATCACCCGCACGGCGAGCGCCTGCTCGAGATTCTGCCCCTGCACCGGAGAGAGTGGCTCGTCGAACAACACCAGCGTGGAGCGGGCGTCCCGCAGCACGCCCTTCAGCTCCTCGACCTTCCCCTGGCCCAGGTAGAGGTTCGGTGTCGGTGCTTCGACCCGCTGGTAGGTCCGGCCCACGACGTCGGCGCCCGCCGTGTCGGCGAGCCGGTCGAGCTCGTCGAGGTGCTCTTCCACCCGGCCCGCGTCGTCTGACCCCTTGCGCGGGGCGCCGACCAAGAAGGCGCGCTCGGCGGGTGGTTGGATGTCGATCAGCTGGCGGATGCGGCAGACCTCAGGTCAGGATCCGAGAATAAAGGTAATGGATCCGTCAGCCGCGGGCGTGCCGGGGCGATCGCGCCCGGCGGGATGGCTCCGCGCCCGGCTCGGGACAGCGCGGCAGGGTGAGCACGAAGTGGAAGCGCGTCCCCCACCCCGGTCGCGTCTCGACCTTGAGCTCGGACCCCATCGCCTCGATCAGCTTCCGGCACATCGTGAGCCCGAGCCCGGTCTGGGAGAACGAATAGCCGGGCCGGCCCACCGCCGGCCGAAGCGGCTTGAACAAGCTGTCGACGACGTCGGGGTCGATGCCCTTGCCGCTGTCCCGCACCGAAAACTCGACTTGCTCCGGCCCGAGCTCCCGGGTGACGATCTCGACGTAGCCCGCTTCGGTGAACTTGAGCGCGTTGGTGGTGAGGTTGAGCAGCACACGGCTGAGCGCCACGGGATGGCCGAGGCGGTGATCGTCGATGGGCGGGAGCAACCGAATCGCGAGCTGTCGCTCTTCGGCGATGGGGCGCACGATGTCGCGCACCGACTCGAGCGCCACCGCGACCGAGAACGCCACGGGCTCCTTCTCTACCAGCTCGTCGCCCCCCCGGGCCAGCTCGATGATGTCGCTCGTGACGGAGCTGAGCCCCAGGGCCGCACCGTAGATCAGCGCGAGCTGGCGGCGCTGTACCTCGCTGACGGCGCCGCTCTGCCCGCGCTGCAGCGTTTCGGCGAGGAACAGGATCGACGTGAGCGGCGAGCGAAGATCGTGGGCCACGTCCACCAGGATCTCCAGGCCATTGGGACCCGCGAGGCGCGAGGTGAAGTCCCGCAGCCAGTCGGGCTCGATCGCCGCGCGCACCCGCTCGATGGCGGTCAGCGTCGCCAGCACCTCGGCGTGCGCGGTCCGGTTCGAGGACCAGCCCTCGACCACCTCGGCGCGCAGCAGCTCGAGCAAGCGATCGCCGAGCGTGGACCGCGCCGCGGCGTCGATCGGCCCCGGCGTGCCGGCCTGTTGTCGATGGACAGTCAGAGCGAGCGCTGCGAGCGCCTCCACGATACCGTCGCTGACCTCACCGTACTCGTTTTCCCACGCAGCGACGACCCGCCGCGCGGCGGCTTCGAGCAGCGGCGAGGGCACGGCGGCCAGGCGATCCGGCCGCAGCACGGCATGATACGAGCTGGGGCTGGGGCTGCGGGGCGAGGACAGCGTGCTAGGGCTGGGTCGTGGGGTCATCCGCACGTGGGGGCAAGGGCGCGCCTTATATTGCACCCCACAAGGCGAGCCCGCCAGACGCGAGGAAGTCCAGCCGTGGCGGGCTGAAACGCGAGCCCGTGCGTTAGCAGCCCGCTTCGAACCCTCGGATCCGCGCGTCGGGCCCGCCGCTGCGCGTCAGTGCCAGCGCGCGGCCGGCGCGCCCCAGCATGCTCTCCGGCTCGACCGGCGTCGCGTGGACGTCACTCACCGCGAAGTAGCCGGCGCGCACGTCGAGCGGGGGCGCCTGTTGGGCCGGGTCGGGCGGTCCGTTCTCGATGGCGGCGGTCAGCCGCCGGGCGAGCTGCTCCGCGCCGGCGGCGTCCGTCGCAGGGGCGAGCACGGCGAACTCCGTCCCGTTCCACGACGCGATCGTATCGGAGAGGCGTCCGTGCGCCTTGAGCGCGCGCGCGACGCGCGAGCGGATCGCCGCGCCCGCCGCCCGACGCACCTCGTTCTCACCTTCCCCGGGACGCGCATCGGCGCTGAACAGCACGCACGCCAGGGCAGCGTGCAGCCGCACCGCTTCGGCGACTAGCTCACGGGCCCGACGCCGCAGCCCCCGCGCGTTGTAGAGGTCCGTCGTTTCGTCGATCAACACGCCCGCGCCGCTGCGGTCGGCTTCGCGTTTCGCGCGCACGTACCCGTCGAGCCGCAACAGCAGCTCCTCGCCATCGAGCGGGAAGCTGAGCAGCTCCCACGCCCCCGCGCGCAACATCGCGCGGGGGCGTGGGAGCTGCTCAGCTTCCCGCTCGATGGCGAGGATGGGGGTGGCGCGCGAGATCGCCGGATCGTGACGCAGCTCACGAGACAGCTCCTCGCCGCTCGGCTGCACCAGTTCGGCGGCGATCAGGATGACGTCGGGTTGAGCACGGCGCGCCCCTTCCCGCGCGTCGGCGGCGGTCGCGGCCCGCAGCACTCCGTAGCCGGCAGGCTCGAGCACGCTGGCGAGCGCGCGGGTCGTCCACTCGTCAGGGGAGACGATGAGCGCGAGTCCAACGGCCGACGGCGCGGCGGGAGTAGCCAGAGGTCTTCCTCGGAAAGGGACCCGTGATCGTGAGGGCGAGCAAGAAGCGGGCGCGTCCGACGCGTCTAACACGACGTGGCTGCCGCTGTTCCCACCAAGGTGGGTGTGGCCCGACAGCCACGTTACTAGGCCTTCTCCGGGGTAAGGGCCTGGGAGAAGTCCCTGGTCAGGGCGCGATCAGTCCCTCGCGGATGGCGTAGCGCACCAAGCCGGCCGTGTCGTGGATGTCGAGCTTGTTCATCACGCGGCCGCGGTGAAACTCGACCGTCTTGACGCTGATGTGCAGCAGCTCGGCGATCTCCTTGGACGACTTCCCCTCGGCGACGAGCTGCAACACCTGTCGCTCCCGCCGGCTCAGCCGTCCCCTGCCATCCGCGTCGCCGCCGCTCACGGCGTCGATGAATCCTTGCGAAACACCGGGGCTCACGTACAGCCCGCCGCGGTACACGCTGCGGATGGCATCTTCCAGGTCGTCGATGCCCTGGGACTTCATGACGAAGCCGCGCACGCCTGCCTGCAGCGCGTCCGGCACGATGTGGGCGTCCTCGAGCGCCGTCAGCAGGATGGTCCGGGTCGGGGGATTCAGGTAGGACAGCTCGCGCGCCGCGTCGACCCCGTTCAGGAGCGGCATCGCGACGTCGAGCACCGCCACGTCGGGCCGCAGCTGGCTCGCCGCCTCGATTGCGGCCCGGCCGTCCGCGACCTCGGCCACGACCGCGAAGCCGTGCCGCTCGAGCAGGGCTTTCAGGGCCTGGCGCACGACCTCGTGGTCGTCGGCCAGCAGGACCCGGAGCGGCTTCCCCCCCTCAGTCAACACGCTCACACGGCGCGAACGGTATCGCCCGCGGCGGGCCGGCGCAAGCGTGGCGCTCAATCCATCCGCGCTCTGTCACACAGCACGGCGACGATGCGCGCGGCGGCGTTCCCGTCCCAGCGCTCGATCGTGGGCGGCGGATCGCGGCGTCGCCCCCACGCCGCGCGCGCCGCGGTACAGATGGCGTTGCTGCGGGCGGCGACGAGCCGGTTGGTGCCGACGCTGCAGGTAATGGGTCGCTCTGTGTTGGGACGCACGGTCAAGCACGGGATGCCGAGGTACGACGTCTCTTCCTGCAGCCCGCCCGAGTCCGTGATCACCAGGTCGCTGCCCAGCACGAGGTGCAGCATGTCGAGGTAGGGCGCGGGGTCGAGCAGCGTCACGCGCGCCGCGCCGGGCGACCACCCCAGGGCCCGCAGCCGCGCGCGGGTACGGGGGTGCACGGGGAACACGATGGCGCGTTCCTGGCTGAGGCGCGACAATGCCTCGAGCAGCTGGCGCAGCGTGGCGACGTGGTCCACGTTCGCGGGCCGATGCAACGTCACGACCACATATGGCTCGGACGGCGCGCCGGCTGGCCTCCCGCCGTTGCGGCCCCGCGCCTCCGGCAGCAGCGCCACGAGCGAGTCGATCATGATGTTACCCACGAACTGGATCCGCTCGTCGGGGATCCCTTCGGCGCGCAGGTTCTCCCCCGCATCGCGGGAGGGCGTGAACAGCAGGTCCGACAGCCGGTCCGTCAGCACGCGATTGATCTCCTCCGGCATCGACCAGTCGCGACTCCGCAGGCCGGCCTCCACGTGCGCGACTCGAATGCCGAGCTTCGCGGCCACGAGCGCCGCGGCCAGAGTCGAGTTTACGTCACCGTACACGAGCACGAGGTCGGGCTGGATGCGGAGGCAGAGCACCTCGAACCGCTGCATGATCGCCGCCGTCTGCTGCGCGTGCGACGCCGACCCGACCGCGAGGTTGCAATCGGGGCGCGGGATAGCGAGACCTCGCAGGAACACGTCCGACATTCCAGCATCGTAGTGTTGGCCGGTGTGCACGATCACGTGCTTGACGGTGGGCCGCGCTGCTAGCTGGCGGGCGAGCGGCGCCAGCTTCATGAAGTTGGGGCGCGCTCCGACGACCGAGAGGATCGTGCGGGGCCGCTGGCGCCCGCGCATTAGTGGATCCGCGAGACGGTGATGATCGCGACGGAGATCCCGGCGAGGGCGGCAAGGATGCCCATGGTGCGTCCGACGTCGCCGCGGCTCGGCACGAACAGCCGGTCGCCCGCTCGCAGGTTGAGCTGGTCCAAGGTCAGACCCCGGCCCAGCGCCTCCTGCAAGGGCGCCCCATGCCAGATCACGTCGCCCGCCCGCTCGACCCGCATCCCCTTTGCCTTCGCCCGCTGGGTCAGCCCGCCCGCCACCGCCACAACGTCCGCGAGCGGCAGGTCCGGCGCCACGGCATAGAACCCCGGCTTCCCCACGTCGCCCTCGACCAGGACCCGGATCAGGGGCCGCGCCCGGACGACCGGCTCCCGGATGTAGCGCGCGACGTGGCCTTCCAGCCGGCCCGGTAATTCGGAGCGCAGCACACCGCCCAGGGGCACGTCCCCGATCTGCGGCAGCAACAGCGCGGGGCCGGGGCCGACGGTGAAGGTATCGGACAACTGCTGCTCGCCCTCGACCCGCACGACGATGCGATCGCCCGCCTGGAAGTCGCCGCTGTCGAGCCGGGTGCGGATCAGTGCGGCCTCGTCCTGGTGATGCGCGTCGCGCTCCAGCCGAGCGAGGGTTTGCCGCAGCTGCTCTCGCGTCGCGAGGGTCGCCCCCCCGTCGTGGCTCGCCGCCTGTTGGGCGGCCCCGGCGCCCACAGCCGCCAGAAGAAGGAAGAGGGAGCCGGCGCCGTACCGCGCCGCGCGCCGCATTGGGTTCAAAGTCATGGCTACTCCACGGTGACGCTCTTCGCGAGGTTGCGGGGCCGGTCCACGTCGCAGCCGCGGAGCACGGCGATGTGGTAGGCCAAGAGCTGTAACGGAATCGCCGTCAGGACTGGAGACAGCAGCGGGGCGGTCACCGGGACCCGGAGCTGATGATCGACCAGCGCCCCGAGTCCGCCGTTGCCTTCAGTCGTGACGGCGACGATCCGGCCGCCCCGCGCCTTCACCTCCTGCAGGTTCGACAGGACCTTGTGATACACGTCGTCCTGCGGAGCCACAAACACTACAGGCATGTTCTCGTCGATCAGCGCGATGGGCCCGTGCTTCATCTCGGCGGCGGGATAACCTTCGGCGTGAATGTAGCTGATCTCCTTCAGCTTCAGGGCGCCCTCCAGCGCCACCGGGAAGTTCACTCCCCGCCCGAGGTACAACGCGTTGCACGCCTGCGCGTACCGCTCCGCCAGCGCCTGCACTTCGGGCTCGAGCTCGAGCGTCCGGGCGACGAGCGCCGGCAGCTGCGCCAGGCGGCACACGAAGTCCTGCCCCGCTTCGAGCGACAGGCCGCGCTGACGGCCGAGATAGAGGCCGAGCAGCGCGAGCGCCACGATCTGGGACGTGAAGGCCTTGGTCGAAGCCACCCCGATCTCGGGACCGGCGTGCAAGTATATGCCCCCGTCGGCCTCTCGCGCGATCGTACTCCCGACTACGTTCACGAGACCGAGGACGCGGGACCCCGCGGCGCGCGCCGCCCGCATCGCTTCGAGCGTGTCGGCCGTTTCGCCCGACTGCGAGATGGCGAGCGTCAGGGTGCCCGGGGCCTGGAGCTGCCGGCGGTACCGGTACTCGGAGGCGTACTCCACCGTCACCGGGATTCGTGCCACGTCCTCCAGAATGTGCCGACCGACGAGTCCGGCATGCCACGAGGTGCCGCACGCGACGATCGCGATGCGCTGGACCTCCGCGACGGCGTCGGGGGTCAGGTTCAGCCCGTTGAGGCGCGCGACGCCCTGCTCGAACACCAGCCGGCCCCGCAGGGTGCTCCGCACCGTCTCCGGCTGCTCGCGGATCTCCTTGAGCATGAAGTGGGGGTAGCCCCCCAGCTCGATGGCCCCGAGGTCCCACGTCACGTCGTCCACCGCGCGCAGCTGCACGTGCGAGTCGCTGTCGACCACGTAGTACCGCTCCGGCGTCAGCACCGCGATGTCGCCGTCGTCGAGGTGGACGACGGAGCGCGTGTGCTCGAGCAGCGCCGACGCATCCGAGGCGACCAGGAACTCGCTCTCGCCGATGCCGAGCAGCACCGGAGACCCCTGCCGCGCGACGACGATTTTCCCGGGCTCGTCGGCCGACATGACGGCCAACCCGTACGTGCCGACGACACGCTCGAGCGCCGTGATCACGCGGGCCTCGAGTGTTTCGCCGGGCGCCTCCTCGATCAGGTGGGCCAGCGTCTCCGTGTCGGTGTCAGTGGTGAAGCGGTGCCCGTTGCCCTCCAGCGCCGCCCGCAGCGCGTCCGCGTTCTCGATGATCCCGTTGTGCACCAGGGCGAGGCGCCCACGGCAATCCTCGTGCGGGTGCGCATTCCGCTCCGTCGGTGCTCCGTGCGTCGCCCAGCGCGTGTGCGCGATACCACTCGCCCCGTGCACCGGCAGGCGTGCTACCAGGTCCTGCAACGCTGTCACGCGGCCGGCGAGTTTGCGCGTGACGACGCCGCGCCCTGTCTCGACCGCGAGCCCGGCCGAATCGTAGCCGCGGTACTCCAAGCGACCGAGCCCCCGAAGCAGGATCGGGACCGCCTCCCGTTGCCCCGTGTAACCGACGATGCCGCACATGTCACTGGTCCTTGAGGCGGGCGATCTTGAGCAGCGGCTGCGCGGCGCCCACGAGCCCGAACTGGGCGAGCTGTGACTGCTTCCGCAGCAGCCGCTCGGCGACATCCTCGCCCGCGAGAATGGTCCCGCACGCGGCGCACAACAGGTCGCCGAGGCCATGATGGCTCCACGCGCGAGCGGGAGACGACAGCACGCGTCGCCAGCCGGCCTGGGCAGAACGAGCTTCACATCGTCCACAAAGCATGCGCAATGGCGGCCCTTCAAGTTTTGGGCCGGGCACAGAGCAGCGGCTCGGGGCGGGAAACCGGATGGTGCCGCACGACTTAGGGCCCCACTTGATGCCCGGGGGTCCCCCCTCCCGCGGGCACGTTGCAGGTTCGTGTCAGGCGCCAGCCGCGTTGTGGTCGCGGCGCAGCAGTTTGGACGCCTCGTAGTCCCCGCCCGGCTGCGCGCTGGTCGCGCACGAGTCCTGCAGCAGAATTGCGCGGAATCGGTCGGACCGCGGCACCTCGGGCGGCACCGGCGAGCGCCTGCCCTTTTGCGTGGATGGCTGCACCCTTCGATAGGTAGAGGCGTTCATGCGCACCCAGGCAGGCTCCGCTCGGCCGGGCGTCGTCCTCATCGCGAGCAAGCGGGAGTGGACCAGCCGCTCGCTCGAAACCATCCTCGCCCCGCGGGGATACGTCGTCCTCAAGACCTACACCGCCCTGCAGACCCTCGAGCGGGCCCGGCGCGACCAGCCCGACGCGATCCTGATCGACGCCCAGCTGGCCGATGGGAGCGGACATGACGTGTGCCGCGAGCTGCGCGCGCGGGGCGCCGTCACTCCCAGCACCCCTATTCTCTTCACCCTCCCCAGGCCGCCGACGCGACGCGATCGCCTTGACGCCCTCCGCGCCGGGGCCTGGGCCTGCTTCGGGGAGCCGCTTGACGCCGAAGAGGTGGTCGCCGTGCTCGGCGCGCTCGTCCCCGCGAAGCTCGACGCCGATTGTGCGCGCTCCGAGGGGCTGGTGGACGAGGCGACCGGGCTGTACAACGTGCGCGGGCTGACGCGGCGCGCGCGGGAGTTGGCGTCGCTCGCCTCCCGCAACCACGGCGCGCTCGCCTGCGTGGTGCTGGCTCCGGAACCGAGTACCGCCGCAGCGGATGCCGCGCCGGGAGACGGCGATCCAGTCGTCCCGCGCTACATCGTCCGAGCGTTGCAGGCGGCGGGGCGGCGCTCAGATGCGATCGGTCGATGGGGCCCGAGCGCCTTCGCGGTGGTGGCGCTGGAGACAAACGCGGCGCAGGCGCGCCGGCTCGCCGAGCGGCTGGCGGACGCGATCCGCGGCGCGCCGGACGACTCGGCGCGACCGACCCCCGCGGTCCGCCTGCAAGCGGGCTACGACGGCGTCGCCGACTTTCACGCGGCGTCCATCGACCCGGTGGACCTGATGCTGCGGGCCACGGCCGCGCTGCGGAAAACCCGCACCCACCCGCCGCGCAGCTGGCTCCGCGGGTTCGACGAAGACGAGGTTGCGCCCGAGCCGACCTAGAGCACCCCGCGCAGTCGGTGGGCGGCGCTCGCCATCCCCTCGTCCGCCGTGGCGTACCCCGACAGGTAGCTGTAATAGCGATACGCCCCGCCCGGCTGCACGTCGTTCACGACCACCCCCAAGAGGCGAATCGGGAGGTGGTCCAATATGCCGAGCTTGGTCCGCGCGAGATCGAGGTTCGTGGCACCGGTGCGCAACACGAGCAGCAGGCTCCCAGTGAGCGTCCCCAACGTGTAGGGATCGACCCCGGAGCCGAGCGGCGGGCTGTCGACGAGGATCACGCCGTAGCTCGCGCGCACGCCGGCCAGCAGCTGCACCATGGCGACGGATCCCAAGAGCTCGGGCGCGTCGCGGAACCGCGTCCCGGCGCCGATGAACTGGAGATCCGGGTAGGGCGTGGCCACAATCGCCTTGTCGAGCGGTATACGACCGGCGAGGAAGTCGGTGAGGCCGGGCCGGCGCTGCGCCCGCAGGGCGCGGTGCAGCCCGCCGCGGCGCACGTCGCCGTCGATGAGGAGCGTGCGCCGGCCCCCCTCGGCGAACGCCAGCGCCAGGTTCGCCGCCACGAATGACTTCCCGTCGCCGGCGCCGGGGCTCGACACGGTGAGGACCATGGGACCGGCGGCTCCGTAGGCATGCGACACGCTGAGCCGCACGCTGCGCATCGCCTCGATGGCGTGGGCCACGTGCTCGTCGTCGGGTCCGGCCGCTCGGTTCCGCACGTGGGGCAGCACCCCGAGGATGGGAAGCCCCATCTGGTTCGTCACCTGGTCCGGATAGCGCACCCGCGGGTCGAGCCGGTCGGCGACGACGGCGCCGACGAGCGCGAGGCCAAACCCGGCGACCAGTCCCAACACGATGAGACGCCGCGTCATGTCCTTCACCGGATCCTGCGGGGCGACCGCCGCATCGAGGATCCGCACGTCCGCGACCGTACTCGCCTCCGCGAGCCGGGCCTCGTCGTAACGCTGCTGCACGCTGGAGTACAAGTTCTCGGCGATCGCGACGTCGCGACGCAGCCGCGCCTCCTCGACAGCGCGTTGCGGGATGGCTTGCAGCGCCCGACCGCCGGCTGCGACCTCGGACGCCAGCAGGCGTTGGCGCGTCCCCACCTCGGTCAGGAGCGTCCGGACGAGAACCGGAATCGTCTGATGCTCCAGGACGTCGATCTCCGCCGCCAGTCGCCGCACCGTGGGATGGTCGTCGGTGTAGCGGTATCGCAGCGCGCGCAGCTCGGCACGCTTCGTGGTCACCTCGCGCAGCGCGTCGCTCAGCTCCGGAGAGCGCTGCACGGCGCCGATGAACCCGAGACCCTCGACAGACGCGCTCGAGCCTCGCATCTGATCTAACGCCTGTGTGATGGCCTGCTGATCGCGGCGCAGCTGGCCCTGCTCGACCTGGAGGTCGAAGAAGTCGCCCAGCGGCGAGCCCTTGGGCGGCGCGGCCGTGCCCGTGGCGCCCGGGTCCGGGGGCAAGGTAATCGTGCGGGTGCGAAACTGCTCGAGCGCCGCTTCGGCGCGCTGCAGATTGCCACGCGCCGACTGCAGCTGCTCGTCCAGCAAGCGGGCCAGCTCGGTGAGCTTGGAACGCTTCAATCCCGACGCCGCCAGCACGTAGCGCTGTGCCACGTAGTTGACCGTCTTGGCCGCCGCGGTCCCGTTCGCGTCCGTGAGCGAGATGCCCAGAAAGTTCCCGCTGGGGTCGATCGCCACAGTGAGCGCATCACCCAGATGCTTCGCGGCGTCGCGCAGCGTCGTCACGACGAACGGCAGCTCAGTGCCGGGGGCCAGCAACGTCGCTGACGGCGCCCAGCGAAACCCGAGCGCTTGACCCACCGAGGCCCCCACCGCGCCGCGCTGCAGCTCGGCGCCGCCGCGCCCCTCGAGCCGGAAGGTGCGCCCCGCTTGATCCACGACCAGCCGATACTGACCCGGGCGAAACTCGTCGCTCACGGTGAACTCGGCGAAGGCCGGGGAGCGACGCGGATCGACCCGGAGATACAGGCGCAGCTCGCGAACCACGTCGTCGAGCACGACGTACGACTTCAGGAGGTCGACCCATGCCGAGGCCTCGAGCAGCTGATTGGCGCCGATCGGACCCCGGTCGGTCGCCCGGGGCTCGCTCGTTTGGATCCAGATGGTCGCCTGAGCCAGGTAGCGCGGCGGGAGGAAGCGCGAGGCGGCCAGGCCGCCCAGCACCCCGAGCCCCATGAATGCGACGACCCACCAGCGGTACCGCAGGGCCGCGGCCCAGCTGCGCCGCCAGTCGAGGAACGGCTCGCCTGCGGCCGCCAACGGGTCGAGACCGAGGCCGTTTCCCGCGGGCGCGACGAGTGGCACGGCGTGGGTCAGCTGCGGCGCGGCGCTGCTGGGCAGGAGCTCGGGCACGCGGTTCCCTACCGCAAGGCCGATACCGCCCGCTGCGCCCCGGCGGCGCGACCCCCGTCCCGACCGCCGTGCCCTGCCTCACCGCGCGCCGGGGGGATGATGCGTATGCTGTGGTACGCCTGCAACATGCGCTCGTCCGCGCGGCAGACATGTGGCTGGTTTGCTACAACCCCCTTGACAGGCGCTCCAACTGCGTGTAAATGCAGCGCTTCGTGAGGCCTTCAGCGCGCCGCGGCCCGGCTCGGTCCGTGCCTATGAGCTGCTGGAACCTTCGCTGCTCAGTCACGAACCTGGGAAACGTGAGGCTCGGCAGACCCCGTGCGCGCTACCATCTCGGACAACCGGTCCTCGCAAGCCGCTAACAGCCGACCCGCCGCGGCGCGGCAGGTCGTGAGTCTCCCGCAACTCACGCCGGAGCTCAAGGCCGGCATCCGCGTGCTCATCGTGGACGACGAGCGCTCCTTGCGGGAGAGCTGCGCCAGCGTGCTGCAATACGAAGGCTACCAGGTGACTGTGTGCAGCCGCGGGCAGGAGGCGCGCGAGACCCTTAAGCGGAACCGGTTCGATGTGGTCCTCCTGGACCTCTACATGCCCGAGGTCTCAGGACTGCGGCTGCTGCGCCTGTGCCTCGAAGCACACCCGGACACGATAGTCATCGTGATCACCGGGAACCCGAGCATCGACTCGAGCCTCGAGGTGCTGCGGGCGGGCGCCTGGGACTATCTGCCCAAGCCGTTTTCGGCGACCCACCTGCAGATCCTGCTGGGGCGTGCAGCCCATGCCGTGATCGTGGCCCGGGAGTCTCAGGCGGTCCGGGCCCAGTTCGAGCAAGCCAACGGGAACAGCGAGCTGGTCACGGTCCTCGGCACCGCGCCCGCCTTTCGGCGCGCGGTGGAGCTCGCCCGCCGTGTGGCGGCGACGGACGCGTCGGTATTTGTCACCGGCGAGAGCGGCGCCGGCAAAGAGCTCATCGCACAGTTCATTCACCACCACAGCCGCCGCAGCAGCCGACAGCTCGTGGCCGTCAACTGCGCGGCCCTGCCGGAGCCGCTGCTCGAGTCGGAGATGTTCGGGCACTGCAAGGGCGCCTTCACGGGCGCCGTGCGGGACAAGCCGGGGCTGCTCGAGGCCGCGAACGGCGGAACACTGCTGCTCGACGAGCTGGTCGAGATGTCGAAGCCGATCCAGGCTAAGCTGCTGCGGGTGATCCAGGACGGCGTCGTGCGACGCGTCGGGAGCGAGGCGACGGACGCCGTGGTCAACGTCCGATTCATCGCCTGCACCAACCGCAACCCGGAGGAGGCCGTGAAGGCCGGCACCCTGCGCGAGGATCTCTATTACCGCCTCCGCGTGGTGCCCATCCACGTACCGCCGCTGCGGGATCGGCCGACGGACATCCGGCTGCTCGCGGACTACTTCCTCGCGCACTATTGGGGTCGCCATCGGGGTCCCACGAGCCCGCTCCCCACGTTAAGCGAAGCCGCCCTGCGGGCACTGCGCGCGCGCCCGTGGAAAGGCAACGTGCGCGAGCTGCAGAACGTCGTCGAACACATGGTTGTACTGCTCGAGCCGGGCGTGGCGATCCAGCCCGAGGACATCCCGGCGCTGGGCGATCAGCCCGCCGAGGACGACGGGACGTGGGTGCCGCCCGAGGTCTCCACCGAGGAGCCCTATTACGCCGCGCGCGACCGCCTCGTGGCCGACTTCGAGCTCCACTACCTGACTCAGCTCGTGACGCAGGCCGGCGGCAACATGTCCCGGGCCGCGCGCCTTGCCCAGGTCGACCGAACCACCCTGTACCGTCTGATGGAGCGGCACGGCCTGCACCGCAAGCTGTTGACACCGACCGACGACTGATCGCTCGACGAGGGGGGTCACTCTGCCAGGGTTACTTCGCCGTCCGCTAGCCGGAAGCTCGCCGTCACGTCGTCGACGCGCGCAAGAATGAAATCCAGGTCCTCGAGCTGTCCGGACTGCTGGAGATAGGTGACGCTCCGGCTGACGAGGCACGCTTCGGGTGGCGCGCCGCTCCAACGCTCCACCAACTCCTCCGTGCGGCGATTCGCAGCAACATAGCCCAGTTTCAGCAAGCCTTCGGCAATCCAGGCGCAGCACATCTGGTCCTCCTCTCGGAACTCGCCGCGGGTCCCCGCACCCAGGACGGCGATCTGCGAGTGACGGCCGGCAGCATGCGAGACCGTGGCACGGTAGTTCCGAAAGCAGGCGATGTAAACTGCCTCGCACCCCTCTGCGTTTTTCATCAGCTCCGTCCCCGACGTCGAGAGCAGAACCATTGGTCGGTGCACGTCCGCGCGGCGGGCGAGCGCCGCGGGACTGTTGGTGAGGTCGAACCCGTAGGGCATCTGCCCACCGAGCTCCCCGACGAGCAGCGGCTGTTCGAGACGGGAAGCGCGCGTGACGGCATCGGTGATCGTCCGCTCGGGAAAGCAGCGCCGGCCGAGCGCGACGCCGGTCACGGCGGTGGTCGTCGCGCGGATCACATCCACCACGACCACGGCGTGCCCGTCGCGGTAACGGCCGGCACTTTCGGGAAAGCAGTCGATTGCGACGCTGCCTGTCGCGTCCGTCACGCGACCCCCATCCCCTGACGATCCTCGAGGATCTGCAGGGGGGCGCAGGGATATACCAAGACCCGGATACGCTCTCGGCATCCTTGCTCTTGGCGGACTGCCGTAACGACCTCCGCCCAGGTCGGCACCACGTGCGCCCCGCGCGCCGTACTCGGCAGCCGGCCCGACAGCTGCGTCGTGCGATAGAGCCAGATGGGGTGCCGATGCTGGCGTGACGCCTGCGGGACGTCATCCGGCCGCGGTGCCGCGGACCGCCGGGGCCTGAGCAGTCGCCGCGCCCGACCGACGAGCTTGCCCGCCAGCTCGCGCGCAGTGAGCAGCGAGAGCCGGCGCAATCGGTCGCGCCGCTCGTGGAGCCACGGAGCCCGCACGATGGGATACACCCCGTGCGACCCCACACCCTCGCTGCACGAGGCGAGCAACACGCGGGAGGCATCCGCCCCGCAGCGGCGCAATGGGTAGTCGCCCTTCATGAGCGCGAAGGTGAGCGAGAGATCATTGGGAAACGCATTGGCGATTACGACGTCGGCACCATCCGGGAGGGGAGCGCAGAACGCTTCGCGCGCGAAGGCGACTTCCTCCCGATAGTACACCCGGTGATCGCCGCACCGCACCCGAATCGGCGCACGATCCGCATTCACATGCACGGTGACCAGAAACCGCAGGGCGATCAGCTGCGCGATCTCGTCCAACTCCCGGCGGAACGCGGCCTCCAGGGCCGGCGATCCCCAGCCGCAGCTGTCGTGCCGATGGTGGAGCTGGGAGATGACCCTCAGGTCGAGCACGCCCAGGGCGAGCTTCGAACCTCCGCCGAATCCGGCAGTGTGGTTGGGATACACACCGCCGATCCCGATGACGAGGTCCGCAGCCAGCACTGCCCGGTTCACATACACCGGCGTGCCGAACGACGTGGTACCGACATTCACGGTGTCATGGGAGGGGTCGTGGAGCACGAACCGACAGTTGGCAGCCGCTTCCGGGCCGATCTTCCGAAGCATCGCCTCACGGCGCGGCGCCCCGTGCGATCCCCGGGCCATCAGGATGGTCACATCGCGCGCGGGGATTCCGGCATCGCCGAGTTGTCGGAGCAGAAACGGCATGACACACCCCACCGGCGTCGGGCGGTTCAGGTCATCCACGATGACGAGCGGACGCGATTTTCCCGAACACAGCGCGGCGAGGGGTGGCCCAGCAGCCGGTCGCGCCAACGCCTCGAGGATATCGTCGGAAGACAAAGGCGGGGGCGTGTGAGGCCACAGGACCGTCACGTCCCAGTCCCCCGGAAACTGGAGCTCGAGC
>Ga0209802_1001656_pt1 | contig 16242 bp, 11 predicted proteins | sample GraSoiAngelo_129_FD_185886 | JGI IMG/M metagenome (GOLD analysis project Ga0209802, IMG submission 185886) | Grasslands soil microbial communities from the Angelo Coastal Reserve, California, USA - 14_0927_12_40cm (SPAdes) (version 2) | ecosystem: Environmental > Terrestrial > Soil > Grasslands ... | reverse complement strand
CCGGTAGATGGGCGCCTCGGCCGGCACCACGATCGAGTTGCCGGAGCCATGCATGTTGTAGCCGGTCATCGACACGATCACCGAGCGCAGGCTGTTCGTTTCCTGGAAGCGGGCGATGTTGACGAGCAGCGGGTAGTCGCCCATGACTCCGATGTCGAGCTTGCCGGCCAGCATCTGGCTGGTGATGGGAGGTCCGGACGTGTAGTCCTCCCACACGATGTCGTACTTCGCGCTCGCGTACTTGCCCGTGCGCGGCAAGTGCTTCTCGAGGAGTCCGAGCTGCTTGACGGTGATGCCTCCCGAATAGGTGTCGGTGCACAAGCTCTGGTGGCCGATCCCGACCCGGATCGTTTCCTGCGCGGCGTCGGACGCGGCGATCAGCGTGAGCGCGACCACGAGGCCGACGAGCGACGCGAGCGGTCTTGGCTTGATCATAGCGATTTCTCTCCCGATTCCTCGCCACGAGCGCGGGACGGACGACGACCGACCCGTCGGCTCGCGCGAGGTGGGCCAACAGTCGGAGACCGGGTCGCGCCAGTCAATGTCCAGGGCTGTGGAATTTGTGTAGGGGACTGCGGTTTACTGTGGCAGTCTCTGGGCGTGAAGCCACACCGCGGCCACGCGGAAGTGCCGGCCGCCCCGGAGGACGTCGAAGCGAGGCCGCACGATCGACCGGTAGTGCTCGTCGTCGACGACGACGCCGGTGTCCGCGAGGGCTTGCGCTTCGCGCTCGACGAGCACTACGCGGTCCTGGACGCGCCGCACGGACGCTCGGCGCTGAGTATCGTGCGCGCCGAGCGCGTCGACGTCGTGCTCCTCGACATCCTGATGCCGGAGGTCGATGGGCTCGAGATCCTTCAGGAGCTCAAGGCGCTCGAGCCGGATCTTCCGGTCATCATGATGACCGCGGTGAAGACGGTGCGCACCACCGTCGCCGCCATGAAGCTCGGGGCCTCCGACTACGTCACGAAGCCGTTCCAGGAGGACGAGCTGCTCGCCGCGATTCGCCAGGCACTCGAGCAGCGCGCGCGGCGCGCCGCGACGCCGGCTCTCGATCGTGCCGAACGCGCCGCGCGTCTGCCGCGGACGCACCGGCTGCTCGTGATCGGCGGCGACCCCGGGTGGCGCGCGGCGCTCGCTCTCGTGCTGTCGCGCGCGGCCGGCGTCGAGACGAGCGCCTCGATCGCCGACGGGCTGAACGACTTGCTCCGATTCCGCCCGACCGGCGTCGTGCTGAACGTCAAGCGCTCGACGGCGGAGGCGGGGCGCTTTCTCGGAGCGCTGGGCGCGCAGTTGCCGGCCTGTCCGGTGCTCGTCATGTGCGACGACGTCTATCTGGGGGCCGCGCCGGTCTGGGAGAGCTTGAATATCCGCGGCGTTCTGCGGCCGCCGGTCAGGTTCGAAGATCTGGTGGACCGGATCGGTGCGATGCTCCCGCCGGGTGACAGCCTCAGCGGCCCGTGGCCGCGCCTCGGCGAATCGGTGGGCCGCACGATCGACCACCTGAGCCGCCACTACGACGAGGACCTGACCGTCGACGGTATCGCCGCGATCACCGACATCTCCGCGAGCCACCTCGCCCATCTCTTCCGCTCGGAGATCGGGATGAGCGTCCGCGACTATCTCACGCGAGTTCGCGTGACGATCGCCCAGGACCTGCTGGCGCACACCGACGAGAAGCTCGAATCCATCGCCGCGCGCCTGGGCTTCGCCGACACCTCGCATCTGGCCCACGTTTTCCAGCGGATCACCGGAAGGCCGCCGAGCGCGTACCGTCGATCGACGCGCTGAACCCGGCCGAGTCGGCGTCCCTCCCCTGCCCGTCTGGTGGGCAACCAGCAACCCAAGACAGAGACCCGGCAGCCCTGGACATCGTTTCTGGGTCCCCGGCGGACGAAGTTCGCCGATACTCACACGTCGGCTCGCGACCTCAAGGGGGACACGTGTGGACCAGTGGCTGCTCGTGTACGTGGCAATCGGCGCGTTCATCGGTTTCTTCGCGGGCATGCTCGGAATGGGCGGTGGCGGCATCCAGGTGCCGCTGACGACGATGGCCTTCGCGGCGCAGGGCTTTCCGCGGGAGCACATGCTGCACGTCGCGCTCGGCACGGCCATGGCGACCGTGATCTTCACGTCGCTCTCGAGCCTGCGCGCTCACAACCGTCACGGCGCGGTCAACTGGAGCGTGTTGCGCCGGCTGATCCCCGGGATCGTGATCGGCACCGGCCTCGGCACCTTGATGGCGCGCCACATTCCGACGTTTCCGCTCGCGGTGATCTTCGTGGTGTTCGTGCTCTACATGGCCTCGAGCATGCTCTTCAACTGGAAGCCGAAGCCGACGCGGCAGCTCCCGCCGACGCCGGGTCTCTTCGTCGCCGGCACGGTGATCGGCGTCTGCTCGGCGCTGGCGGCCATGGGGGGCGCGACCTTGACGATCCCGTTCCTCGTCTTCTGCAACGTGCCGTTTCACAGGGCGATCGGCACCGCGTCGGCCGTCGGCTTCCCGATCGCGGTGGTCGGCACGCTCGGCTACCTCGTGAACGGCTGGGGCGCCGAGGGACTGCCGGCGCATAGCGTGGGCTACATCTACGTGCCGGCGCTGATCGGGTTCACGGTGGGGAGTATGGTGCTGGCGCCTTTCGGCGCCCGGCTGGCGCACCGCACGTCGGAGCGGTCGCTCAAGCGGATTTTCGCGATCGTCATCGGCGCGCTCGGGCTCAAGATGCTGGTCGCGCTGGCGTAAGCGCGGAGGCGAGACGTTGCACTCGAAGATTGCCAGTCTCCTCGTCGCCAACCGCGGCGAGATCGCCATCCGGATCATCCGCGCCGCGCGCGAGCTCGGCCTGCGCACGGTGGCGATCTTTTCTGAAGAGGATCGCGGCGCGCGCCACCGTTTCATCGCCCACGAGAGCCATCTCGTCGGCGCCGGCCGGGCGCCCATCGAGGCTTATCTCGATCTGAACGACGTCATCCGCGTAGCGCGCCGGACGCGCGTGGACGCGATTCACCCTGGCTACGGATTTCTCGCCGCCAAGCCCGAGCTCGCCTCAGCCTGCGCGGAGGCGGGCATCGCCTTCGTCGGTCCGCGCGCCGAGGTGCTGCGCGCGCTCGGCGACAAGATCGCGGCGCGCGCGCTGGCGCAAACGGTGGGGGTGCCCGTGCTGCCCGCGACCGGCCCGCTCCCGCGCGATCATGCTCAGGCGAAGGACCTCGCGGCGGCCATCGGCTATCCCCTCATGGTCAAGGCCAGTCGCGGTGGGGGCGGTCGGGGCCTGCGGGTGGTGGAGTCGCCGGCGGAGCTTCCCGAGCTGATCGAGACGGCGCGGCGCGAAGCGCGCGCGGCCTTCGGCGAGGACCTCGTGTACGCCGAGAGAGTGCTGCGCCGGGCGCACCACGTCGAGGTCCAGATCCTCGGTGACCTCTACGGAAACCTGGTCCACCTGTTCGAGCGTGATTGCTCGATTCAGCGGCGGCATCAGAAGCTCGTCGAGTGGGCGCCGGCGCCGTCCCTGACCGAGGCCGAGCGACGGACCCTCTGCGACGCGGCGCTCACCCTGGCGCGGGCCGCTCACCACACGCACGCGGGGACCGTCGAGTTCCTCCTGGACGCCGACACCCGGGCGTTCTACTTCATCGAGGTCAACCCGCGCCTGCAGGTCGAGCACACCGTCACCGAGGAAGTCACCGGTATCGACATCGTCAAGGCTCAGCTTCGGATCGCCGCCGGGGCCCGCATCGGCGGTCCCGCCTCCGGTGTGCCGTCGCAAGAGGCGATCACGCGCTCGGGGTACGCGCTCCAGTGCCGGGTGACGACCGAAGATCCGGCGAACGGGTTCGCGCCCGTTCACGGGCGGCTCGACGCGTGTCAGCTCCCGGCGGGCTTCGGCATCCGCGTCGATGCGGGAAGCGCCCATACGGGGGCGATGGTCTCGCCGTTCTACGACTCGCTGCTCATGAAGATCGTGGCACGCGGCGACTCGTCGGACGAGGCGATCGGCCGGATGGCGCGGGCCCTCGGCGAGACGCGGGTCGACGGCGTGGCGTCCAATCTGCCATTTCTCGAACGGGTGATCACGCACCCGACGTTCGCCGTCGGCAAGTGCACCACGACGTTCGTCGACGAGACGCCGGAGCTCTTCGAGCTCGCACCGCTGCCGGATGGGGCGCACAGCCTTCTCGAGTTCGTCGCCGACGTCACCGTCAACGGCAATCCGGAGATGCTCGGCCGGTCGCGCTCCACCGGGCCGCTCACGCGGGCGCCGGTGCCCCGCTACGACGCCGATCGTCCGATCCCGCCGGGCAGCCGCGATCGGCTCCGCGAGCTCGGGCCGGAGCGCTTCCTCGGCTGGATGCGGCGCGAGAAACGCATCCACTTCACCGACACGACCGTCCGCGACGCCCAGCAGTCGCTGCTGGCCACGCGGGTGAGGACGCACGACATCCTGGCGGTGGCCCCGGCGTACGCCCGGCTGGCGCCCCAGCTCTTCTCGCTCGAGTGCTGGGGCGGCGCGACGTTCGACGTCATGCTGCGGTTCCTGCGCGAGGACCCGTGGGAGCGGCTGGCTCGTCTGCGCGAGGCCGTTCCGAACCTGATCCTCCAGATGATGGTGCGCGCCTCCAACGCGGTCGGCTACACGAGCTATCCCGACAACGTCGTGCAGCACTTCATCACGCAGGCGGCGCGTGAGGGCGTCGATCTCTTCCGCGTGTTCGATTCGCTGAACGGCGTCGACAACATGCGCGTCGCGATCGACGCGGTGCGTGGCGCCGGGGCCCTGTGCGAGGCCGCGATGTGCTACACGGGCGATCTGTTCGACGCCGCGCGCCCGAAGTGGAACCTGCGCTACTACACCGATCTCGCCCGTCAGCTCGAGAAGGCCGGCGCGCAGATCCTCGGCATCAAGGACATGGCTGGCGTCTGCCGGCCGCGCGCCGCGCGCGCGCTAGTCGACGCGTTGCGCGGCGAGGTCGGGCTCCCGATTCACTTCGACACGCACGACACGAGCGGCATCGCCGCCGCCAGCGTCCTGGCCGCCATCGACGCCGGCGCCGACGCGGTGTACGGCGCGCTCGACGCGATGAGCGGACTCACGTCGCAGCCGAACCTGAGCGCGATGGCCTCCGCGCTGGCGGGGTCGGAGCTCGATCCGGGGCTCGATCCCGAAGTCTTACAATCGCTGTCGCGCTACTGGGAGGTCGTCCGGCGCTACTATGCGCCGTTCGAAGCCGACATGCGCGCCGGGACGGCCGACGTCTACCGGCACGAGATGCCGGGACCACAGTACACGAACCTCCGCGCGCAGGCCCGCGGGATGGGGCTCGAGCACCGCTGGGACGAGATCTGTCAGCGATACGCCGAGGTCAATCTGCTGTTCGGCGATCTCGTGAAGATCACCCCGACGTCCACGGCGGTCGCGGACATGGCGCTCTGCATGGTCGCCAACGGACTGAGCCGCGACGACGTGCTCGACCCGGCGCGCGATCTGGCGTTCCCGAAGTCGGTCGTGGCCCTCTTCCGCGGCGAGGTCGGCGCCCCGCCGGAGGGCTTCCCCTCCGATCTGCAGCGCAAGGTCCTCAAGGGACAGCCCGTGATCTACGGTCGCGCCGCGGCGCAGCTCCCGGCCGCCGATCTGGCGACGAAGCGTCGCGAGCTCGAGGCGACCCTGCGGCGCCCGGTGAGCGAGCGCGACCTCTCGTCGTGGCTCATGTTCCCCGCGCTCTTCCTCGAGTACGCGCGACACCGCGAGCGCTTCGGCGACGTCTCGGTGCTGCCGACCACCGCCTTCCTCTACGGGCTCAGCGAAGGCGAAGAGATCGAGGTCGAGTTGGCGCCCGGCCGGAAGCACGTGCTCGGCCTCCTCGCGCGCACGGACCCCGACGCGGATGGCTTCGTGACGCTCTTCGCGACCGTGGACGGCCAGCTCCAGATGCTCAGGCTCGCGACCCCCGCGGCGACCGTTCAGGGAGCGCGCGCTCAAGCGCAGAACGGCAACCCTTCACACGTCAGCGCCGGGTTGGCCGGCACCGTCGTCGCGGTGGCGGTGCGCCCAGGTCAGGTCGTGGCGCGCGGGGAAACGCTGCTGGCGATCGAGGCGATGAAGATGGAGACCCACATCATCGCCGAGCGCGACGCCATGGTTGCCGAAGTGTACGTGACGCCCGGCGACACCGTGGGCCCACGCGATCTGCTGATTCTGCTGTCGTGAGCCGAGCCGCCGCGGGCTTCGCCGCGCTCTCAGCTTCGCTTCGAGGCTAGCAAGGACTGCATCAGGCGGTCCATCTCGCGCTCGAGCGCCGTGCTGAGCTTGTCGGCCTCGTTCATGTTGCCGTCACGCGCGAGCGCCTCCAGGCCCTGGGCGAGGCCCGCGGCCGTCGTCGCGCCGATCACCTTCAGGGCGCCCTTGAGCGTGTGGGCCTCGCGCGTGAGCTCCGTTGCCTCGCCGCCGGCGATCGCCTTGCGAATCGCGTCCATGCGGACCGGCGCGTCCTCGACGAAGATTCCGAGCAGCTCGTCCAGGAGCGCGCGATCGCCGCCGACGTAGTGGAGCGCGGCGGTGAAATCGAACCCCGCCTCCGGCGCTGCGCCCCCCGGCACCGCCGGCGCGCCTGCCGACTCGCCCTGGCTCCGCGTCGCCTCGCTCTGCACCGGCGCGCTCGGGTCCGGCAGAGCGTTGGCGTCGCCGTCGAGGAGTCGGTTCAGCGCGGCCGACAGCTCTGCGGGCTTGACCGGCTTGGTCAGGTAGTCATCCATGCCGGCCGCGAGACATCGCTCACGATCTCCGCGCATCGCGTAGGCGGTGAGCGCCATGATCGGCAGCCGGCGGCGGCCAGGATGCAGGGCCTCGCTCTCGCGGATAGCCTTCGTGGCCGCGAGCCCATCCATCACGGGCATCTGGACGTCCATCAGCGCCAGGTCGAAGGGCCGGCTCTCGTACGCCTCGACGGCTTCTTGCCCGTTGAAGGTGACGATCGGGATGTGCCCCATCTTTTCCAGGAGCCGCACGATCACGCGCTGGTTGACCGCGTTGTCTTCCGCCACCAGGACATGCAGGCGCCTGGCCGAAGCATCGCGCCCGACGGGCACGAACGGCGTGGTCGGGTCGATCGATTGACCGAGGGCGAGGAGCACGGCGCTGAGCAACTCCGACGGCGTGAAGGGTTTGACCAGGTGACGGGCGACACCAAGCGTGCGACAACGCGCGAGATCACCGCTCATCACATCCGAGGTCAGCAGCATGACCGTCACACCGGCCAGCGCGGGCTCCCGGCGGATGCGCTCGGCAACGGCGAAGCCGTCGAGGTCGGGCATCCGCGCATCGAGCAGCACCAGCTGGAAGGCGCGCCCAGTGGCGCGCGCGCGCTCGAGCTCGGCCAGCGCCATGCGCCCGTCCTCGACGATCGTCGGGGTCGCGCCCCACGCGGTCAGCATCGCCTCGAGCAACCGTCGGTTGGTCGCGTTGTCGTCGGCGGCCAGGACCGGAAGCCCCTGGAGCGCGTGCGACGGCGCCGCCACCCGCTTGGGGATCGGCGCGCGCGCCCGCTCGAGCACCAGGGTGAAGTGGAAGGTGCTGCCGCGATCGAGCTCGCTGTCGAGCCAGATGCGCCCGCCCATCCGCTCGACCAGCCGGCGACAGATGGCGAGACCAAGCCCGGTCCCGCCGAATCGGCGCGTCGTCGAGGCGTCCGCCTGAGCGAAGGCGTCGAAGATGAGCCGGCTCTTGTCGGGCGCGATCCCGATGCCCGTGTCCTGCACGGCCACGCGCAGGGTTACGTTCTCGGCGGTCACGGTCTCGGCGTCGACGCGAACGGCGACTTCGCCCTGCTCGGTGAACTTGATCGCGTTGCCGACCAGATTGACGAGGATCTGGCCGATCCGCCCGGTATCGCCGACGAGGTCGTCCGGGACACTCGGACGAATCTCGTACGCGAGCTCGAGCGACTTGGCGTGGGCGAGCGACGCGAGCGTCTTGACCGTCTCGGCCAAGGTCTCCCGCAAGGCGAAGGGCACCGGCTCGAGCTCGAGCCGACCGGCCTCGATCTTCGAAAAGTCGAGGATGTCGTTGATGATGGCGAGCAAGGCCTCGCCCGAGCGGTGGACGGTTTCGGCGTAGTCGCGCTGCTCGCGCGTGAGCTCGGTGTCCAGCAGGAGCGCGGTCATGCCGATCACGCCGTTCATCGGCGTCCGGATCTCGTGGCTCATCGTCGCCAGGAACTCTGACTTCGCGCGATTCGCAGCCTCGGCGGCGGCCTCCTTCTGCTTGAGCGCGCTGATGTCGCGCACGATCGTGAGCTCGCCCATCGGTCGGCCCGCCTCGTTGCGGAACGGCGTCGCCACGACCGAGACTTCGACGAGCAGTCCCCCTCTGGTCTTGGCGCACGTATCGAACGACGCAGGCATCCCCCGCTCCACGATGGCCCCTGCCGCATCCACGTGCGCACCGCGGCCGCCCCACAGGTCGAGCTCGCGCAGGGGCCGCCCGATCACCTCGGCCGCGCTGTAGCCGTAGAGTCGGGAGGCGCCCCGGTTCCAAGAGGTGATGATGCCGCTCTGGTCGTGAGAGAAGATGGCATCGCTCGATTGCTCGACCTGGAGCGCCAGCAGCCGGTTCTTCTCCTCGCTGCGGCCCAAGGACGCCAGCAGTGATTCGATATTCTCCGCCATGCTGTTGAACGCCTGGATGCATTGCGCCGTCTCGGGCGGCCCTTCAGCAGAGATCCGGACGGCGTACTCGCCCTGGCCGAAGCGACGAGCGCTCGCCGCCAGGACGCGGAGCGGCTGGACGCCGCTACGAAGGACCACCAGGGTCACCCCGAGCGACAACCCGGTCCCGAGCAGGAGGATGCCGAGCTTCTCCCAGAAGCCGCGCCAGAGCTTGTTGACGGACATCGCGGGATTGAGCCGCAACGAGACGGTGCCGTACTTCTCCCCGCCGACGATGACCGGCTGCGAATCCTCGAGTGTCGGCAAGTGGAGCCTGTCGACGAACCAGCGAGGGGCTTGCGAGGGGATCTCCGGCCCGAGGGCCGCGACGGGATGACCGGAATTGTCGGTCCACGCGAATCGGGCGATCGTGAGCTGGCGGGCACGCGCCTTCACCATCTGCTCGATCACCGAATAGTCACCGACGACGGCGGGGCCGCTCATCGCCGGCAGGGCGAACGTCATCTCCTCGCGGAGCTGCTCGCTCAAGGTCACGCGCTGATCGGCGATTTCCCCGCGGAGGATGGAATAGAGCAGTGCGGCCCCGCAACCGATCAGCGCCAGACCACTGCCGACCACGAGCCGAACCGTGAGCGAGACATTGCCCCGTCCGAGCCCGGCGAGCGTGAAGCTCACTACTGGAGCTCGACCTTCACCAGGGTCGTCCGGTAGAACTTCCGCATGTTGTCGAACTCGCTGTCCTTCGACGCGACGAACCGCATTGGCGTCGCCTGCTTCAGGACGTCGGCGCTCGCCGCCAGGACCTTGGCGCCCTCCGGGTCATCGGCCATCTTGAGAAACGCCTCGCGGACCACCTTGACGGTGTCGGCCGGAACCGACGGGAGAGCCGAGAGGGCGAGGCTCAGGTACTTCTCCGAGCTCCACAGTGTTCGGTAGGCGACGTTCTCACGCTGGGCGAAGGCCCGCATCACCTCGGCGTTCACGCCCGCGGCGATGGCGCGCCCGGCCTTGAGCTGACCCATGGCGCCTTCCTGGTTGCCCGCGAAGTGGACCTTGACCTGGATCCCCTTGCGGAGCAGCGCATCCATCGGAAGGTGATAGCCGTAGAACGCCGCGGTGTGCGGGAACACGACCTCCCGACCCTGGAGGTCGGCCAGCGAGCGGATCGGAGAATCCTTCAGGACCACGATCTCCCCGGTGCCCGCCTCCTCCTGCGAGCGTGCGAACACCCGGTAGCCGCTCTCCTCGTTCTCCTTGATGAAGTTGTGGTTGGAGTAGAGAAAATGGTAGTCACCGCGCCTGACCATCGCCGTATGCTCAGGGCCGGTTTGGGCGACTTTGAGCTGGAGCGGCACGCCACTCTTGTCAGCGACGTATCGCAGAATCGGATTCCAGAATTGCGCAGTCAGGGTGGGGCTGCGCCAGATGATGACTCCGAACGAGAGCGGTGGGGTCTGACTCTGCGACCAGCTCTGCGTCCCGAGGGTCAGGAGCAGCAAGGTGACGACCGAGGCCGCGCCAACCCACTTCTTCATGGACCTTCCTCCAATCCTTTCGCCGACATAGAAGCCCATCAGGGAAAAAGCAAGGCGTGAGCCAACTTGTTTAACCTTTGGTGGCAGATAATTAGCGATTCCGATCGCGCGAGCCTTGCCGGACCAGACCACCAGAATTGTCAGATTTGTCAGTACCCTGGACGCCAACGCAAACGCCAGACGGCTGGGAGACCAAAATGGCCGACACCTGCTGGACGAATCGACGTTGTGCGAGGCTCGCGCTGACGCTCACGTTTGTCGCGGGCCCGCTGATCGGCGTCCCCGAGTTCGCGGCGGCCCAGACCGTGCGCGACGTGTTCCAGAAGGTGGCGCCCTCGGTGGTCGTCATCCGCGCCACGGGCCGGGACGTGACGTCCGGCGGGCAGACACGCTTCAGCGAGACGGGCTCAGGCGTCCTCGTCTCTCAGGACGGTCAGGTGATGACGGCCGCCCACGTCGTGCACGCCATGGACGAGATCAAGGTCGAGTTCCTGCGGGGCGAGACGGTGCCGGCGCGGGTCGTCTCCTCCGAACCCGCCGCGGACCTCTCGCTCCTGCAGCTCGAACGCGTGCCGTCGGGCTCGAAAGTGGCCCCGATGGCCGACTCGAGTACGGTTCAAGTCGGCGACGACGTGATCATCGTGGGCGCTCCGTACGGCCTGAGCCACTCGCTGAGCGTCGGCCACATCAGCGCGCGCTGGCCGCCGAACACGGTCTACCGGTCGATGCCGCTGGCCGAGTTCTTCCAGACCGACGCGGTCATCAATACCGGGAATTCGGGCGGCCCCATGTTCAACATGAAGGGTGAGGTCATCGGAATCGTCAGCCACAACATCTCCAAGAGCGGGGGCAGCGAGGGCCTTGGATTCGTCGTGACCCTGAACACGGCCAAGCAGCTCCTGCTCGAGAAGCGCTCGTTCTGGTCGGGGCTCGAGGGATTCATCCTCACCCACGAGCAGGCCGATTTCTTGAACCTGCCGGCGAAGGCCAGCGGCTACATCGTCAAGACCGTGGCGAAGGGCTCGCCCGGTGAGGCGATCGGTCTGCGCGGCAGCACGATGCTCGTCCACATCGCAGGGCAGGAAGTGCCGCTCGGCGGCGATATCGTTCTGTCGGTCGACGGGATCGGCGTCGACACGGCGAACATCAGCAAGATTCGGGATCGCATGAATGGTCTCCGGGCGGGGAGCCCCTTCAAGGTCACGATCCTGCGCGCCGGACAGGTGCTAGAGCTGACCGGCAAGGCTCCCTGACCGCCTCAGACCTGGCCGTCCCACGACGAGCTTGCGACCTCACGCCAGCGCCCGCGGATCCGGTCGAACTCGGCGGCCGGCAGCGCGCCGGCGTGGAGGAGCGCGGCGTTGGCCTGCCATCGCTCGGGCTTGGTGGTCCCGACGATCGCGGTGTGGACGCCGGGCACGCTCAGGGTGAAGCGCAGCGCCGTGCTCACGGCCGTGTCGGGCTCGGACTTCAAGAACGGATAGTCGAGCTTTCGGAGACGTGACCAGTAGGTCTGGTAGTACGGCTCGGACGGCTTACGGTCGTAGCTCCACGCAACGTTCGCGAGCGGTCGCTTCGCGATCACGCCCATCCGCCGGGCGAGCGCCAGCGGGAGCGTCCGCTCGATCGCGTCCTGATCCGCGATGCTGACCGAGGTCTGGAGCGTGTCGAACCGCCCGCATTCGACGGCGTAGCGCGCCGCTTCGCCGTCGCCGCTGTAGCCGATGTAGCGCGCCCAGCCGCGCTCGCGCGCCTGCTCCAACGCCTCGATGGCCTTGCCCTTGCGAAGCTCGGCGAGCGAGCAGCTGTGGAGCTGGATGAGATCGACGTAGTCCGTCTTGAGGCGGCGCAGGCTCCGCTCGATGCTGGCCAGAAGCGGCGTCCGACGCCAGTCGGCGCTCGACCAGCCGCCGGCGTGCCCGCACTTCGTGAAGAGCCGGACGTCCTGCCGCCGGGCGCCGATCGCCTTGCCGATCAGGCTCTCGCTCTCGTCGTAGCACTCCGCGGTGTCGATCACGTTCAGACCGGCGTCGAGCGCGCTTCCGAGCAACCGCGCGACCGTCCGCGCGCTCACGCTCTGATAGCCGATCTCGGATCCGCCGAATCCGAGCACGCTCGCCACGATGTCCGTCCGGCCGAGCCTGCGCTGCTCCATCGCTTCGTTCGCGCGCCCGCGGGCCGGCGTCATGGACCGAGACGGTACCATAGCCGTGGCGAGCGTGGACGCGCTCAGGACCGCCGCACACGCAACGAGGAGGACGCCCATGACGAGGATCAGCGAAGTCGAACGTCCGGGGCTGGCGGTTCGCGCCTTCTATCGGATCGGGCGGGCGATCTACGGCCAGGTACCGACGCCGGAGCGGCTCATGGCGCACCGCGTGCCGCTCATGCTGGGGCTCGGCGGACTTTACGCCGCAATCGAGTGGTTCGGCCGGATCGAGCCCACGCTCCGCGCGCTCCTCAACCTACAGGTCGCCGAGCTGTACGGCAGCGCCTACTGAATGGACGTCCGCCGCGCCGTCGGCGCGAGGGCCGGGATCCCGAGCGAGAAGCTCGACGACCTCCTGCGCTACCGACAGAGTGACCGGTTCACCGCGCGCGAGCTGGTTGCGCTCGAGTATGCCGAGCGCATGACGCGCGACGACCAGGACGTGACCGACACGTGCATGACGCGGCTCCGCGAGCACTTCTCGGAGGCCGAAGTGGTCGAGCTGACCTTCATCGTGGGCTTTCAGACCTTCGCCAGCAAATTCGCCAAGGCGTTTCGGCTGGTCCCGCAGGGATTCGCCTGAGCCGGACGGAGGCAGACGCGCGAGGCGGCGGCTATGGCCGCATGCAGTAGGACGGGGTCCAGCTGACGTCGAGGACCTCCGGGCTGATCGTGCTGTAGTCGAACGCCTCGGCGTCCTTTCGCATCTGGCGGGTGTCGAACAGGAGCCGCGCCTCCGGGATTCCCCCGAAGAACGCGCGAAACATCGGCCTCACCATCAGCTTGGCCACGCGGACGCCGATCGGCCCCATGAAGTTGCGGCGCTCGCCCACGTGCGAGAGCTCGTCGGTCATGATCGCGCGCAGGAGCTCGCGGACCCGGTCGCGCACGTCGGGTTCGTCGCCGACGATGCTCTCGAGCATCTTGTCGAGCTGCTGGTACACGGTCAGCCCCATCAGCTCGCTGACGAAGGCCGGGGGGGCCACCAGCGCTCCGGGCAGGCGGGCGAAAGCGCCGTAGAGCTGCTTGGTCCGCTTGGGCAGCGGCCCCCACTCGACGCCGTCCAGGCCGAAGGTCCGGAACATCTCCTGGAACAGCCGCATGTGACAGAACTCCTCCGCCAGGTGGTAGCGGCTGATCTTGTCGATCAGGTAGACCGCGCGGGCTACCGGCGGGCATTCGTCCCAGGCCGCCGAGATGCCGATCCACTCGTGACGCGCGAACTTGTAGAGAAAGGTCAGCAGCAGGGTCCGCCGGTCGAGGCTCCGCGGATCGTCCTGCATCGCAATGTAGTTGCGATGGAACGTGTCCGGGACCGGCCGGCGCGTCCGCACGGTGTCCGCCCGGAAGCGCGCGAGATTCTTCTGTTTCTCGGACAGATCCTTCGCGTCCTCGAGGATCTCGCCGTCCCGTCGCTGCTGGTAGCGCCAATAACTCTCGAAGTTCTCCTCGCGCTCACGCTCGGTGGCGGGAGAAAAGATCGACGCGCGCCCGGGACGACGGATGGATGCCATCCACGACCTCCACGTAGTTGAGCCATCTCACAAGGCAAGCCTACAGACAAAATGGTTCCCGCTCCACGATTTGGGAAGGCCGGTTGAGGATCGCCTCCGAGCCCCTGTCGACGCGCCGCGGGTGCTGTTGACACGTCTGACGGCGCCGCCTAGCATCCCGGTAACTGATCGAGCGCGCAAACGTTTCGTTCGCCAGGAGTGACCACGATGCGAACCCTGATCCAGGGCGGATGGGTGGTCGGGTACGACGGCCGGGGACACGAACTGATCCCGCGCGGGTGCGTCGTCTTCGAGGACGACCGCGTCGTTCACGTCGGGTCCCGCTTCGACGGACCGGTCGACCGGCGCGTGGATGCCGCTGGCAAGCTGGTCGCCCCCGGCCTGATCAATTGTCACCTGCACGCAGCCACGAACGCGGGGCAAGCGGTCTTCCTCGACGGGCTCAAGGCCGACTACTTCGGGAGCAACTTCGTCGGCTACGTCGCGCCGCGCCGGGGCGCGGCCCTGCCGCGAGCGGGCGACCGGGCGGACGTGGCGGGAACCTACGGCCTGTGGTCGGCGCTCCGCGCCGGCGCCACGACGATCATGGACGTCGGCACGATGCCGGGCGGTCCGGCCGCGTTCACACGCATCGCCGGCGAGCTCGGCGTACGCGCATACGTGGGGCCGGCGTTTCGCTCCGCGAGCTATGCCTTCGATGGCAGCCGGATCGTCTGGGAATGGGATGAGGCCGCCGGCGTTGCCGGGCTCGAGCGAGCGGTCGCCTACATCAAGGAGCACGACGGCGCCTACAACGGACGCATCAAGGCGATGCTCTATCCCGGCCAGCTCGACACCTGCACGCCGGATCTCCTGCGCCAGGCGCGACGCTGGGCCGACGATCTGGGCGTGCCGATGCAGCTGCACGCCGCGATGAACCAGCGCGAGTTCCACCACGTCCTCGAGCAGCACGGCCAGACGCCGATCCAGCTCCTGCACTCGATCGGCTTCTTGAAGCCCCACACGGGCCTCGGGCACTGCGTCTTTCACAACGAGCACTCCTGGTGCCACTACCCGTACGCGGACGACTTGAAGCTCCTCGCCGACAGCGGCGTGACGGTCGTTCACGCGCCCTACAAGTACGCCAAGATGGGCGTGCAGTTCGAGTCGTTCGAGCGCTATCGCGCGCTCGGGATCAACATCGCGCTCGGCACCGACACGTACCCGCAAGACCTCATCCACGAGATGCGCTGGGCCGCCTTGATGTGCCGCATGGCCGACGGAAGCTTCCGGGTGGGCCGACCGCAGGACGTCTTCGACGCCGCCACGCTCGGCGGCGCGCGCCACCTCGGGCGCGACGACCTCGGCCGGCTGGCGCCGGGCGCGAAGGCCGATATCATCGTGATCGATCTGCGCCAGCTCAACTACGGCGCCGTGCACGATCCGATCAAGTCGCTGGTCGAGTGCGGCACCGGCCGTGACGTCGAGACCGTCATCGTCGACGGCCAGACACTCGTGGAAGGCGGCCGGGCGGCGCGCGTCGACGAGGAAGCGCTGCTGCGCGACGTGCAGATCGAGGGCGAGCGTCTCTGGAACGCCATCCCGCAATGGCACTGGACCGCCAGGCCCCTCGACGACATCGTGCCGCCGAGCTATCCGATCCGCGAACCGTAACACGACTCCCGCGAGGCGAGCGTTACCAGCAGCGCAGCGAGTCGTGCAGGATCGCGCCGATGTCGGCAGCGCCCACGGCGCGCGGCGATCCGCTCAGGAGGCGCGGCTGCTTCAGCGTGCCTTCGACCAGCGACGGGATGTCGCGCTCCGCGTAGCCGAGCGCGGTGAGTCCGTTCGGGATGCCGACGTCGCGCATGAGCGCCGTGAGCGCGCCGGGCAACGCCTCGCGCGCCTCGCGCTCGGAGAGGCCCGCGGTCGGGACGCCCATCAGCTCCGCCGCGCGCAGGTGGCGTTCGGGCGAGGTCGCGTACGTGAAGCGGAACGTGGCCGGCGCCGTCACGACGACCGAGACACCGTGGGGCACCAGCGCGTGATTGGTCCGATAGCCGCTCGGCACGTACTCGCGGACCAGCCCGGCGATCGGATAGCCGAGCGCGTGCGGAATGTGCACGCCGGCATTGCCGAAGCCGACACCAGCATAGTTGGCCGCCAGCGCCAGGTTCAGGCGCGCTTCGAGGTCGAGGCCGTTGAGCACCGCGCGACGCAGGTACTTGCCGACGTACTCGATGGCCTTCTCGCACCAGATGTCGCTGGCCGGGTTGGCGCCGATGTACGCGGGGCGATCGGGCGGATGGTGCTTGGCCCGCGCGTTGTACGGGCGCGTCGTGT
>Ga0209802_1001655_pt1 | contig 16244 bp, 16 predicted proteins | sample GraSoiAngelo_129_FD_185886 | JGI IMG/M metagenome (GOLD analysis project Ga0209802, IMG submission 185886) | Grasslands soil microbial communities from the Angelo Coastal Reserve, California, USA - 14_0927_12_40cm (SPAdes) (version 2) | ecosystem: Environmental > Terrestrial > Soil > Grasslands ... | reverse complement strand
TATCTCCAGCTACGGGCTGCAGATCGTCCGGCTCGGGAACTTCACCATTACCCTGAAGCCCGAAGACGAAGATCGGCTGAAGACCTACCTCAAAGACGTGCAGTACACCAAGCTGGCTGGCGGCTTCCAGAGCTATGCCGCCGGTGAAGCACTGCTGGGCGCGGGCCAGGGACTGGCCCAGGGGCCCGGCGCGGGCGGGGTGAGCCCCGCCTTCCTGGGCGTGGGGCTGGGGATGGGTCAGCTGGTGGCGGGCCAGGCGGGCCAGACCATGGCCACCCAGAACCAGATCATGGTTCGGTGCCCCCGCTGCAGCGGGCTCAACGCCGAGAACGCCAAATTCTGCAGCCATTGCGGACAGGCGCTGTCTCCGGCGCCCCCGCCGGCGGGCGCCACGGTGACCTGCCCAAAATGCCAGACCAGCAATGCGGCCACCGCCAAGTTCTGTTCCAGCTGCGGCCAGTCGTTGACCGGCGAGAGCGCGCCGGCCACCCCGCCGGCCTCGTCGTGATCGGACGCCGGCGGCTGCTGACGGCGGCCGGGTTGGCCCTGGCGGCGGCCCTGGGCACGCCACTCGGTGTCCTAGCCCGCGGCGGTAGCGGCCAGTATTTCGGCGGCGGTGGGGGAGGGGGAGGCGGCGGCTTCTTCGGGGGCGGCTACTCCGGCGGGTTGGGGGGCGGCTACCTGCCCATCCCGTTCTTCTTCGGTGGGGGTGGGGGGCTGTTCGGGTTCTTCTTCCTTATCTTCATCCTTTACTCGCTGTACCAGGCCTACCGGCGCACGACCATCGGCACCCCCACCGGCCCCTACGCCGGCTCGTCCTGGTCGCCGCCCCAGCGGTCAGTGGCGGCCAGCCTGCCGAACCCGGCCGAGGGCCGGGCGGCGCTGATCGCCAAGGACCCGAACTTCAACGAGCAGGTCTTCCTGGACCGAGTGCAGGCGGCCTTCTTCGCGCTGGAGAAGGCCTGGATGGACCGCAATCTGGAGCCAGCCCGGGTGTACATGTCGGACGGCCTCTACCGGCGCTGGAAGGCGCAGATCGACAGCATGATCGCGCAGCACAAACGCAACGTCATGGAGAACCTGGTGATCGGCGGCGTCCGCATCGTCGCCGTCGGCAGCGATACCAATTTCGACACCATGACCGCCCGCATCGACGCCAGCTGCGCGGATTATGACGTGGACGAACAGAGCGGCCGGGTGGTCTTCGGATCCCACCAGAACACCCCGTTCACGGAATACTGGACTTTCATCCGCAGCGCCTCGGCCCGCACCAAGGCCGGGGAGACCGCCGAGGTTGCCACCTGCCCCAACTGCGGCGCGCCGCTCTCCATCAGCGAGTCGGGCGTGTGCAGCTACTGCAAGGCCACGGTGACCACGGGACAGTTCGGCTGGGTGCTGGACAATATCACGCAGGCCTCGGAGTGGCAGGGATGACCGACGAACCGAAACCCGAGCAGGCAGCTGGGTCTCCGCCGCCGCTCGCTCCCGGGCGGGGCGCTCCCCTCGTCCCCGGCGAGCCGATGTCGGTGGGGCCTGGCATCGACGCCCGCCGGATCAACATCGGCATGCTCGGCTGGCTGGTGGCCGCCGGCATCCTGGCCATCGCGCTGGTGATCCTGCTCCTGGTGCTGCTGGTTCCTCGATAGTCTTGACAGAAACACAAAAACGTCGATAATAGACGACGTGCCGGCGTGGGGTCTGGCCGCGGTCGCGGAGGGGAGTCGCTCCAGGTCAGTGCACGCTGGAAAGGGCCGGAGCGAGGCCGACGACGTCACGCTGCTGCAGACCATCGTCGGGGCGCGGGGCGCGGGCCGCGACCAGCTGGCGGCCGTGCTCCGCGAAGGCCGGCTGCTGCACCCCGATGGCAACCCGGAGCAGTCGGCGCGGCGCCATGGCTGGAGCCGGGGACAGATCAAGCGGCTGCGGGCCTTCTGTCAGCTGGCCCGTCGGTGCCTGATCCCGCCCGACAGCGCCGCCCCCGCGGTCACCTCACCCAAGGAAGCGCTCCTCCAGTTTCAAGACCTGCGGCGCGAGCCACGCGAGTCGTTCGCGGTGCTCTATCTCAACGCGCGCAACCAGCCGCTGGGGCGTGAGGTGGTCGCGGTGGGAGGATTGAACATCGCCCAGCTCCGGCCGCGCGAGGTCTTCGCTCCGGCATTGACCCTGGGCGCGGCCGCGGTCGTGCTGGCGCACAACCATCCCTCTGGTGACCCGACCCCCAGCCCGGAGGATCTGGCCGTCACCCGTCATCTGTTGGAAGCGGGCGAGCTGCTGGGGGTGGAAGTGCTCGACCACCTGGTGCTGTCAGCCGACCGGTTTCGCAGCATTCGCGAGGCCGGTGGACTGTGAGGGCCCGGGGCTCAAAGGCCACACAGGAATTCACCGGACTTCACTGAGCGTTAACTGCCGCGCCAGGTTGTGGACTGTGGGAAGAGGCCATCCAGCCCTCGGTTCCAAACGCCCGTTCGAGTTTGGGTCGGAGCCGAATACGGGGCCACGCCGGGTCCGCGGTGGCGGCCCCGAGATGCCACAATAGAGGGGCTCGTCTGCCGACGGGCGGGCCCTCCGGGGGCCAGGAAAACCGACCACTGAGCGATGGTCGGTTTTCCGTTTTTCGGGCCCCAGAAAAACCCGAGGGCTTAGCTTGCCGGCCCGATTTCCACCAGCGTCCCGTTGCCGTAGTCGCCGATCAGGAGATCGCCGTTTTGTGCAATCGCAATGGGCAGTGGGTGGACGAACCCGGTGGCGAAGTCGCCGGTGACGCCCTGGTCGTGTCCCGGCGATCCGGTGAAGACCACTCGTATCACCCGCCTCCCGACGCTGCCGCCGGCGTTGGCCCCCCACTCGGTGACGAAGGCGTTGTCCTGGTACTCGGCCGCCAACGAGCCGCCGTCGTAGAACACCATGCCGTTCGCCGAGCTGTGCGGGGCGAACACGGCCAGCGGCGGGGCGACGCCCGCGCACGACCCGTGCAGCCCGCCGTCTGGGAATGAGGGCCAGCACCGTGGCCAGCCCGCGTCCTCGCCGTCGACCACCTGCAGAAGGTGATCAGCGGGCTGGCTGCCCAGGTTGTCCTGTCCATTGATGGTCACGTAGGCGGTGCCCGTCGCGGGCCGGACCGCCAGGCCGTACGGGTTGCGGGCGCCGCGCAGCACCACGCCGGCGAACGACCAGTCCGCATGGAATCGGACCACCGTCGCGCTGCGCGGGTCGGCCTCGCTGCAGACATCACAGGTCGACCCAATGCCCAGCAGGAAATCGCCATTCGGCAACCGGATCAGGTTGTCATTCTGATGCCGGCCGTTGGGCAGCCCGCTGACGACCGCCGACCCGCCAGCCAAGCCTCCATCCTGCAGGTGGTAGACGCGGATGCTGCCGCGGACGGAGACGAATAGGTCCTGGTCGCGCCAGGCCAGGCCCAGAGCAGTGGGCAGGCCGCTGACCAACCGACTGACGGCGGCCCCGGGCGCGGGCACCACCCAGATGGAGCCATCGGCTCCGGTCACGTACAGGCGGCCGTCCGGTCCGAAGGCCATGGCGGTCGGCTGGGGAAGTCCGGAAGCGTAGACCCAAGCGGCAAAGCCCGGCATGACATGGATCGAAGGATCCCCCGCTAACGTGATCGGGCCTCGCGGGGAAGCAGCCGGCGATGGCGTTGGCGGCGGCGCGCTGGCCGTCGCCTGCGGATGCGATGAGGCACAGGCGACCAGCACCACCGCCGCGATGACGGCCCACGTCCGGTCTCTCATCAGAGCGGCGGGATGTCCAGCACGACCTTGCCAAACTGCGCGCCGCTGGCCAGGCGGGCCTGTGCCTGGGCGGCGGCTTCGAGCGGAAAGCTCCGGTCGATCACGGGATGCAGCTTGCCCTCGCGGGCGAGCGTGACCAGCTGATCCCAATCGGTGCGAGATCCCATGGTCGAGCCGTAGATGGTGACCTGGCGATTAAACACGCGCCGGAGGTCGACCTCGGCCTTGGGGCCGCTGGTGGCACCGGGCACCACCAGCCGGCCCCCCTTGCCCAGGGAGCGGATGCTGCGCTCCCAGGTGGCGGCGCCCACGCTGTCCACGACCACGTTTACCCCGCGCTTGCCGGTCAGGCTCCATACCTCCCGGGAAAAGTCTGTGGTGGCGTGGTCGATCACGGCGTCGGCGCCCATGGCGCGACCACGGGCCAGCTTCTCGGGGTCGCCCGACGTCACGAACACCGTGGCGCCGGCTAGCTTGGCTAGCTGCAAGGCCGCCTGCGCGACGCCACCGCCGATACCCAGGATGAGCACCGTCTCGCCAGGTTGTACCCGCGCCTTGGTCATCAGCAGCCGCCAGGCAGTCAGGAAGACCAGGGGGAAGGCCGCCGCCTCCTGGAAGCTAAAGGCCTCCGGGATAGGCCGGCAGTTGACCTCTGGGATCACCACCGCCTGGGCGAAGGTGCCGTCCCGGTTCTCACCCAGGAGCTGGTACTGGTCGCAGAGGCTGTGTTCGCCCCGCTGGCAGAAGGCGCAGGTGCCGTCGCTGATCCCGGGGTCGAAAAAGACGCGGGTGCCCACCGGGTACCGGCCAGACCCGGGACCAGCGGTGGCGATGACCCCGGCGCCGTCGGCGCCCCCGATATGCGGCAGGGACACGCCCGGAATCCCCTCTCGGACGAAGAGGTCGAGGTGGTTCAGGGCGGCGGCCCGCAGGGCGACAAGCACCTCGCCCGGCCCGGGGGTCGGGGTAGGCGCCTCCTCGAAGCGGAGCACCTCCGGCCCGCCGTGCTGGTGGAATCGCATCGCCTTCATCGACTGGATTATCGGCAAGCGCCGCCAAGGCTGTTTTTTGCGCTTCCTGTTGCCTCACACAACGCCACGCGTGAGACCATCGGGCGAACGTTACGAAGAAGCAGGAAAGTCACAAAACGTGACGTTACGGTGGCGAGGGTAGCACCGCGCGATCGCGAGGCTGGAAAAAAACCGTGGCCTATAATGTCCCGAACGTGGCGACAGACCCCGAGATCGAGCTGCTCAACCGGCTCGGCGGGCTCTTCACGGCATCGCTGTCGCTGGATGACAACATCGCCGCCATGTTGCGCGCCACCTCCCAGATGGTGCAGTTCGATGCGGCCACCGTGTTCCTGCTGAACGAAGGCAGCAAGGAGCTCACCGCCATGGCCACCTACCCGCACAAGGATGCGGTGCCGCACATCGCCCGATTCGTCCTGGGCGAGGGCATTGTGGGCGGGGCGGTGGAGCATCTGGCCACCCTCAACATTGTCGACGCCACCAAGGATCCCCGCTTCAAGATGCTGGACCAGAGCCGCTCGCCGCGCTCCCTCCTGGTCCAGCCGCTGGCCACGCCCAAGCGGGTGGTGGGGGCCATGACCCTCTCCCGGCAGCGGGTGGACCCGTTCACCGAGCTGGACTCGGCCATCCTCAAAGTGATCACCAACCAGGCCTCCATCGCCATCGAGAACGGGCGGCTCTACGAGCAGCTGCAAGGCCACGCCCGGGACCTGGAGCTGGCCAACGCCCAGATCGCCGAGGTCAGCCGGCTCAAGTCGGAGTTCCTGGCCAACATGTCGCACGAGCTGCGTACGCCCCTGAACGCCATCCTCGGCTTCTCGGAGCTGCTCCGCGACGGGCTGGCCGGCAATCTGTCCGAGAAACAGCGGCGGGACTGCCTGGACAACATCTATAACAGTGGCCGTCACCTGCTGGAGCTGATCAATGACGTCCTCGACCTGAGCAAGATCGAGGCCGGCCGGATGGACCTCGTCTACGAGGACTTCGGGGTCGACTCCGCCGTGCGAGAGGTCCTGAACGTGACCCGCGGGCTGGCGACCAAGAAAGAGATCAACATCTCCAGCCGGGTGGAGCCGGCGGATCTGACCCTGATCGCCGACAAGAACAAGTACAAGCAGATCCTGTACAACCTGCTCTCCAACGCCATCAAATTCACCCCTCCGGGCGGCCGGGTCGCGGTGGAGGCCACCCTCCTGGACGACCACGTCCATACCACCGTGCAGGACAGCGGGATCGGCATCCCCAAGGAGCTCCAGCACAAGATCTTCGGGGCTTTCTACCAGGTGCAGAGCGCCAGCAACCGGGAGTATCCCGGCACCGGGCTGGGTTTGGCCCTGACCAAGCGGCTGGTCGAGCTCCATGGCGGCCAGATCGGGTTCGACAGTGCCCCCGGCGCGGGTACCACCTTTACCGTCGAGATGCCGCTCCGGCCGGTTCGGAGCCACCGCAGCCGGATTCTGGTGGTGGAGGACAACCCCAGCAACCTGGACCTGGCCCGGATGGTGCTGGAGGGGAACGGCTTCACCGTGGATACGGCCGCCACCGGCGCCGAGGGCCTGGAAAAGGCCCGCCACCTCCAACCCGACCTGATACTGATGGATCTGCAGCTTCCCGGCGTTGATGGATTAGCGGCGACCCGACAGCTGAAGGCCGATCCGGCGACAGCCCGGATCCCGGTGGTGGCGCTGACGGCCAACGCGCTGAAGGGAAGCGAGGAGGAGGCGATCGCCGCCGGATGCAGCGGTTATATCCCGAAACCGATCGAACTGAAGAAATTCATGGTGCAAGTGACCAACTTTCTGGAGAAGGAGTAGCGACGACTTCCATGCCCTTTCCGAAAACCATCTTGATGATTGAGGACGACGCGCCGACCCGCGAAGTCGTTCGGATGGCGTGCGTCGGTCAGAACTTCAACCTGGTTGAAGCGGAGACCGGCGAGAAAGGCATGGAGATGCTGGAGAAGTCGGAACCTGACCTGGTCCTCCTCGACCTCAACCTGCCCGGCATCAGTGGCATGGATGTGTGCCGGCAGCTGCGGGCCGACGGGACCCAGGTGCCCGTGATCATGCTCACCGCCAAGAACGACACCATCGACGTGGTCGTGGGCCTCGAAGTGGGGGCGGACGACTATATCACCAAGCCCTTCGAGGTGCGAGAGCTCCTGGCCCGGGTGGGGGCCCACCTCCGCCGCAGCGAGCAGGTGGTAGCCCAGCAGCAGCCCAAGACGCGCTTCGAGTTCCCCGGCCTGATCATCGACTTGAACAGCCGCCAGGTCTGGCGGGAGGGGAAGGAAGTCAACCTGACCCTCACCGAGTTCAACCTGCTTTCGCTGCTGGCGTCCCAGGCGGGCCAGGTCGTCAGCCGCGGCGAGCTGCTGCGCAAGGTCTGGGGCTACGAGGTCGAGATCGAGACGCGGACGGTCGACGCCCACGTCTACCGGCTGCGCAAGAAGATCGAGCGCGATTCCGAGAAGCCGCAGTACATTCACTCCGTTCCCGGGATCGGCTACCGGTTCGTGGCGGAGTAGCCCGCTGGCGCTCCCGGCGCCCCAGATCCCGGTCGTGCCGGGGAGTGGGCAGTCCGGACCCCACGCGTATCGCAGCCCCTTTAGGGTTGCCATCCTGGCCAGCCTGGCCGACGCCTTCTACTGCTTCTGGTGGACCTACCAGTTCTTTAGGTTCACCCAGCGCGAGGGCTTCCCCCGCGCTCGGTCCTTCTGGTGGATCCTGCTCCCCATCTTCGGCCTGTATGTCCTGTGGCAGCAGCTGGACGACCTGCGGAAGGCCGCCGAGCGCACCAATTCGGAGCGGGTCAACCCGGCTTTGGTCCTGGGGCTGATCATCGGCGGCCTGGCGGCCGACCGGATCTTCGGCGGCGCCACCGATACCACCGTCGCCCTGGTCACCCTGCTGGCGGGATCGGTGCTGATCGGCGCCGCGCTCTACACCGCCCAGTCGGCGGTCAGCTCGTACCTCGCGGCCAAGTATCCCTTCGAGCAGTCCCGTCGCATGACGGTGGGGGAGACGGTCGCCACCGTCCTGGGCAGCCTGTTTACGGCCCTGCTGCTAGTGGGGATTTTTCTGCCGGGCTAGATCCAGCGAGCCGAGCTCCCGCCAGAGCTCGACCACCGCCCGCCGGCCGATCTCGTAGCTTTCCAGGTCGAGTGACTCGTTGGGCGCGTGGGCCCGGCAGTCCGGAAGCACGAACCCAGCCAGCAGGCAGGGGACCTCGAGGTGCCGGTTGATCACGTCGACCGCCCCGATGGACCCGCCCGAGCGGATGAAGACTGGCGCGGTGCCGTAGACGCGTTGCAAGGCCCGCTTGCCCGCCTGGAGCAGCGGATGATCGATCTCCGTAATCCAGGGGCCTCCATGCCCTTCCATCTCCCTCAGGGTGGCCCGGGCGTAGGCCGGGCGTACCTTCGCAATGTAGGACCGCAACGCCGCGCTGACCGCCTCGGGATCCTGGTCAGGGACCAACCGGCAGCTGATCTTGGCTGCCGCCCAGGCGGGGATGATGGTCTTGTTGCCTGGTCCCTGGTAACCGCCCCAGATCCCATTGACGTCCAGCGACGGCCGGCCCCAGGTCCGCTCGTTGGGCGTGAATCCCGGCTCCCCATGGAGAGCCTCCACCGCATAGGTCTGCATAAAGGTCGCCTCGTCGAACGGGACCCGGGCAAACTGGCGTCGTTCTTCGTCGGTCAGCGGCCGGACGCCGTCGTAGAAGGCGGGAACGAGCACCCGCCCGTTGGGGTCCTTAAGGTGGGCGATGATCTCGCTCAATGCCTGAGCGGGGTTGGGGGCGATCCCGCCGTACAGCCCGGAATGCAGGTCGCTGTTGGCCGTCTCGACGCGGAGCTCGAAGTAGACGAGTCCTCGGAGTCCATACTCGATGGCTGGCACACCCTTGGCCGCCACCCCCGAATCGCTGACCACGCAGGCGTCGGCTCGCAGCAGGATGCGGTGCGAGTCCACGAAGGCCTCGAAATGCGGACTCCCGATCTCCTCTTCGCCCTCGGCGATCATCTTCAGGTTCACCGGTAGCGCGCCGGTCGCCTCCAACCAGGCGCGGATAGCCTGCCAGTGGATGGCGATCTGGCCCTTATCGTCCGAGGACCCGCGGGCCAGCAGCAGGCCGTTCTGCTGCACCGGATCGAAGGGCGGAGATGTCCAAAGATCCAGCGGGTCGACCGGTTGCACGTCGTAGTGTCCGTACACGAGCACGGTCGGCTTGTTCGGGGCGTGCAGCCAGTCGGCGTAGACCACCGGGTGGCCTGCGGTGTCGATCACCTCCGCATTCTCCAACCCAATGTGGGTGTACAGGTCGGCCAGGTGATCCGCCGCCGCGCGCACGTCGTCGGCGTGCTCGGGCTGGCTGGAAATGCTGGGAATACGCAGGAAGCCGGTTAACTCGGCCAGCCCCTCCTCGCGTGTTCGATCCAGGATTTCTTCGGGTGTGGGCATCGATTCCGTCGTTCCCGTCCCGGGAATTATGACACTCGCCTCTAATAGGGGTTGCGGGTTCTCCCGCATGTCGTCGATATAATCGTTGGGGCCGTTCGGCTGGCCCGGCCATGAGTTATATCCAGCTCCTGCTACTGGGAGCGATTGCCGGCTTCACCATCTTTCTTGGTCTTCCGCTCGCCTTCTGGAAAGCGGCGGGCCGGCGGACTCGCGCGTTCCTGAACGCTTTCTCGGCGGGGATCCTGACCTTCCTGCTGCTGGAGGTGGCGCACAAGGTCATCGACAACGTCGAAACGAGGCTCCCGGGCATGTGCGTGCCCCGCGGCGGCGTGCCCTGCTACCCGCGCGGCAGCTGGTCCCTCTACTTGACGGTCGCTTTGCTCGGCTTTGGCATCGTCCTGGTGACCCTGGTGTGGTTCCAGCAGCGGTTCATGCGCATCCGGGCGGCGGCGGAGGGCGGCGAGCGGCCGTCGCACCTCGCCTTGATGATCGCCATGGGGATCGGCCTGCACAATTTCAGCGAGGGGCTGGCCATCGGCGAGTCCTGGGTCAGCGGCTCGCTGACCCTGGCGGTGCTCCTGATCATCGGGTTCGGGGTGCATAACGCGACCGAGGGCTTCGGCATCGCCGCGCCCCTGACCGGCCACCAGGTGCGACCGCTGGCCCTGCTGGGCTACGGCCTGGTCGGTGGCACGCCGACGTTCCTCGGCACCGTCGTGGGGAGCGTCATGAGCTCCGCGATTCTGGACACCATCTTCCTTTCGATGGCGATGGGCGCCATCCTGTATGTGATCGGCGAGCTGTTCCACGTGGGCCGGCGCTTCGGGACGCCTCTGACGTCGGCCTTTGGGGTCATCGCCGGCTTCTTCCTCGCCTTCGCCACCGACCTAGTCCTCACGGTGGCCGGCGCCTAGACTCCCTTCTTCCGCTTCTCCTCCCCTCTGGCAAATTTCTCCCTCCCCCTTGCGGGGAGGGGTAGGGGTTGGGGTCCCGGGAACCACGATCAACTAGCATGTCGGGGATGGGCGCGGGTCGGGTCGACCTGGAGAAGCAAATGCGCGAGATCCTGCGCCTGCGGCAGGAGATGAGTGACAAGCCCTATGCGCAGCGTACGACGACCACCCGGGCGGTGGCCCGCATCCTCAAGGATGTCCACCTCGAGGGGCGGATGGGCAAGTTCGTCGTTGAATCCGACGAACCGATCGCCCGCGGCGGCACGGACCTCGGACCGTCGCCGCTGCAATACCTCATGGTGGGCACCGCCTTTTGACTCTTGACCCAGCTGGCGCGGTTCGCGCCCCTCTACCAGGTCCCGATCACCGATGCTACGGCTGACGTGCGGGCGACCTTCCGCAACACCCAGAAATACGATGTGGACGAGGCGGCTCCCTACTTCGAGGAAGTGACCATCGCGCTGGACGTCGTCACCTCGGCCACCGAAGCGGCCGTGCGCCAGCTGGTCACGCACGCGGAGCGAGCCTGCCACGCGGCTCAGACCCTGCGCCATGGCGTGCCAGTAACGCTCTCCCCGACCCTGAATGGCCGGGCCCTCTCCGTCGCGGAATAATCCCCTCGCTGCGGGGGTTGCGGGCCCCCAGTCGAGACGTGGGCCTAGTGTCCTGGATCAGAAGTCCGTTGCGAAATTCATCGGCCTGGGCAGCCGGGCGCCTGCGGCGCTGATGCCCGCGTTAGGGGGCCCGGCGCAAGTCGTCGCCTATCGCCGGATAGGCTCCTCGTTGCGCCACCCCAGCCTTGGCACCGGCCGCCGAGGCCGCGACTTTCGCCACGAACCTCGATCCAGGACACTAGTAGATGAAGCCCAGCAGATCCAGGTCCTGCATCGAGGTTATGGTCCGGAAATCGACCACGCCCCAGCGGCCGTAGTTCATCTCCGAGACCGTAAAGGAGCCGTCGCGGTTGACCGACTCCACGTAGGCGACGTGGCCCACCGGCGACCAGGCGGTGATGCCCTGCACCATGATGGCGCCCACCTTGGGCACCTGGCCCTCGGCGAAGCCGTACTGACGGCCCTGGTACCACCACTCCCAGGCGTTGCCGCCCCACGGCACGGAACGCTTGTTGGCGACCCACCACGTGCAGTACCCCCAGGGGAAGTGGTTGGCACTGCCATAGACGGCGCCGTAGTAGACCACGGTCTCGTGGCTGAAGGTCACCGTACGCGGATTCCCGGCGCGCCGGGCGATGGCCGGCCCCTGGCCGTCCGGCACCATCAGGTAGCTGCCCACGGCCAGGTGCGCGGGGTCCCGCACGTAGTTGTAATCGATGATGTCCTGGATGGCCACGTGGTACTGCGCGGCCAGCGCCGTCAGCTCCGTGCTGGCCTCCACCTTGACCAGCACGCCGTTGGCTGGCGGAATCACGAGAGCGCGGCCCGGCAGCACGGCGGTATCGTCGGTCAGGCCGTTGGACCACCGAAGCGTGTTGGCGGTCAGCCCGTACTGGGCGGCGATGTTCTCCAGGGTGTCGCCGGTCTTGACCGTGTAAGTGGTCACCGACCGACGCGCCGGCGGGTCCGGCGTGGCGGTGCTTGGCTTGCGGATGAACCCGCGCTCGATGGTCACGGCGTCGGCGGCGTTGGAGATGGGCGCGGCGGCGGGACTAGTCAAGCCCGCGCCGTACGCGGTATCAACTTGCTGGATTTTGCTGAACGCTGGAAGGATTGGGATCAGAGCGGCGACCAGGAGCACAACCGTGTGCGTCATGAACCGGCTCTTTGCCAATAAGCTTCCCCCTTCTGGCAAGAAGATTTGGGCGAAATCCTAGCACAAACTCAGCAGCAGCGCTGTGTTTGGCCCCCCTCGAGCCTATCGTGCCCCGTGACAGCGAGGCTCGATTGTCGCACACTGTGAGATCGAGGCGGCGCCACGCCAGGGGGTGGCCGGGCGCCGGCACGGAGGCGGGGGAGTTCAGGAAGGTGGAGGGCGTAATTTCGTGGTGGATCAGGCGCTGAAGACATGTAAAGACGCGCGGAGAAAGGGTAAAGACTCCCGTGCCGGAGGTCGGCTCTCGGCCGCGCTGGTGGGGGCGCTGCTCGTCATCCTGGCGTCGTCCCTCCCGGCCTTGGCCAGCACCGCCCCGACCAGCCCGCCGGGGCCGTCACTCAGTCCGGCGCCCAGCCCCTCGGCCGCGCCGACGCCGGAGGCCTGGGCGCAAACCGGCTCGCTCCAGAACCGGGAGGCCCAGGGTCAGATCATCGCGGACCTGACGGCCGCCGAGGGCCACGCCCTGATGCTGGAGCGATCCCTGGCCGAGGCCCAGCTGCACCTGCTCGGGCTGGCTCAGAAGGTGGCGGACGCCGACCGGCAGCTGGCCACGCTGGACGCCCAGCTGGATGTGGTGCGAGCCGAGCATCAGGCCGCCGCCGCCCAGCTGCAGCAGGACCGGCGGACGTTGACCCTCACCGTGCGGCGCCTCTACAAGGACCAGCGGGGTTATCTTGCCGCCCTGTTGGAAGTAGGTGGCTTTGTCGGGTTGTTGCGGGCCATGGGATACAGCGACGTCATCGTGGAGAAGGAACACGCCATGGTCCAGGCGGTGCAGGCCGACGAGGTGGCTCTCGAGCATTCGCAGGCAGACCTGGAGCGCACTCGCACACTCCGCCAGGCGGCCCGGGACCAGCTCGACGCGGCCAGCGGTCTGCTGGCCGCGCAGGTCGCGCAGCAGGAGCAGCTGCAGCAGCAGCTGCAGGCCGCCATCGACCTGGCCATCCAGTCGCTGGACGCCGCCCAGACCGACACGCCCGCCGCCGCGGCGACCCGAGCGCAGCTGGTGAAGATGAAGACGGACGCGGTGCTAGCGCTGATCGAGCAGGCCGTATGGGCGCAGAGCGCCGTGGTGCAGGCCGCGGCCCTGCCGCCCCTTGATCCCGAGCTCAAGAGCACGGGCCGGCTGCTGTGGCCGGTCCCCAATGCGGTGGTGTCCCAGGGGTTTGGGCCGTCGCCCTTCGTGTTTGAAGCCGCCTATGCCGGGTTTGCCCATTTCCACACCGGCATCGATCTGGCGGTCCCGCTGGGGACGCCCGTGTTCGCGGCCGCCGATGGGGTCGTGTTGCTCGCCGGGCCCATGACCGACCAGAACGGCGACCTGGTCGGCTACGGCAACTACGTGATCCTGCAGCACGGCGATGGACTGCGCACCCTGTACGCGCACCTGATGACGTGGGCCGTCAAAGCTGGGGACAGCGTCACACGCGGCCAGCTAATCGGGCTGGTCGGCTCCTCCGGCAACTCCACCGGGTCGCACACGCATTTCGAGGTGCGGGTCGACAACTCGCCGATCGACCCGGCCCAGTTCCTCACCACGGCAGCGACCGCACATTAGGCCGATTCGAGCTTAGAGTCGCGAGTCGCCCTGACGAACTTGGTCGTGGCCAGTCGGAGATAAATGTGGAGATCCCCGTCGCGTAGAGGGGATCTCCATTTGGCGGAGCCGTCAGGCTGAGCCTGATAGCGTCTGCCTACGGACTGTCCGCCACCCCGAACGCTCTCGGTCGGTTGAGGGCGAGTCCGGCCTCGCCCACGAACACCTTGAGTACCTTCCAGCGATCGGGGCTCTCGACGGGCTGGATGTCCGCGTTGGTGACGAGCAATGACTCTCCCATGAAGGCCAGACCCCATGGCGAGTCAAACAGCGGGCTCGAGATACGCCGGACCTCATTGCCGGAAGGGTCCAGGACCGCGATCTGGTTGGTGCCGATCAGGCTCACGTAGAGGTTGCCGGACTCCGCGAAGGCCAGGCCAGTGGCCTGCGGCAGCGGCTGGCCGGGGACGACCGGAAAGCGATGCACCACCTCGAGGTCCGCCGCCGACGGATGGTCGACGAGGGGAAGCCGGTACACGACCGCTTCGCCGGGAAACGCCGCCGAGATCGTGATCGAGAAGTAGAGGAAGCGTCCTGAGGGATCGATCCTTCCCCCCAAAGGCCCGCCGGCAAAGCCAAAGAAGCCGAGCAGCCTGGGGTCCTGGAACCAGACCGACGGCCTCCCGTCTGGCGTCACGCGCCACAGGCGTGGCTTGTCGTCGGTCATGAACAGGTTGCCGGGCCGATCGAACACGAGGTCGTTCCACATGGACGTGTGCCAGCCCCCCGCGTTGAACGGTGGCGGCGTCTGGGCGAAGACTGCGGGGGCCGAGGCATCGCGGTCGAGGCCAAGACGGAGGATCCGCCCATTCATGTCGGCGATGTACAGCTGGTGGGTTGGCGTGGGGTTTCCATCCAGCGCCAGGCCAAACAGGCCCATGTCAGAGTTCGGCATGGTCGCGATGCTTGTCGTGCTGACGAGGTTCCCGCTCTTGTCGAAGGCGAAGACCCGCTCGCCGTCCGAGTTGAGATGCCCACCGGTCGCCGGTGAGGCAAAGAAGTCGCCGGCGCTGGTCGAGATGTAGATCCGGTTCCTGTCGACGGCGACGCCGAATGGGTGCCCCGGCGCTGGCACGCTGGCGAAGACGGTCGTGTCTCCGATCGCCGGTCTGCCGGCTGGGGTTTCCCTGGCGAAGGCCGGGGTCAGTCCCTGGCAGAGCGCAAGCACCCCCAGGGCGGCAACCAGCCGGTTAGCTGATCTCGTTCGCTTGCTGATGTGCCTGTTCATCGGTTGTCCTCCACACTCGGGGCCAATTCCAGCGGTATCCGTTTTCCCCCGGTGGTACAAGGACGATCTGGGACGCCGAGAATCGACAGCCTTCGATGCCAGCCGACGGCGAACGAACGGGTCGATCCGCCGGCGTGGTCGAGTCGGATCTCAGTGACGGCTACACTGGCGGGCGGATGAGCACCCAGCCGGCCTGGCTCCGCAACGGTCTGACCTACGGCCCCGTGGCGGCGGTGGTCACCCTGGTCGTCAACCTGGCCGGCCGCGCTCTGCGCGGCTCGGACCTGTGTCATCCGGGCGCGGCCGGCTCCCTACCCTACCTGGGGTTCGCGCTGTTCGTGCTCGTCGCCGCGCTGGCCGGCCGCGCCACCGTCAAGGCGGGCCAGCCGAATAGCGCCGCGGCGCTAGCCGGAGTGGTGGTGGGCGCGGTGTCCGGCATCGCCGGGGTGATCCTCCTCGTGCTGGCGCTGGGCGACGCCAATCAAATGGCGCAATGCGCGAAGTCGCAGACATCGGCGGCCGTCCCCTCAGTCGATGTCTTCCGAACGGTCGCCATCATCGCCTCATTGATCGCGATTGCCGCAGGAGTGGGAATTGGCGCCGCCGCGGGCGTCATCGGCGGGCTGACCGCCGGCGTGCGCGAAGAAACGTCCTAGCCGGAAAGGTCGCGGGCCAGCTCGCGGAAGTTGTCCACGTACCGTTGCACGTCCGACTCGCTGTGCTGAACCGAGAGCGTCCAGTTCTCCTCGGCACCGGGGGCCATCAGCACCCCGCGGTTGGACTGGTACAGCCAGGACACGTAGGCCCACCGCTTGTCGATGGTCAGGTAATCGCGGTAGTTGCGCACCGGCTGCTGGCGGAAGGTGACGCAGCCGCGGGCCGCCATGGCGATCACGTGGAAGGGGAGTTCGTACTCCTCGATCACCGCGTCCAGGCCTCCCTGCAGGGTCTCGCTCAAGGCATCCAGGTGCGCGTACGCCGAGGGCGTCAGGACGGAGAGCAGCGTGGTCCGGGCGGCGGCCATGGTGAGGGGATTGCCGTTGAAGGTCCCGAGCTGGATCACCTTCTTGTCCTCGATGGTGGCCATCACATCGGTGCGGCCGCCGATGGCGCCGCAGGGCAGCCCGCCCCCGATGGCTTTGGCCAGCGCCGTCAGGTCCGGGGTCACCCCGAACCGCTCAGTGGCGCCTCCCGGCGCAATGGTGACCCCGGTCTTGACCTCGTCGAAGACCAGCAGCGCGCCGTGGCGGTGGGCGAGGTCCCGCACCGCGGCCAAGTAGCCAGGGTCAGGTGGCACGATGCCCACGTTCATCATCACCGGCTCGAGGATGACGGCGGCCACCTCCCCCGGATGGCGCTCAAAGGCGCGCTCCATGGCGGGCACATTGTTGAA
>Ga0209802_1001653_pt1 | contig 16269 bp, 14 predicted proteins | sample GraSoiAngelo_129_FD_185886 | JGI IMG/M metagenome (GOLD analysis project Ga0209802, IMG submission 185886) | Grasslands soil microbial communities from the Angelo Coastal Reserve, California, USA - 14_0927_12_40cm (SPAdes) (version 2) | ecosystem: Environmental > Terrestrial > Soil > Grasslands ... | reverse complement strand
TTCGAAGTGACGGTCCGTTGGTTCTGATGACTGGTAGACTGAGTCCTCAGAAGGGAGTTGATCTGTTGCTAGACGCCATTCCGCTCGTTCGTAGCGCCATACCAGAAACGAAGTTCCTTCTATTCCTATTGCCTTCCAACGATTCTGACCTTACGAAAACGACCCTTGAGAGGGCTAGAAAATATCACGACAATGCCCGGGTAATCCTCGGCAGACATCCATCCATCTATCTCCTCTCCCACCTCGCAGCAGACGTCTACGCAATGCCCTCGAGGTCAGAGCCTTTCGGGATCAGTGCCCTCGAAGCCATGATCACCGGAAACCCGGTCGTCGGAACAAGCGTTGGTGGCATCACCGAAACAGTTGTCGACCTATCTGCCAAAGGAGAATCTGGAACAGGAATACTAGTTCCCCCTGAAAACGTTGCAAAGCTAGCACAGTCTCTTGTCTCTCTCTTGACGATCATGCAGCTCGACGAACTTGGTCAACGGGGAAAAGGAGACGGAGCGGGAGTATCTCGAAAAATACTTGTGGAATCAATTGCAAGAATGGTGGCCAAGAATCGAAATCTTGGTTCGAAGATTCGTGAGAATTGCAGAAACAGGGTTGTGGAGAAATTTAGGTGGACGAACGCAGGCCAAATGGCTCTGAACAGATATTCCGCCGCGAGATCGTTGGCCCTAAAAACACTTCAGAAGTAGTTGTGATGCAGGAATGCAACAAGACATCAAGGCTGGCCTCGCAATAATCGTCTTGGGTGCGCTAATCCTCTTGGGTTTGCTGGCATTCGCTGTCCAAGTCCAGTCTTATGCCTGGTTGGCGGTTTTGGTCTTTGGTTTTGTAGCTATGGGTCTCATAGGGATGGGACTGTATTTGATCATGCAACGAACCAGGCAACCTGATATGTAGTACAAATTGTTTCGACTTCTATCAACTCTCAGACTTGAGGAAAAGAGAACTGAATGGTGGCAAAGTCATCGAGATAGAGTGGTCTCTTCCGTGATAACGATGCGCGTCAGCGGTTACTCCGCCGAGGTTGCCTTGTCCACTTCCTCCGTACTCTAACGCGTCGCTATTGAGAATCTCCTTCCAGTATCCGCCCCTTGGAACGCCAACTCTGTAGTTTCGTCGTGACATTGGCGTAAAATTGCAGACAACGACGATTGGATGGTCTGGGCTTCTGCCCCGACGTGAGAAGCTGATGATGCTCTTCTCCCAGTCCTGGATGTCAAGCCATTCGAATCCTAACCTCTCAAAATCCAACTGGTGCATAGCTAGCTCTTTGGTGTGGACCCGGTTGAGATCCTTGATCCAGAGCTGGAGTTGTTTGTGCGATTGTTCATTTGTTAAATGCCAGTCGAGACTCTTCTCAAAGTCCCATTCGTCCCACTGTCCGAATTCCCCGCCCATGAAGAGAAGCTTCTTTCCTGGATGTCCGTACATGTACCCGTAGAGAAGTCTGAGGTTGGCGAATTTTTGCCAAGTGTCTCCAGGCATTTTGTCGAGCAACGAACGCTTTCCGTAGACGACTTCATCGTGTGATAATGGGAGGACGAAGTTTTCGGCGAAGGCGTACCAAAGGCTGAAGGTCAACTGGTTGTGATGGTGTTTCCGGTAGACCGGGTCTTTTGTCATGTATTCGAGTGTGTCGTGCATCCAGCCCATGTTCCATTTCATCCCGAAGCCTAGTCCCCCGAGATAGATCGGACGTGATACCATGGGCCAGGCTGTTGATTCTTCGGCGATCATCTGCACATCTGAGTGTGCACGGTACACTGCCTGGTTGAGATCTCGTATGAATGACAGTGCCTCGAGGTTCTCTCTCCCACCATACTGATTTGGGGTCCACTCGCCCTTCTTCCGAGAGTAGTCCAAGTAGATCATTGATGCTACTGCGTCGACTCTAAGCCCGTCAGCGTGATACATGTCCAACCAGAACAGCGCGCTGCTCGCTAGGAAGGATCTGACCTCGCCTTTTCCGAAGTCGAAAATGTAGCTCTTCCAGTCAGGATGGTATCCCTTCTTCGGATCAGCATACTCGAAGAGATGCGAGCCGTCATAGTAGGCGAGGCCATAGGCGTCCGATGGAAAATGCGAGGGGACCCAGTCTAGGATTACTCCGAATCCCTTCTTGTGAAGCTCATCGACTAGATGCATGAAATCTTCGGGTATGCCAAATCGGCTTGTGGGGGCGAAGTACCCGAGGGTCTGGTAGCCCCACGATCGTGAGTATGGGTGCTCCATTATCGGGAGGAATTCGACGTGGGTGAAATGCATCTCTTCCAGATAGCTCGGCAGGTCGGAGGCTGTTTCTCTGTAGGTCAGTGATCGGTTGTTGTCTTCAGGGACTCTCTTCCATGATCCAAGATGCATTTCGTAGATGGCGAGTGGCGAGTTGAGGGAGTTCTTGTCTGCCCGGGTTTTCATCCATTCCGCATCATTCCAGGAGTGCTTCAGGTCCCAGGCGATCGACGCGGTGCGTGATGGAATCTCCCAGTGGAGAGCGAAAGGATCGCCCTTCTCCATCGAATAACCAAGATGGGCTTTCGATTCGACATGATACTTGTAGAGCGAGCCCCTTGTCGGACCAGCGATGAATCCTTCCCAGATCCCAGAATCGTCCTTTCTGAGAGTGAGCGGGTGTTTGCCTGGCCGCCACTCGTTGAAGTCTCCAATAACAGAGACGTGTTTTGCATTTGGTGCCCATACTGCAAAATGTGTTCCATCCTGTCCATCGAGCTGGGTTGGATGGGAGCCGAGTTTTTCGTGGAGTTTGAGGTGTTTTCCTTCTCTGAAGAGGTAGATGTCGTAGGGGGTCAGCAGCTCATGTTCGGTGACGGGGTCCATGGCCTGGGAAACGCCTATGGGATGGTTTGGTGACGATGGCTAAGCCTTACGATTCCACCTGAACCGTGGCTATTGGTCGCTCCGCGACCGTAACTTGGAAGTTGGTTCCTTCCCACTTGTTAGCTTCGGGCCAGAAGAAAGTGAACGCAACATTCTCGCCTGGCGAGAGGGTAGCGGTTTCTAGGTCAGCGTAATGGATTCCGAGCCCAGTGTCAACGGTCTTGGAATCCGTTGCAGTCTTCCAGCCGTCCGTGCTCCAGTGAATGGTTGCGGGTGCGAGCACTTCGATTCTCAGGTTTCTTCCACTTGGGATTGTCCGAATCTTCTGGTTAAACCTCCACGCGGCGAGTTTGGAGCCAGTCTTCTCTGTCTGATATCGAGTGACTGGCTGTGGCGGCATGTCGAAGACTTTTCGTTCGCGTATGGATCTTGCGAGTTTGATGTATTCCGCGTGCGCCCAGACGAGGGGCATGGCTGAACCGGCGGGGCGGCCGTTGTGAAGGCCTCGCTTGGGAATGTCTTCCGCGTCCCAGACCTGTTCTGGAATTAGTCCTCCAGGGCTGGCTTGAGCCTCGATCACGTGTAGGAGACGTTCAGCTTCCTCAACATTTCCCTTAGCTATTTCATAGTGGGCTCGTTCCCCGGCGAGGAGCGGCCAGCCTCTGCCGACACCAGTCCCATCGAACGGGGAGCCGTCGTCGTGTTCGCCATAGCCGTCTAAATTGTAGCGATGCCAGACCGGGCCTGTCCTTGTCTCTTTTCGGAGAATCGCGTCTATCACCTTGACCGTGTCGAGTATACGCGGGTCCTTAGCTGATCGTAATCCGTAACGGACGAGAGCGAGAGCGTCCACGCTCACTACCTGCTCGCCCGGGACGATTTCTTGTCCCAAGGGACGATTTCGTAGAGAGACAAATGTTGAAGCTGGAAGCTCAATGTCGGAAGGATTCGCAGGTGCGATTCTCACATAGTATCCGTTGACTCCAACACGGTTCGCGAGTTTCGTTCCTTTAACATAGGTCCAGCGTTCAATCGCTTCGTTCCATGTATCTGCTGTCTCCCTGAGATACGAGGCCAGAGCATAGTCGCCTTTCTCTTCGGCAAAATCAGCAGCCGCGAGCAATCCCGCGATCTCGGCCGCGAGAGTAAACGGAGAATACCCACCGTCCTCTTCCCACCTGTCCTGCTGTGTGACAGGACCGTTTCGGACAAGGTATCCAGCTGCGCGTTGAATCATCGGCCAAGCGTCGAACCCAGAAAGAGCATCCACACGTTTCAGCTGATCCGCGACAAGTATCGGAAATGCCGTTTCATCCATCTGCACTCCTCCCCAGTACGGTGATCCGTCAAGCCACATGTTCTGCAACCAGTGTCCATCTTCCTCTTGGGTAGACATCAGGTAGAGAAGAGTCTCTCTCGCGTGCTCAGTGTCTCCGGACGCGATGAACCCCCCAGCCGCTTGCGATAGATCTCTAGGCCAGATCAAATGGTATCCACCCAAGTCGTCATCGCTCTTGGAGAAACCCCATGGAATCGAGAGACTGGCGATCACCGCGCCCGGGTACGATTTTTCCTCGTGCGTTCGAAGGACTGTATTGCTTACGCGGTAGAGGTCGAAGCCCGTCTCGTACATCTTCCCAAGATCCATGCTTTGCGACTGGACTTCCTTCCACCCATCAACAAACGCCTGTTGCACCCTATCGAAATCTTTCAACAATGCATTCCTTGCCTGCTGTCCAGCTTCATCCGGCGTTCGTCCGAAAGCAATAGCGGTCACGCACTCGCCATCATTCCTCGTCAAGTCGAGTTCTGCGGTCAGAGCAATGTTTCCGTTAGACGCTTCGGAATATTCCCAGGTCATCTTCTTGTTGCCACTGACATCTTGCCAACCATCGCTGACACCTACGTATCCACAGCTCATCATTCTAAATGCAGTCGAACAAGCTAGGGCGAGGGAGACTCCTTCTCTCTGCGCGAAAAGCATGGGTGTGCCCTTGTAGTTGCCGATCCATCCGTTGTTTCCGTAGCCACGGTTTCCAATGTGGGGAGCGAGAAGAGCGTAGACGCCGTAATCTTCCAGTTTGCCCTTGCCAACGTCGAAGTGGACCTTCTGTAGAAGCACGTCTCGCTCCGGATCGGTGATGACGATCTTCGTCATCCTGTAACGTCCCCTCTTGCAGGAATTGACGAGCTTGTATCCGGGCACGCCTTGTTCTAGGGGCGAGATTCTTCTGTTCGTATCTCGCTTCTCTTCGGAGAAGTATTGGTCCCCGTCTGCGACAAGAAATTCCATGTCGCGAGTATTCGCTTGGTCTATTCTCGGATAGTAAGCCTCGTTCAGGATTCCATGGGAAATAGTAAACCAGACTCTACTCTGATAACTGGCGGAGGTTCCGACCCCTTCTTTGGCGCTGGAGGTCCACCGCGGCGCGATACCCGGCCAGCCTGGAGCAGCATCTTCCGCAGGTGACATTGTGATGTCGCAGGGTGGCAATTACTTCCATTCAAGCCTTGGCGCGTTTCCGGTCGGCTACGCTGCTTTGAGAATTATTTGGCCTGCGAGCCAATTATGCCACGCACAGGTGTACCTGTAGGCCCCCGGGATCGTCAGAGTGACAGAGAAGGTCTTTCCCGGAAAAATCAGCCCCGAATTGAACAAGGGGGCCCCCTGAGGACTGACTATCGCCGTAGCAGTATGCGGTTGAGTATCTTTGTTCACCCATTCTATTGTGTTGTTAATTCCGACCGTGACAGTGATGTTGACAGGATATGGATACGCGCCTGTCGCGAATTCTGTCTGGAACCGGGTCAGGTTGAAACCGGACGGCTCGATATAGGACCCTTGGGGAATGTTTATCGGGGTGACTCCTGGTTTGGCACCGCTATTTACCGAGGAGAGTGATGCGAGATAGATGTATCCCGTTATCGCGGCCGCTAGTATGGCTACTATTGCGATAACTAGGACAACGACTCCTCGTGGTATCATCGGCCTTTTGAGATCACTTTTCTGATAGTTGAATCTAACTGTTGGTATTAGGCGAATGAGTTTCCTTCAAATCATCGATGTGAAATTCGGGTATTTTGCTTACGATTGGAAGGACGCGAGCCTCAGATTCGCACCAGATGCCAGCATTCCAGCCCTTTCCGTGTCAGGAGATGAGGTTACCCGGTGACGGTAACTGTTCCATGCATCCATGGATGATATGAACAGACGTAGGTGTAGGTTCCGGTTACAGTGAAAGTTACCGTGTACGTAGCGTTCGGATTCATGTTGCCGGAATCGAAGCTGCTTGCTCCGGACGGGACGCCAGTGGAAGTCACAGTGTGGGGGACTGGATCATTGTTCTTCCAGACAACTGATCCGCCCTTTGCGACGGTTACGCCCGCTGGAACATAGTTGAGGCCCTGCGAGGTACCTACTCCATTCGGAATCGAAACGCTCACTGAACTCCCGCCTGTTGTTGAGCTTGCGAGTGAGAAGATGGGCGACCCTGTCGCGAGCTGGTATATTCCTGCCGAGGCGAGACCGATACACGCGCCTATCGCAATGACGATCAGGACTGGGACAATAATGAGAATGTAATTTGTTGGTTTCTTGGGAGCGGTTTCCAAGTTACAACCACGCGATACTGACGGACTGTTGAGAAAATAACACTTTCGAATAGAGGCAACTGTCGTATCGAACCTTAGTGCAATCTAAAATACTAGTAAGCAAACTCTCAAACGAGCCCTCATGGTCAGTCAGACCAGGCGTGAATTCCTCAAGCTCGGTCTTGCCGCTGCCGCAAGCGCGGCTGCAGCGTCTGGGATCGAGATTCCTCTCCTCGGAAACCAGAATTCCAATCTCCAGAACCAACTAAACAGCGCGAATACCCAAGTGACCAATCTCAAGACGAAACTCAATACAGTCACTGGGTTCGTCAGCCTGAACATTAGTGAGCAGTCTCTTCTAGAATCTATCGTCGAGACAATCATACCCTCAGACAGCACAGGTCCCGGAGCAAAAGAGGCAGGAGTCATCTACTTCATCGACAGAGCACTAGCTGGAGATTACGGACAGAGCGCTAACATGTTCATGGACGCTCCGCACAATCCGCCACGGACACCCGCCAGTGCTGGCCCACTCACGGTCAAGCCGAGCACTGCATGGGCATTCCTCCAGAACTACCAACAGACCGCCTATCTGCCCGCAGGGGGAGGGGGAGGAGTGGGGGCTGCCAACCCGATACCCTACCCCGGAGCTAGTCGAACTTACACGGCAGGTGGGACCAACTACACGGTCGTTTATGGCGTCACAGCGAGCCCACGTGTCGGCTCAGGCATCAACTATCAGTACCCGGTTAACATGAGAGAATTTTGGAGAATCAGCCTAGCTGCACTCCAAGCCTACTCCAAGAAGTACTACAGCGGGAACTATCAGACTTTGAGTTCCGCCAATCAGTTGCAAGTGCTGAAAGATCTCTGGGCGAACACACCAAAAACGCAAACTAACCCTCCTCCTCCCGCAGACGATCTTACAGGATTCAGCAACATTCTACCTTCTGACTTCGCCTACGAGCTGACGTTCATGACATGGGCAGGGTTCCTCATGGACCCGTTGTATGGTGGAAACCAGAATATGGTCGGGTGGGACTATGTCGGATTCAATGGAGTGAACTTTGGCAACTTCTATGGTGAGGGATTAGACCAGAAGACACTCATGGTTGCCTCAAGTCCGACGAAGCTCAAGCCCGCCAGTCTGGCGCAATACCAGCAGCAAGCCACGGGCGGAGCATAGCCATGTCAACTGTAATCCAAGAAACCCCTGTAGACGTCGTCTGCTTAGGTGTTGGATTCATGAGCGGAGTGGTAGCAACGGAGCTAGCCCTAGCAGGCAACAGTGTCGTAGGGATAACCAAGGGTCCGTATTGGGACTACGTCAACGACTATTCAACAACCAAGTACGATGAGTGGGGGGTCGGACTCGGACGAAAGTACGACAGCCCCCTTCCCCTGCAAAGCACCACTATTCGGAACGACAGCAGCCAGTTCGCGCTTCCGGTCCGCAGGTACACTATGCCGATCCAGTATCATGCGCTGGGACATGGGGTTGGCGGGGCGGCCCAGCATTATGGTGGGGGAATGGGCCGTTTTGGCCCGTGGGCATATGAAATGGCAAAGCGAACATCAAGCGCGTACGGAGCAGGCTTTCTCGCCAGCATTAATCCCCAAGACGATACTCATGATTGGCCTCTGACCTACGCTCAATATGAGCCGTATTATGTAGAGTGGGAGAAAGCGCACGGAATCTGCGGAAACTACAACGGTAGCCCCACGAACAGCTCCTCGGACGTTAACTATCCGTGGATGAGCCAGAACTATCCGCTCCCCCCCCATCCGATGACTCCGCTCGCGCAGTTATTCCAGTCGACTGTACAGGGCATGACGGCCCCAAATGGCCAGAAGTACAATCCATTTCCAAGCGTTAGTGCTCTCTCCTCGCAGCCGTACACCAACCAATACGGTGTAGCAGTAAACCCTTGCGTCTACGATGGCTACTGTGGGGGACTCTGCGACTACGCATGCGAGACTGGAGCAAAGGCAAATGCTGCCTATCGAACGATACCCGCAGCAATAAAGTCGGGAAATTTCACACTCGTCACTAATGCCTACATATACAGGCTTGAACTTAATCCATCAGGCAACCAAGTCGTAGCAGCACATTACTACGATGCACAGGGAAACGATCATCGGCAGCCTGGAACAGTATTCTTCAACGGAATGTGGGGCTACAACATGGTACGGCTCATGCTCTTGTCTGGCCTTGGCACACCATATGTCTACAACTCCGGCACAGGAACAGGAACCGGTACCGTCGGAAGAGGGCTCACAAATGGATACACACCGTATAGGGGTACGAACGTATCAGGAACTGTCAACATCGGAGGCAACTCCTATCCGGCTGGCAACGGTAGTGGTGGCGGGGTATCAGTTTTCGATCTTATGGACGACAATTTCAGCCATACCAACATCAGCCCGCCATTTATCGGCGGGGGACTTTTCGGTGCGGGAGGTTACTTGGGAGGTGGACCTGGCAACATTACTTTCGCCGGGGGCGTAAGTGCTCCCAATGCTACGAACCCGAATGGAGCTATGGGTAGCGCCTTCAAGGTCACTCAACAGAACAAGTATCTTCCAACGAAACAGTCGGTAGGAGCGACTCCATTCGCCCCAGATTTGCCTACCTTCATGAACTATATCGATCTTGATCCGCACTACACGGACGCGTATGGTGACCCCGTCAGCAGGTTAACTTATGACTGGACCCCGAACACCTACAATGGAGCAACGTACTTGGTTAACCAAATCAAAGCCATACTCACCCAGATGGGCGCGACCAGCGTCACTGTTGGCGCCACTGTAGCCCCATATTCGGCTCATAATGACTGGTGGGGCCATCATCTCAGAGGAGGATTAAGGATAGGCACCGACCCGAACGCCGGTACCGCAACCGCATGGGCCGCCCTCAGTGGCTACAACCAACTGTACTACAATTCGAATACTAGTGGATTCAACTATTTTGCCGCAGGCGAGATCACAAACACCACAGGGAACAATGCTACAGCCGGAACACATGCCGCAGGACCTCAGTCGTACCGGGCTGCTGAAGGAATAAAGAAATACTTAGCTAACGTAGCTACGAACGTAAACTACCTATCATCGTAACCTATTTCTCCCATAGGGCCAAACTGTTCTTACTAGGGCAACAGCTGTGCCTGTACTCGTCGTACCGGACAAGGCAAAACCTCTCAACATACCGGTATTTCAAAGCAGAATCCCGAAACCTGAGGAGCTAGTAGTTCTAGACAAACCCCTGCTTGAGGCAACCCTAGAGGTAGGAAACCTCCTCAAGGACTGCAAAGCCAAGTGGGCGCTAGCGGGCGACATTGGAGAGATACTCAACGGAGTAAACATACAGCCCGACCACCTTACAATACTCACAAACGTCGCGGGTTGCGAAGAAATCAGTAAGAAACTCGAAAGGTTCCAAGTCGTGGCCTCAAGACACGTCGAGACTCAAATTAGGCGAAATGCCGAAGTCGAAGCCAAACCTCTGCCAGTCATGATCAAGAGCTACAGGTCACAATTCAACCTAAGAGGCCAGAGGCTCAACGTTCACGGCGATTTGCGGATTAAAGTAGGAGATTGGGATTGGGGGGACCCACTCGACTACGAACCTGAATACGTCTACGTCATCGGCGTTAAGGTCCCGGTAATACCCTTGGAACTGAAGACCCAGCTGTACAGGGGTCTGGGCTGGTACGACAGAGTGTCGAAGATCCATGCGGCAATGGCTAGACGCCATCACAAAATCGTCTAGGTTAGCATGCTCGCGAATCGACAAATAGGCTCTACCAGCTATCCAGTCTTCTCGAAGAACTTTCGAAGACTCGAAGGAAAAGATGCGTGGAGGAAAAATCTCGAGCTAGCAGCCCTTGTTGCGTCGAAGGTCGCGAGCTGCTTGGGTCCGACCGGCGCATACAAGCTCGTCGCCTACAATCTGGGTCCAAAGCTGGTGACCAAGGTGACGAAGGACGCAGTAGACATAGTCGATGAGCTGGGCGTGCAATATCCAGCAATCAAGACCCTCGCAGAAGCGGCGAAGATTCACCGAAACGAGGCGGGAGACGGCGTTTCTACCCTCCTCGTTCTGGTCTCCGCCCTCTTGAACGAAGCTCAGAAACTGACAGAGATGGGAGTCCATCCCGTCGCTATTTTGGACGGATACAGAGAAGCGGCGAAGAAGTCAATCTCGATCATCGACGAGATCGCCACAGAGTATTCCGGAGACATCCAAGACAGTCTACTGCGAGTGATCGATTGCGGAAGAGGGCTGTTGAATAGGAGACTGCGTGAGGAACTCTCTCAAGCCGTCAGTCTCGTAGAGCATACAGATGGCCTGGACCTTGCAAGAATCAAGATAGAAAAGAAGCTCGGAGGAGCAACCCAGGACTCACAGTTGGTACGCGGAATCATAATCAAGAAAGAGAAGAGGCATCGCTCAATGCCTGATCGGATCGATCAGCCGAGAATTGCGCTAGTGTACAAACAACTGGTGCTCAAACGTTCCGAGCAATTGGCAATAGATGAAGGCCCGTTCAACGCCAAGCTAAGCGTGACGGAACCGGGACAACTTCGCCAGTTCAAGTCTGAAGAGCGCGCTCTGAGAGCCCGAATGGTCCAGAGGGTCGAGTCCGCAGGCGCTAACGTGCTTCTATGCGGGTCCAAGATCGACGAACGAGTTGCGGACGGGCTTAGCCGGGAGGGCATCTTCGCGCTAGAAATGGTCGGGCAACAAGACTTTGATGAGGTAGCAAGAGTCACAGGCGCCAGGATCGCGGGAACTGTTGATTTCCTTGTGAAGGATGACATCGGAGTAGCAAAAATGCTGGAGGTGGACAAGATCCCTCCGGAGCAGATCGCGATTCTTCACTGCGACGGAGCAGCCACTCTCCTACTCCGTGGGAGCTCGCCTGAAATTGTTCAAGAACTCGAGAAAATCGTGAGAAAAGGACTACTTGTCCTCAAGCACTCGCGCGTCAGATCCAAGGTTGTGCCCGGAGGAGGAGCCGTCCTCGTTGAACTTGCCCTCCGGTTGCGGAGCTTTGCCCTTGGGTTTTCCGGAAAACAGCAGCTCGCGGTCAAAGCATTCGCTGATGCCTTAGAAACAATACCTAGGTGGCTAGCATTCAATTTTGGCTTAGACCCGATTGACATCATGACACAGCTTCGGGGGCATCACTCCAATCATCAGTTGAATATGGGCGTCGGAGAAGGCGGATGCGCGGACGTGTACAAGGAGAATGTTGTAGAGCTTGCATCCATATTCAAAACCACGCTTTGGAGAACCTTGGAAGTAGCTTCCCTTCTATTGAAGATCGACGACTACTTCTATGTGAAAGATCTCCCCATCGTTCACAAACAGTGATCCGGGCACCACAGTCAAAGCATTAGCTGTCTGAGTAACCATGTTTTACAAGACTTGGGTGTCAATTGAAAATTGAAGAGAAAAGAACCCATCAAGGGTGAACCGCGGCCAAAGGCTATCATCTTCGATATGGACGGTACTCTAGTCAGTAGTCTTCCGGTGATCTTTCATTGCGAGAACGAGATCTCTCGGAAATATCTCCAGACCTCACTGACCATTGAAGACGTAATCTCCAAGTTTGGACCTCCAGCACATACGATCATCAGGGACATGACTAGAAATCTTTCAGATGAGGTCCAGAGTCGAGCAGTCGCAGACTATTACGAATGTTATCGAACTCACGTCTCCAGCCGCGGACTCGTATTTCCCGGTGTCACCAATCTGTTACGTAAGATCAAAGTCTCTGGACGGCGATTGGCTCTTTTCACGGGGGTAGAGAAGAACATGATGGAGTATACTCTCAACCCGTTCAAACTAATCGACTTCTTCGAAGTGCGTATTACCGCGGACGACATCCGGAAGAGCAAGCCCGATCCTGAAGGTATCAATCTGGCGTTGAGCCGAATCAAGGCCAATGCGAAAGAGTCGATGTATATCGGTGATTCCCCTTCAGACATCATCGCCGGGAAAAGAGCTGGGGTCCTGACGGGTGCTGCCTTGTGGAGTCCCGAGAATCGTGGAGACCCTACGACAGAGCATCCCGACTATGAGTTTCGAAGTGTCCAGCAGTTGTCAGATTTTCTCTTTCCGAGGAAAAAGTCTAGCGAAGAACCATATTTCGGTTCACGTTGGACCGAAGAAAAGTAGTGAGAATTTTCGAGAGGAAGAGGACTGCGATCTTCTCGCTTCAAGGAGTGAAGAAAAAAGGAGATTGGACCTGAAACGAACAGGTCCGTCTTAGTTTGCTGCTAGTCCGTCGGCTCCTGCTGGGATACCGCTGGTCGTCTGTAGCCATGTGAGGCTGCCGTCTGCGTGGACTTCGTATGCTACGATAGCGTGGTCCCCGTTGTCGAATACGTAGAGGAACCTGCTGTTCCTTGCGAGAGCCATGTCGAGATCAGTGCCGCCGACCGTCGCCGCTTTGGCGTTGAGTAGCGAGATTTTTCCGTTGCCAGCAATGGTGTAGGACGATATGGTGGTGCTGTGGGCGTTGGCGGTGTAGGCGAACTGGCCGTTCCCGGTTACGACGAGCCAGCATGCCGCCTGCTGAGTGTCAGGGACAGATGCGCTTATTGTGATCAGACTGCCAGAGTCAGAGACGGTGTAAGATGAGACTGCGCTGGTTCCGGAGGATCCGCCGGCTGCTTCGCTGACGATGAGTGTGCCGCTGGGGGTAAAGTCGAACCCGAATGGGGTTCCACCGCTAGAGGATTGAACGTTGGGGGCAGACGCGACGCCTTCACTGTTGACGAGGAATGTGTCGATCTTGCTAGTGCTCTTCTCGGTGACAACCAGTACTGTGCCCGTAGGGTTGAAGGATATCTGAGCAGGTGCTGTCACGCCGCTTAGAGGCTGGACAGAGCCAGATATTGCGGAGAGCCGGTCCATCATTGAGATGGAAGCCTGCAATGTTGCCAGTGCTTTCAGATCCACCTGTATTCAGTACATAGACGACGTTCCCGTGATCTGTAGCGCTGATGGGCATCGTGCCCTGCGAACTTGCCTTATCGGTGAGGCTCAGGCCTTTCTGATTGACGCTGAAGACGGAAATGTCATTGCTACCAGCATTTACTACGATCAGCCAGCGGCCGTCTTCACTGAGGACTAGTCCTCCCTGGTTACTTCCGGTTAGGCCGTTGATTCCGAGACCGTTGCTAGCGTAGTTTGCCTTCCAAGTGAGCGTGCCGTCGGGCGCTCTGCTGTATACGATCACTTGGTTGCCGCTCGCTGAGTTAGACATGATGTAGACGGTACCGACCACTCCTTGAGCGTTGGCTGGTGCGATTACTCGCCCGCTTGAGAACGCTACGATGAATAATGCGACGAGTCCGAGGATAGCGATCAAATTCTGCTTTTTCATCTTGTATTCCACCTCCCGTTTTCTGAGTTGTCACTGCGGTGATGGTCGGAGTCTATTTGAGAGATTGGCGAGATGTGGTGGACGTTTGGTCTAGATCTGGGCCTGTTCTAGCGAAGAGTCGTCCGGAATAGGACCAGTATTCCTAAGACTTGCGCGATGTTTATTCCCAGAAGATATGGGAGGAACGGGTCTCCAATGAATGGCGACATTGTCACGAAGGAGTAGACCGCGAGTACGTTCTGCGCGAAGAGGATCGCCGCAAAGATCGTTAGGCCTAGGCTGAACTGTGCTCTAGTGTCTCTGTAAACCTTGGCGTAGGTGATAATGAGGCCGAGGAGTAGTGCCGCGCTGATGGCGGCTGTGTAAAGACTAGCGTCCATTAGTGATACCATTACTTTTTCACCTCCCTGGCTCTGGGTTGGATCTTGGCCCAGATCTCGTCGAAGATCGGAAGGTGCGCCTCCATTTCCTGCGAGAGAAAGTAGAGCCGTCCGTATCTTTCGCCTGAAGGTGAGACTAGGTGATTCTTCTCTAGAGCACGGATGTGATGTTCGGCGACTCGATAGTGAACGTCTAGAGCCTCGGCGAACTGGTTCACGTTTTTCGGTCCCTCTCTCAGCAGAGTGACGATCCTCCCCCGGTTCGGTCCTCCTCGGGAGCCCGCGAGGACATACCATAGAAGGCGTCTCCAGGAGGTTTCTGATGGAGAGAGAACCCTAGCCAACTCTAAGACTCTCGTGGCATCTGAATGGGTGTCCTGAAACAAGGTCAATAAGACTTGCAGGAGACTTGGTGGGATTCCGTGCTAATAGGTGCTGGTCAGGATTAGGTCAGGATCATTTCGAGGAAGTGTTACTCCTTTGACGAAATCCTTGAGGTCTCGTGAGTTGGGGCCAATACCGAAATGTCAAAAGGTCCGCTAATCATCGGAGCCTCACGTTGAAAATTACTGACTATGAAGTCTACCAGCTGGGCGAGCCTTCATCTCAAGGGAGTGCTACTTGGGCTGGAAATTCCATCGTTCTAAAACTCACAACCTCCGACGGGACCATCGGGTACGGAGAAGCGGTTCCGACTCTACGAGTCCAGTCAGTAATCCAATCATTGCACGAGGTCGGCCGAGTGTACAAGGGAAGGGATCCGCTGGACATGGAATTGAACATTCACGAATGGCACAAGCACGACTTCTACCTCCCCGTCTCCTTCGAATCAACGACCGCTCTAAGCGCGTTCGACATTGCTTGCTGGGACATTGTCGGGAAGCATTTCGGCGCTCCTATACACCAGCTGGTTGGGGGCAGCTTCAGGAACAGTGTCAGTGTCTACGCGAACGGATGGTATGACAAGTGCGTCACGCCCGAACAGTTTGGCGAGCGGGCCAAGAAATTCGCAGCGATGGGCTACACCGCTCTCAAATTTGATCCCTTCGGGACACATTACGATTCAATTGATGCGAAGGGATTGGAAACGGCTTACGCGCGGGTAAAGGCTGTCAAGGACGCAACAGCCAGCAGAGTCCAGCTCTTGATAGAACACCATGGAAGATTTGACCCGAACGCGGCAATTGCAATCGCGAAGAAGCTCGGCGAGTTTGATCCCTTATTCATGGAAGAGCCTGTTCATCCGGATAATCTCGAGGGTCTTCGAAAATACCGAGAAGCAACGGACGTTAGAGTCGCCCTGGGCGAACGGATACTTACCAAGGAACAAGCGGCCTACGTCCTCGCGAACAATCTGACCGACTATCTGCAAATTGACATTACAAACATCGGCGGGGTTACGGTCGCTCGCAAAGTCGCCGCTATGGCAGAAGCATATGGGGTAGAGATGGCTTTTCACAACGCTTTCGGACCCATCCAGAACGCAGTAACGGTACAGCTCGACGCCGCGCTTCCCAACTTCCTCGTTCAAGAGTCATTCTACGACTGCTTCCCAGCCTGGAAGAGACAATTGGTAACAGACCAGTCAAAGGTCGAGAACGGTCAGACTAAAGTTCCCACCCGGCCAGGCATTGGCGTGGAAGTGGACGAGAAAGTCCTGGAAGAGCATAGGGCGGAAGGCCAGGAGTACTTCAACCCCGACGAGCCTGTCTGGGTCGTCAAAGACACGTGGAAGGATTAGCCTGGAACGATGATACGGGTCCGCGCTCGGACTCAGCGTAGACGTGGGTTAGACAAGCTACGTCGTGACGTTCTTCACGCAATGAACGCAGCCCTCGTTGCAGCTGACCCGACGAGGATCATCAGGAAAAACCTGAAACTCATTGGATCCGTACTCCATGTTGGCAAGCTCCAGTATTCACTCAAAGACTATCGACGAATCTTCGTAATAGGTGGAGGAAAAGCCTCAGGCTACATGGCTGAGGAGATCGAAAAATTGCTGGGGAATTGGATTACACGAGGGCTGGTGATAATTCCAGATTATCTGCGGCCGA
>Ga0209802_1001652_pt1 | contig 16270 bp, 19 predicted proteins | sample GraSoiAngelo_129_FD_185886 | JGI IMG/M metagenome (GOLD analysis project Ga0209802, IMG submission 185886) | Grasslands soil microbial communities from the Angelo Coastal Reserve, California, USA - 14_0927_12_40cm (SPAdes) (version 2) | ecosystem: Environmental > Terrestrial > Soil > Grasslands ... | reverse complement strand
TTGATCGCACACCTCTGCAGTCGACCTCACAGTTGCAGACGATGGTTCGCAACCTCAAATCTGGTGACCCAGTCGTCCTTCAGGTCGAACGCAAGGGGAAACTGCAATATCTCGCATTCGAGATGGACTGAAAGCCGACTGACGTTTCTCTCCGAAGCACGCGACGACTTAACTATGGGCCGTTTGGCTATTTCGAGGTTCGCTGCGCGGCCGGTTTTGGCTGCTGCGCTGCGTTATGGAGCAGCTGTCATTTCGGTTGCAGTGGCGCTAGGGATGGCCCTTATCCTACGCCACTATGCTTTGCCGCATCCATTCACCTCGTTCTCCTTCATGGCAGTTGCCATCACTTCTTGGTATGCCGGAACAGGGCCGGGCCTGCTCGCTCTCTTACTCTCCTATTTGGCAATGAGCTATTTCTCGATTCCTAACAGAATCGGCGGCGCTTCTTCGGAATCGTACCTTGTTATTTACGGAATATTCGGCTTCCTAGTGAGTTGGTTTAGCTCTTCACGTCGCCGTGCAGAACGATTGCTCACCGAAGCGCGCGACAATCTGGAGCTCCGGGTTGCGGAACGAACAAGTGAACTCAGGCAGGCCAACGAAGAATTGCAGAGCACCCAAGCGGAGCTACGGTCTGAGAAGGATCGGCTGCAGCTGCTCACCGACAAGCTCGCCCAGGAAAAGCTTTATCTTGAGGACGAGATTCGCACCGAGGCTAATTTTGAGGAGATCGTGGGCAAGAGCACGGAGCTGCGCCGCGTCCTCGGGCTTGTGGAAACAGTCGCTCCGACCGATTCCACCGTGCTGGTTTATGGCGACACAGGTACAGGAAAGGAATTGATCGCGCGCGCCATCCACAATCTCAGCCCGCGCCGCGCAAAGACGTTCGTGAAGCTGAACTGTGCTGCCATCCCGACCGGATTGCTCGAGAGTGAACTTTTTGGCCACGAGAAGGGCGCATTCACCGGCGCCATCGCGCAGCGCGTCGGCCGCTTGGAACTAGCAAATAACGGTACTTTATTCTTAGACGAGATCGGCGACATTCCACTCGAGCTTCAGCCGAAACTTCTGCGAGTCTTGCAAGAGCGTGAGTTTGAGCGGTTGGGAAGTACGCGCACCCTTTCGACCAATGTGCGCCTGATCGCGGCGACAAATCGCGACTTGGGTGCCATGGTGGAAGAGCAGAAGTTTCGGTCTGATCTCTTTTTTCGCTTGAATGTATTTCCCGTTAAACTTCCTGCGTTACGCGACCGCCCTGAAGATATCCCGCTCCTGGTGCGGCATTTCGCTGAGGAGTTTTCCCGCCGCATGAACAGGACGATCGAAACCATTCCTTCGGAAACGATGAATGCTTTGTGCCAATACAGTTGGCCGGGTAACATTCGGGAACTGCAGAACGTAATCGAGCGGGCTGTAATCTTGTCATCTGGGCCGACGTTGAAGGTACCTGTTGCGGAGTTGCAACCTCGCACGATGACCGTGCCAGCCAGCGAGGACGCAAGCTCCAGGTCCACGAGACGCCGGCCTGTACGGAGTATTCTTGCCGAAGTTGATCGCGATGAAATCATCCAAGCTCTCAAAGAAGCCGATGGCCGTGTCGGCGGCCCAAGTGGCGCTGCTTTCCGCCTCGGACTCAAACGGACTACGTTCATCACACGGATGAAGAAGCTCGGTATCGACCCGAACAGAGTGTCGGAACGCGACGGAGTTGGCACCGACACTTCCGACAGTTCAGCCAATTCGACTGCTGTAGTGCCCTAACGTGGCAAAGCGAGGTGTCAGTTTTCCCTTATACGTTATTGGCAGTCGAGTTATCGGGTAACGACGGTATTGCTCGCGCACATTCTTGTTGATTATGCTCCGCGCGTCCCTCTCTCGGGTGTGCGGTAGCCGATGTCAAGCTGACTGCCACACCTTCCAAAGTGTCTTCCGGGTGAATCTGATTATCGGGACGCTCGTTAGGATCTCGACCACCCTCTTCGCGAATACCCAACATTAAGAAAGAGGATAAACCATGCGTCGGACACTTCTATGCTATGGCAGCGCACTCGATATCACACAGCGAACTTAGGTTCCAGGCCGCCACAAGGAGTCACGTGTCGCTGGACTCGGTCATGGACAAAGCCAGCATTTTGGCTCTTCAAGTAGCACGCCGAACCACAACTCACTAGAAGGGGCAATCTATGAATCGGCGAATGTTGACGATAATATCGGTGGTCGTACTTTGTGCAGTAGCGCTCTGCATGTCGCTAACCGGACGAAAGGTGTCGGCGCAGAGTGCACCCGCGCTCTCAGACCCGGTTTACAACCCGTACCCGCCTGGCATTCTCCCGGCCAACTTGAGTTCCGAGATAGCCAGGGTTCTGGCGGAGGTGGATTTCGTCGAAAGTCGAGCGATTACACGGTGGCACAACTTAACCCCACCGACCCTCACGGGTCAGCCGCCAATACTTAAGAACACGGGAACCGAGGCAGTAGAAACGCTCGGCGAGCTTATGAATTACGATAGACGCATCTCGCCCAATAGAAATCAAGCATGTTCGTCTTGCCACATGCCGTATGCCGCCTTTAGCGGGCCGATCCCATCAGTCAATCTGACGATGATCGCGTATCCCGGAACGGCTCACTTTCGGGCTGGCAAGCGGTCAGCGCAGAGATACACGTATTCACCGTTCTTCCCTGTACTCCAGTACAACCAAGAACAGGGTCTCTTCTTTGGTGGAAACTTCTGGGATTCACGCGCGACCGGATATCTGTTAAGAAATCCGGACGCCCAACAGGCGCAGGGTCCTCCCGTCGATACTCAGGAGATGGGCTTCCCTGACACTGCTTGCGTTGCATTCCGCCTTTCGCAGGCTGTGTACAGACCGCTCTTTGAGGAAGTGTGGGGCAAAGGCTCGTTCGCGATCAGCTTCCCACCCAACACTGCTGAGATCTGCGCGACTCCTGGAGGGGCTGCGGTGTTTGGCGGGAGTGCTACCCCAATTGCGCTAAGTCCGGGAGACCGCACCCGCGCAAACACGGTTTATGACCATTGGGGGCAGTCCATTGACGCGTACGAACAGTCCGTGCAGGTCAGCGCTTTCTCGTCTAAATTCGACGCTTTTCTGGCCGGCAAATACACGTTCACTGCAAACGAGATGGCAGGTTACAAACTTTTCGATGGCAAGGGGAACTGCAATTCATGCCACCTCGACGCACGATCAACTACCCTGACGCCGGACCAGACCGATACCGGTAACCAACCAGGTGGGGCGCCTGTGTTCACGTGCTTCGGCTCGGCCAATGAGGGTCTCCCCCTGAATCCCAGGGATGCCTTCTACTATCAGACCACGCCGGATTCCTTCGGGTTCACCGGCAATCCGCTCGGCTTCGGCTATCGAGACCTGGGCATGGGGACCTTCCTCAGAAGCGGTTTCGGTTCCGCCCCCAACCCGAACGTCTCTTGGAGAAAATTTGCGCCAAGTGTCGACGGCCAATTTCAGGTGGCGTCGACGCGCAATGTCGCTATGACACCGCCACAGTGTCCTACCACCGAGGCGCCCGGGCCTTACTTCCAGAAGGAGTTCTTTCACAACGGCTACATCAAGAGTCTGAAGCAACTCGTCCACTTCTACAACACGCGCGATGTGTTTCCGTTCGATGTCACCTCGGGACACTGCCCGGCAGGAAAGACCGAAAAAGTCGACTGCTGGCCTAGGCCTGAGGTGCCGAGCACGAGCACCATCGACATGACCACGGGCAAACTCGGCTTGACGGATCAGGAGGAGAACCAGATCGTTGCATTTCTGCGAACACTCACGGATGGTTTTACGAGACCTTACCCCAACAGGGATACCTACACCGGGTCTTGCATGACCGGCGGTTCGGCTAAAACTCAGGGTAATGAGTCTCTGATTCCGACTCCGCCACTTCCGCCCTGCGCATCGGCGGTCTGCGGGGTTCCGCCTGTCCCCAATCCGCCTATTCCGTAGAGCAACATCTAAATGGCGGATGGAACGAGTGGGAACGAAATAGGAACGCATGGAGGCCACCCACGGCCTCCATGCTCTGTTCGTCGTCTTGCGTTGGGAACATGAATTGAGTAATCGGCGGAGGTCCGTCCATGAATAAACTGCTTTTGAAACTGGCACTGGCGATTATGTTCGGGTGCCTGCTCTACTCAACTCCGGCGGCCGCGCAGGTGAGTCCTACTACTAAAAGACCCGCAAGCGTCCGGATCACCCGCGGGCCAGAGATTGAGCGGGCTGACCCCTATCTAACGATTATCAGGTGGACAAGCAAGAACCCCGGGGGATCGCCTGAGCATTACGGAGTCGTGCACTATGGTACGAATCCCAAGGAGCTCAGCCAGACCGCGAAATCTCCCATAAGGCTGAACCCGGGCCATACCTATACCGTTTTCCGCGTGCGCATGGACAGTCTGAAGCCTCGGACAACCTACTACTACACGGTCGATTCGATGGAAGCCAATGGCAAGGACGATGGGGTAAAGAGCACCGTTAAGCATTTCACCACACCTTGACGGCGGGAGAAAAGAATCAAATTTCAGGAGGTGCTGTATGCCGAAGCCAAACGTTTTGATCAAAAGGGTTTGGCTCCTTTTGGTAATTGCGGGTTTGCTCGTGTTCTTGAACCTCGCTTATGCCCAGCAAGAGCAACGCGGGCAGACGAGCTATATGAAGGTGGACAGTACCGAACCATTCGCGGCGTTTATGGCGCGAATGGCAGCGGCTAAGCCAGGGATTGCAAAGGAGCATAACGCTCTGCTCAGCGAGCGCTACGACTTGAGCGACCGCCCGGCCAAGGGCGTCGCGATGGACCGCGGAAAACCCCTACAAGAAGGTGTCCGCGTCAAGCTGCCCGCCGGGATGACCTGGGAGAGGCTGGCGGCGATGAGCGCGGACCAGATTCGCGAGCAGAATCTATATCCAAAGGGGTTCTACCCCTTGCCGCATCCCAAGCATACCGATGGCGGCTTCGTCTTTCCGCGCTTCCTGATCGACGCGATCAAGCAGCAGGACGGGCGAGACCTGACTCGGTTCGACATAGATTTCGATCTGCCGGATCACTTCCTGGCCGAGTTTCCGCCAGCCATGTACCTGACCCCGCGCCCCGACCTGGGTGATGTCTCGCAGGGTAAGCTGGTCTCGCTCACCAATTACTACGAACTGTTCAACGGCCTGCTCACGCCGAGGCAGCTCGAAGGGCTGCGGCTGTTGCTGACGCCCTTCCCGCAGCAGCAGTTCAATGCGACCGAGGATCGCCGTTCGGCGATTCCCAGCATAGGCTCAGCTTGCTTTGACTGCCATTCAAACGGCCACCAAAACGGCGCGACGCACCTGGCCCCCGATACCCGCCCGCAGCAGTTCCGCCACCGCATCAAGACGCTGTCGCTCCGCGGCGTCGACATTCAGCGGCTCTTCGGCTCGCAGCGTGCCCTGAAGACGATCGAGGATTTCACCGAGTTCGAGCAGCGCACGGCCTATTTCGACGGCGATATTGTGATCGCCGCGAAGAAGGGCGTGAACCCCCTCGAGCGCGGAAGCCAGGTCGACTTCATGGCCGATTTTCAAGAGATGCTGGACTTCCCACCGGCGCCCAAGCTCGATGTTCTTGGCAAGCTTATTCCCAGCAAGGCAACGGCCGCCGAGATGCGCGGCCAGGAGATCTTCTTCGGCAAGGGCCAATGCGCGAGCTGCCACCAGCCGCCTTTTTACACCGACAACCTGATGCACAACCTCCAGACGGAACGCTTCTTCAAGCCGGTAATGATCAACAACATGATGGCGATCGGGGACGGGCCGATCAAAACCTTTGCGCTGCGCGGCGTTAAGGATAACCCTCCCTATATGCACGACGAGCGTCTGCTGACGCTGGAGGACACTGTCGAGTTCTTCAACCTGATCCTCGGCACGAAACTTGCGCCGCAGGAAAAGCAGGATCTGGTCGCGTTCCTGCGCACCCTCTAGCCGCCATCCAAGTTTGGCGGCAGCGCCCTATGGGCCGCCGATCACCCAACTGACCCATTCAAGCGTGCGTAGATCAGCGCGCGCTCGGATTCCTTCAAAGTGGTTGCCGCTGATGGGGCCGGGCGCACCCCGTGTGTTGCTGTTGCCGGCAACGGATTGGGAAGCACGCCATCGTTTGAAAGGATCACCGCACGTTCGATCAGATTCTGTAGTTCGCGGATATTCCCCGGCCAATGGTAAGAGCTGAGCGCAGACATCGTTGGTGCGGGAATGTTTTCGATTTGCTTTCCCATCCTGCGAGCGAACATCTCTACAAAAATGCATCACCAGGGCTTCAATGCCTTCGCTGCGGGCCCGCAATGGCGGAGCAGAATCGGAAATACATTAAGACGGTAGTAAGGGTCACTGCGAAATTCGACCCATGAGTCATCTGCATGTCACTCCCTCGACAGATGGACACCGGGTGCCATCCGGTCGACAGACGAACATGTGCCCTTTTCTTAGGCGCTGACGAGAAAAGAAACGAGTGAACAACAAAATAGCGAGTCCTACGCGGTCATTGCTCGCTGAACGGACTTTGGAACAGAACATGCACTGTATTTGAAAGGAGATTCAAATATGTCCACTACAACAAGAGAAACGAAAGAAGCAACCTCGATCTCAGGGGTGACGGTCCCCGACAGTAAACGTGCTCGAGAAGCAACGGAGCTGGTGCGTGACACCGAGTCCCCGTTGCTGTTCAACCACTCGACTCGTGTGTATTACTTTGGCTCGCTTGCAGGAAAAAGAGCGGGATTGAGCTTCGATCCCGAGCTGCTTTACATTGCCGCGATGTTCCATGACATGGGATTGACTCCGCAGTATAGGAGTAAGTCGGATCGGTTCGAAGTGGATGGTGCGAACTGTGCGCGAGCGTTCCTGCGCCAGCACAATATCTCTCAGCGGGAGATCGATACTGTGTGGACAGCGATTGCACTACACACTACGCCGGGAATTCCCCAGTACATGCATCCGGTGGTTGCGCTGTTGACCAACGGTGTCGAGATGGATGTTCTCGGAATCGCTTATTCGGAATTCTCCGACGCTGATCGCGAAGCGATCGTCGCCGCGTATCCGCGCACCGAGCACTTTAAAGAAGACATTATCCAGGCCTTTTACGACGGCATCAAGCACAGGCCTGAGACGACATTCGGCAATGTGAAGGCAGATGTATTGGCGGACAAGGATCCAAAGTTCCAGCGCATGAACTTCTGCACTGTCATCCGTGGTTCGCGTTGGAAGGGCTGAGAAATGCTCAGCAGGCGCTCAGTGGAACGCCCCGCTGATTAGGAGACAGAGTTGTGGCAACCGAATCCGTATATTCCGCGACATATACAACTGAATCATTGCCGTCAAGCGTTTCCGGAATAAGACGCCTCTACGTCAAAGCGGCTAGTCTCGATCGTTTTGGCATGGGTATGTTGCGGCTGGGGTTGGTCATCGTCCTCGTCTGGATTGGTGGCTTGAAATTCGCTACCTACGAAGCGGACGGCATTGTTCCTTTGGTGGCGAATAGCCCTTTCATGAGCTTTCTCTATCATCACCCGGCACCTGAATACCGCCAGCACATGAATAAGGAAGGCCAGGTGGTCCCTGCAAATCAACAATGGAACGAATCGAATGGGACATATCCGGTTTCCTATAGCCTGGGCGTCATTATCGTCTCTCTCGGAATCATGATCGCGCTCTATCCAATATGGCCCCAGATCTCCACAGTGGGCAGCTTTCTACTGATACTCATGGCTCTGACAACACTCTCATTCCTTGTGACGACACCCGAAGCATGGGTTCCAGGGTTGGGTGACCCGCATCACGGGTTCCCGTACCTTTCAGGAGCAGGGCGGCTGGTTGTGAAGGACTGCATAATGTTGGGTGCCGCCATAGTGACCATGGCCGACGCTGCAAAGGCCTATCTCAGGCGTAGCGCCTACTCACAGAGGCGCTCCATGTGAAGGCAGATGTACTGGCGGACAAGGATCCACGGTTCCAGCACATGAACTTCTGCAGTGTCATCCGCGGTTCGAAGTGGAAGGGCTAAGAAATCCCTCAGCTGGCGCTCAGTGGGGCGACGACGACTAATAACCCGAATAGCCAGGGATTCTGGGACAACCAACCGGAATACGTATTTTTCCCGCCATCAACGTGTGGTGAAATGCTTGACGGTGCTCTTCACCCCGTCATCCTTGCCATTTAGCCGTTAACAAGAATCAAGCCTCTACGCTAAGTTCTCCAGCGGTAGCCCTGCTACGCCCTTTAACTTATCCGCTCTGACTCAAACGGACTACGTTCATCACACGGATGAAGAAGCTGGGTGTCAACCCGAGCACAGTGTCGGGACGCGTCGGAGCTGGCGCCGACACTTCCGACAGTTCCGATAGTTCGACTGCGCAGGGCTCGCCATTCGACTTAAGTTCCTCAGAATAAAACTCCTTTTCACTAAATCTATACCGCTCTGTTTTTTGGCATCTGCCGTGCCTTATCCAAAGTGTGAAAAGAAAGGCACGATGCTGATGCGTAGCTTACTGAAACTTAGTTCTAGGACTTCGCTCCTCGCTGGGAAGAAGTACGCACGCACAGCAAGAAAAACCAAGGAGGAAATATGAAAAAGCTTTTTGCTCTGGCTGTTCTTTCTCTATGTATGGCGGCCCCGTCATTCGGAGCCGATGTTGTCGGCCATTCCGCTAAGGTCGTAGGCAAGGACTCTTACAAAGCCGCGAAGGTCTCAGCGAAAGAAACTGGCAAGGCGGGAAAAGCGTTCGTGAAGTTCCTTTTCTAAGGTGAAGTTAAAAATTATTCAAGGAGATGAACCAAAATGAAGATTAGCAAACGTTACATTGCCGTTGGAATGATCATTGCTTTTACTCTCTTTTTTGAACTCGCTGCTCATGCTGACGAGTCAAATCAGGCTACCACCATTACGTTTAGTCAGCCAATCCAGATCCCGGGACAGATTTTGCCCGCCGGGACCTACTCTTTCAAGCTGCTCGATAGTAATTCTGACCCAAACGTTGTGCAGATCTTTAATTCGGACCAGACTCACCTCTATGCAACGCTTCAGACAGTTGCAACGGAGCGTCAGGACCCCACCGGAGATACTGCGATTACGTTGGCCGAGCAGGGTGGCGGAAAACCGGATGCCCTCTTGAAGTGGTTTTATCCCGGGCGCGATACCGGTCATGAGTTCGTGTATTCCGGGCAACAGGAGAAGCAACTAGCTCAGGATACGCAACAGACTATCGTAGCCAACCAACAACCAACGTCCGATTCCGAGACTACCGGATCTGGCAACTAAGTGTATTGGCCTGGCATTCGCTCGCCGAGCTGCTGTCAACGTGAGCGAATGTCAGGCTAAGTGTTTACGTTGCTGGCCGGGCTTCAGGACCCGGGCCGCTTGTGGAAGCTGCGAAGAGAGGGCGCGATGCTAAGGATCACGAAGATCGACACTCCAACTGAGCAAAAGCTTATTCTCGAGGGACGGCTTACTGAACCTTGGATTGCGGACTTGAGCTCCCACTGGGAAGACATGCGCCATGCTCATCCGAAACGCAAGCTTGTGGTTGACCTCAGGGGCGTAACGCGAATCGATAGCGGTGGCGAGAGCGCTCTCGCCCTGATGAAAGCCGAAGGAGCGGAGTTCCTGGCCAGCGGCATTCGGATCAAACACTTACTTGAGGACTTGGAGAGCAGAGGTGCGGGAAGAGAGTCACTAACCACTGGACGGGTGTCGAAAGATTGACGCAAGCTCATTGGTTAGGACCTCAGAATTGCAATCCTAGCCGTTCTGTTGCTTCGTACGTTCAATCACTTGCGACGATCTCCTGCTCCACTCAACTTTGGCATGCCTAATGCATGTGCTTGATTAAGGGCGCGGCGTGTCCGAATGGCAAGCCAGCCCAGACACGAGCGAAAACATTTAGGAGAAGACAGAATGAATATCTCAAAGAAATTCATTGCATTCATGGGCTTGTTATCAGTCCTGTGTGCAATCCCGACGATGGCGCAGATCTCCAATAAGGTGACGTTTGATGCACCATTCGCGTTCTATGCGGGAAATGCGAAAATGCCTGCAGGTAGTTACACGATTACTCAGCCGAACATTGACGACAACCTTTTGTTGATCGAAGACACTACCGGCTCACACTCCGTCTACGTAGAGTACGTAGTGACCTCCTCAGATAATCCTCATCCCCAAAGCGATGTCACCTTCAACAAGTACGGGAAGGCTGATTTTCTAAGCCTCATCTGGATCCAGGGACAAAATTCCGGCATGCAGATTTTGCCGTCGAAAGCCGAACAAAATGCGGCCAAAGCTGCCGCCGCCGAAAGACACTCGCTGTCAGCCAAGAATGCTGCCTGATCGAAACAAACTTAAAGCTCGACAAGGAAGTGCAGAAGATGTTGGCGCTGTCCCCGGGGGACCACAAAAACGTAACGCTCGCAGAATTTCAAAAAACTACTGGAGGAAATCACATGCGAAAGTTGTTGCCCTGTCTGAGCAGCATTCTATTAGCAGTTCTACCATTCTTGGCTGAGGTGGCGAGCGCATCGGACCAAACCAAAGATGACGACCGATTGAGAAATTGTGGCACGGTCTTAAAAGAGATTCTCGACGTCCCTGACAACATTCCGCAGGACTTGCTCGACAAGGCAGATTGCGTCGTTGTCTTTCCCTCCGTCCTGAAAGCTGCATTCATCGTTGGCGGGAGCTACGGGCGGGGTGCTATGTCGTGCCGCAAGGGTGAAAACTTCAAGGGACCTTGGGGCGCTCCCACGATGATGGCCCTCGAGGGTGGAAGCTTCGGCTTTCAGATAGGTGGACAAGCCACGGATTTTGTGCTGCTCGTGATGAATGAAAGCGGCGCGAGTGGAATCCTTAGCAGCAAGGTCAAGCTGGGAGCGGATGCTTCCGTGGCCGCGGGCCCGGTCGGCCGTGATGCATCAGCCGATACGGACGTGACTCTGCGAGCTGAAATTTTGAGCTACTCAAGGGCGCGTGGCCTGTTTGCCGGAATTTCCCTCGAGGGCTCCACGATCCGCCCGGACAATGGCGACAACCGCCGTGTGTACGGCAGGAAGATTCCCGCGAGAAGTATTGTCCTGTCCGGAGCTGTCGCCGTGCCCCCAGCAGCCGAACAATTGATCTCGACCCTAGATGCCAAGACCCCGAAGCACAGGCCATAGGGTCGATTTGGTTGACGCAGTCCGGCCACGTCTTTTATAGCCGAGTGGTTCACGTGGCCGGGCCGATTCTTTTCGGTTGGCCCATCGGTTGACGAGATTATTTTCGATGCAGCTTAAAGGAGGAAGAGAAATGTTGCAAACTAAGAACGCCGCCCCAAAAAGTCACAACCTTGCCCTCGCCAGTTTGCTGATTACAGGTCTGCTCATCGTAGGAAGCACTCTCAGTTTTTCCGCTAACAAGCCCGAGACGATTGATGCCACTGCGATGGGTACAAGCACCCAGATGGGATCTCAATTCGGCATCACGCTGAACATTTATGATTACTCTACTCCCGCAGACAAGCAGATACTGGTGCAGGCATTCGAGAAAGGCCAGAATCAGGGGCTAGTCAACGCGCTCAGCAAGATGAAAGCGGCGGGTCACATCGAGGTCACCGGCACTCTGGGGTATGACTGCAGTTACATCCGAATGATTCCAACCCCAACTGGACGGAAGATTCGCTTTGTCACCAACCGCCTCCTCAGATTCGGTGAGGTGTACTGGGACACCCGATCTACCGCCTACAATTTGACGGCTGGAGAATTTGACTTGAACGACACGGACAAAAGCAAGAGCACGGGCGTCTTGTACCCTGCAGCCGAGTTCGTGATCGATAAGCACGGCGACTTGCAAATGAATCTTATTGGGAACCCTTGGAACCTGGTTGACATTATCGATTGGAAGGGAACGCCCGGCGTCAACTAAACGCGGCGCTTGGACAGTGCACCGCTGCTTGATCAGCTTTTCTGTAACTGCCAATTCTTCAGGAGCCGGTGGAGCGTCAGCCGTTATTCAGCGGGGTGGTTGGCGAGAGTGGAACCTGGCGCTGGAGGCAGTTGCTCAGCGTCTGTAATGCGCGTGCCGCATGGCCTCTCTCCGATTCGGGTCGCGATTATCTTACCTTCGACAAGCGGCTTGCGCTGGGTGCGGCTATCGCCGCTCGATATCTTCAACATCCCGTTATGCCGATTTTCGTATCTCAGCTGGAAACTCAAGGACCTTGCCCCGTCGGGCCGGCGGGATCCACTTCACAAGCTTGTGAAAGCTTGGGGGAATATAGAACTTGATCACCGGTGCCATAGCCATCCTCCGAAGAATGCGTTCTTTTGACTTTCGACAACTGGAGAGAGGCACTCCAAATGCCAAAGTTGTGACTGAAATTAACCAACGGGGTAAACGGGAGACCCGTCGTGTCGAAACTGTCGAACTCACCTTGAAGCCACTGAGCCGCTTGCGTTTGCGCGCGCATCGGAGATTCTGCTGAGACGGGCTGGAAACTTGAGTGTTGATGTGAGAACGGCGCCGGAGCACATCTCGGGATTCGGCGGATGGCGAGGCGTCGGGATTTGGACAGAGCTGTCAATCGGGGCATGCGTGGTACTAGTGGTGCGCTCCGTGCTCCAGCAGCGTCATGTAGATGGTTGCGTGAGCACGGAAAAGCTTACCTTCGCTGTGCAGTATCTGCTAACCGCGTAGCTGGTCTGTTGAGTGTGAAGGATTTCCGAGGGCGCACCCGACACCTCTGATCTGAAAGCTTCGAATCGGCTGTGCGAGGCGGCAATCCTGCTACTAGAAAGCCGAATTTCGGTCTGCCGAAATCCTGGGCTTCGCAACCGCCGCCAGAACAGTTCAGCTTTTAGCCAAAAGAAGTCGCGCTGCCGCTACTGCGGTATCATGTTCTCGATTACCTGAGAAAGGTGGTAAGTATGGCTACGCCTACATCAACTACCATACCCACCGAGCCAACTGGCAGTATCCCAAGACCTCTGGATCTCATCAAGCGACTCGCAAAAGGCGACAGCGAGGATCTCCTAACCTCGCTCCTTTCTATGAGGATCCGATTCGAGAGACCATTGAGCGGTTTGAAGCCGCGGGCTCTCCGGTCGTTACGGACGGCGAACAGAGGAAGTATCGTGCCAGGGAGACGGTTAACCTTTAATTGAAGCGCGGGGCGACTGTTCCGCGTGGCAACCGGATGGAGTCAAATGGCTGCCGTGAACTTGATTGGCTCGTACAACTACGCGCTCGTGGCGCTTTCGGTGTTGATCGCCATGTTTGCGTCGTACGCTGCTTTGGATCTCGCAGGTCGTGTAACGGCCGCGGGCGGTTGGACTCGCGCGGTTTGGCTGCTGGGCGGGGCTGGTGCGATGGGGACTGGCATTTGGTCCATGCACTACATTGGGATGCTGGCGTTCATCCTACCGATTCCCGTGGCCTACCATTGGCCGACCGTTCTGCTGTCACTGTTTGCGGCCATTCTCGCGTCGGTCATTGCGCTGTACGTGGTGAGCCGACAGAAAATGGGTGCGTCCCGAGCGGTCGCCGGAAGTGTCCTGATGGGTGCGGGTATTGCGAGTATGCATTACATCGGCATGGCCGCCATGCGTTTACCGGCTATATGCCAGTTTAATTCCTTTCTCGTCGTCCTGTCCGTCGTGTTCGCGGTTCTGATTTCTCTCGCCGCGCTTTGGATTACCTTTCACTTCCGAGATGAGAAAAATGGGATCGGCCGGGAAAAGTTAGCCGGCGCTGTCGTGATGGGTGCTGCGATCCCCGTCATGCATTACACCGGCATGGCCGCCGCCAGTTTCACGCCCACCGGCATGCCAGCGGACCTGTCTCATGCCGTAAGCATCTCCACACTTGGCACCGCCGGAATTGCCGCCGTCACCTTTATCGTCCTGGGGCTGGCTCTGCTGACGTCCTGGGTGGATAGGCGATTCGCTGTCCAGACCTTGGAACTGCAGGAAAAGAAGCTGCAGCGAAGCGAGGCGTACTTGGCTGAAGCTCAAGGGCTCAGTCATACCGGGAGCTTCGGCTGGAGGGTTTCCACCGGCGAGATCATCTGGTCAGAGGAAACCTTTCGAATCTTCCAATACGACCGAACAACGAAACCGACTGTGGAACTTCTTCTCCAACGGGTTCATCCGGAAGACGCGGCCCTCGTGAAACAGACCATCGAGCGCGCGTCGCAGGATGGAAAGAATTTTGAACATGAATATCGCTTGCTGATGCCGGATGGTTCCGTCAAACATGTCCACGTTGTGGCTCATGCCTTAAGCGATGAATCGGGCAGCGTCGAGTTTGTTGGAGCGGTGATGGACGTCACCGTAGCAAAGCAGGCCGAAGAGGCTTTGCGCCAAGCGCAGGCGGATCTCGCACATGGCAACCGGGTGACCACCATGGGAGAGTTGACTGCCTCCCTGGCGCACGAAGTGAATCAGCCGATTGCCGCGGCCGTCACCGACGCCAACACTTGCTTGCGCTGGCTTACGCGCGATCATCCCGATGTGGAAGAGGCCCGCCATGCTGCATCGAGAATCGTCAAAGATGCAACCCGTGCTGGGGAAATCATCAGCCGAACCCGCCTGCTCTTCAAGAAGGGTACTCCGCAATGGGAGTTGGTTGATATAAACGAAGTCATTCGAGAGATGATCGTCCTCTTGCGCAGCGAGGCAACGCGGTACTCCATATCAGTCCAGACGGAACTGGCAGATCTTCCGCAAGTCATGGGAGATCGCGTGCAATTGCAGCAGGTGCTGATGAACCTCATGACCAACGGCATCGATGCGATGAAAGATGTAGATGGGACGCGCGAACTCGCGATCAAGTCGCAGAGAGCGGAAGACCGTCAGCTGTTGATCTCGGTCAGCGATACCGGTGTCGGGCTGCCCCCGCAGCAGGCGGACCAAATCTTTAATGCCTTCTTTACCACCAAACTTCAGGGCACCGGCATGGGACTTCGGATCAGCCGCTCCATCGTGGAGTCGCATGGCGGCCGCTTGTGGGCTGCCGACAACTCTCAGCGTGGGGCGAGCTTTTACATCGCTTTACCCACTCAAAGTCGAGGCGCGTGAATGACGTCGGCAGCCGTTCCCACGGTGTTCGTGATTGACGACGATGACTTGGTGCGGACGGCGATCCAGGGCATGCTGAAATCGGTTGGCTTGCGTTCCGAGACCTTCGGGACGCCGCAAGAGTTCTTGCGCAGCAAGCGTCCGGACGGGCCAAGTTGCCTGGTTCTGGACGTGAGACTTCCTGGCGTCAACGGCCTGGACTTTCAGCGCGAGTTGGCGGATGCGGGCATCCGGATTCCCGTCATCTTCATCACCGGGCATGGAGATATTCCGATGTCGGTGAAGGCCATGAAATCCGGCGCGGTGGAGTTCCTTACCAAGCCCTTCCGGGACCAGGACTTGTTGGATGCGATCCACCAGGCTTTGGACCGCGACCGTGTGACGCGCCAACAACAGAGTGAGCTTGGCGAGTTGCGAAACCGCTACGAGTCGCTGACCGCACGCGAGCGCGAGGTCATGGGACTAGTAGTTTCGGGCATGCTCAATAAGCAAATCGCTTATGACCTTGGGACCAGTGAAATCACCGTGAAGATCCATCGCGGTCACGTGATGCACAAGATGCAGGCTGACTCCTTGGCAGAATTGGTCAGAATGGCGGGGAAGCTTGAGCTTCCCGCTGGCAAGAAATAGCAGTCCGCCGCTCTCGCGCAACGGGGATCCTCAGCTCGTGGCGCGCAGGCATCGTTCATTCCCGACCGCTTCTCGGGAAATTTCCCGGAGACACAAGAAGGACTTTCGACGATGACTTATAGGGTTACAGGAAAATGGATTGCACGGCCAGCAGCCTCTGCTGCTCTGCGCTATGGATTGGCCTTCGCATCGATCGCAGCGGCTCTGGGCCTGGCGCATACTTTTCTATATTTTCATTTGCCTCAGCCGTTTGCCGCATTTGCGCTATCCGCAATCGCGATTACGTTTTGGTACGGCGGCACTAAGCCTGGCATTGTGGCAGCGGCACTCGCCTCGATTATCCGTTACACCCATTGGTCTGAAGTCAGCGCCGTGTCTCGCGTTCTTTATGATGTTGTGTTTGTGATTTTTGCGCTGCTAATGGTGGGCGTGAACCGAGCACGAAGCGAGCTTGAAGTCAGAGTCGCACAGCGAACAGCAGAGCTGACTCGGGCCAATGAGGACCTAAGCCTTGAGATTGCGGAGCGCAAGCGAGCTGAAGAGAAGCTGCG
>Ga0209802_1001649_pt1 | contig 16308 bp, 14 predicted proteins | sample GraSoiAngelo_129_FD_185886 | JGI IMG/M metagenome (GOLD analysis project Ga0209802, IMG submission 185886) | Grasslands soil microbial communities from the Angelo Coastal Reserve, California, USA - 14_0927_12_40cm (SPAdes) (version 2) | ecosystem: Environmental > Terrestrial > Soil > Grasslands ... | reverse complement strand
AGGTCACTCTTCTTCCGGGCAACACGGTTGAGTGTGCTTGGTGCAAGGATCCTAAGCCGATAACTGAGACTACTTGGTTCATGCCTGAACCCGGAGAAAGGTCCGTCCGGCTCTGCAACTTCTGCTACGAAGAGGCTCGCAAACAGGTCCGACTATTGAGATTCGTAAGGACCCGCGGCGAATTCCCCGTAGAAGCAGCTTCCTAACAAACAGTTCTTCCAAGACCCCGCCTAGCTACTTAGGGGACCATCCGGTCTCGAACGTGGACACTGCTCAAGTGGCACTAGGTCTCTGAGTACTTCTCATCTGCAGAGTCGAATTGCAAAACGTTATGCTGTCGGAAAGAGCAAGACCCTCGAGTCTGAGAAGCCCTTGCCTTCAGAACCAAACGTTGTCGTTCTCGGTTGTGGAATGGGCGGTTTCACTTTATCCAATCTTGTCTCTAAACGAGTTGGCAACTCAGCTGTAGTCACCGTTGTAGAGCCTCGGGAGCGGCTCCCTTTTGCCCCCGCATTTCAATGGCTGGTCTTTGGCTGGCGTCAGCCAGAGACAATACAACGGGATCTAACACGTCTTAGTAAGAGAAAAAATGTTCGAATCGTCAATGCCAAGGTAGAGAAGATTGATCTCAAAGGACGAACCGTCAAGACCCCGTCTCAGACGATAAAATACGACAAGCTGGTTATCGCTCTAGGGGCCGAGCTTGCTTTCGACCAAGTATCCGGACTCGAGGCTTACAGTCATAACGCCTACTCATTAGAAGGAGCTCTGAAACTCAGGGAAGCCATGATCAATTTCAACGGCGGCACGATCGCGATGGGAATATCACGGCTTCCGATAAAATGTCCACCTGCACCGTATGAACTTGCTCTGTTGCTGGAAGAGCACTTTCGGCGAGCAAAGAAGAGAATTGAGATCCATTTCTTCACACCTGAACCGCACCCGGTTCCTGCTGCAGGTAGCGTGATTGGTAAACAAGTCGAGAGACTATTGAACCAACGAGGGATCAAATACTTGTCGAAAACAAAACTGGCTAAGGTGGAGAGGGATAAGGTCGTCTTCGAAAATGGTTCCGAATTGAAGTACGATATTCTCGTGACAACTCCACCACATCGTGCATCACAAGTTGCAAGAGATGCAGGTCTGACGGACGAATCTGGTTGGATTCCTGTGAATCCCCATAGCCTCGCAACCCGACACGAAGACGTGTTCGCCATAGGCGACATTACTTCAATTGAGACCCCCCACGGGCATGCACCCTACCTACCGAAGGCCGGGGTCTTCGCACAAAGCCAGGCAGAAGTTGTCGCCAATAATCTAGCAGTTTCGCTAACCAAGAAGGGGGAGATGAAGCAATGGGGCGGTGAAGGTTCCTGCTACCTGCAAGTCGCAAAATCGGAAAGCGCCTTTCTCAAGGGATCGTTTCTTTCTAATCCTCCCCGACTGGAGTTTCATCCTCCTCGTAGGAAGTGGTTCCTGGAGAAATTGAGACTTGAGAAAGAGTGGTTGAAGCTCAATTGAAGCTCTCGACAATCAGCTTCTGGACCTAGCCATTCTGAATTTGCTCAATCTTGAGGCAGCCATTTCGATAGTCTGAGGCATCTTGGAAAAGGAGAAGCGCAGCTTGAGTCTCCCTTTTGATGGGAGATGGTAGAAGCTCGAACCTGGTACCGCGCCGACTCCTATCTTTTTTATCAGATGCTCTGCAAGTTTCCTATCATCCTTGAAACCTGTTAGTCTGATATCTGTCCAGACGTAGTAAGCGCCTTCCGGGACAGTGCAGATGAAAGAAGCGTCCTCCAATGTCTGCAATAGCAACTTTCTACTCTTCGCGTAAAGGGTCCGGAGGTCGCGATAATAAGAGAGGGGGAGTTTCAGAGCGGCTATGCACGCTTCTTGTAGAGGTGTGGGGGCGCAGACGGTGAGAAAATCGTGGACCTTCCTCACTGCGAGCGTAAGTTTCTTCGGCGCGATCACGTATCCTACCCGCCAGCCAGTTGCGCTGTAGGTTTTTGAAAATCCAGAAATCGTCATTGTGCGATTGTCCATGCCGTCTAGACTTGCGATGCTAACGTGTTTGCTGTCGTCGTAGAGGATGTGTTCATAGATCTCATCAGTGATCGCGAAGGCATCATAGTCCATGCAAAGGTCTCGAATGAGTCCCAGTTCATGACGATTGAAGACCCTGCCCGTCGGGTTATGAGGAGTATTGATTATGACCGCCTTGGTCTTTCTGGAGAAAGCGTCCTTCAGCTTCTCTTCTTCGATCTTGAAGCTAGGCTCTTCGAGTGCAACGTACTTGCACTTCGCTCCTGAGAGAATCGAGTCCGGACCATAATTTTCGTAGAAGGGCTCGAAAATTACGACTTCTTCACCTGGGTTTAGAAGGGCCAGAAGAGATGCGATCATGCCCTCAGTGGTTCCGCACGTTACGGTGACGTTGTCGTCCGCATTGCAGGGGACATGGTTGTACGTGGACATTTTGCGAGCGATAGACTGTCTGAGGCGAGGGACACCGTGAGTGGTCGAGTATTGATTGTAGCCCTCTCGAATAGCTCGCGAAGCCGCGCTCTTCACTCTGACAGGAGGATCAAAGTCCGGAAATCCCTGTGCTAGGTTTATCGCGTTGTAGGTTTGGCATAGCCTTGTCATTTCTCGTATTACGGATTCAGTGAAGCCTTCAGCTCTCCGGGACGGTCCCTTTCCCATGGATTGGTAAGAGAAATCGACGCCTAGTAAGGGTTCTTCTATTTGTCTGATACAAAGTAGGTGGGGTCTAAATAAAGCCCAGTCAGTTCTGGGAATGAGTCATTACCATGGCTTATTGTTCTGTCTTCTTGTACAGAGTTCCGAGAAGAAAGGCAGAGGCCTTTGTACATGCTCTCAAACCGATTATGAAACTGTTCGAGGATGCTGGGTGTTTATCCGACGAGCTTCTACGCCCCAAAGATATGACAGCCAAGTTCGGCGGAGCTAGCCTGCCCTTAGCCGTTGAGCTTGCCAGCGATGAGGAACTCTGGATCGAGATCGCCAAGTTCAAGGATGCATCCCACATGAAGGACGTTCATTCCCAAGTAGCCAAGAATCCCGACCTTGAGAAGCTTCACTCCAGATTCGATCTCCTCATCTCTGGGAAGCAGGTCTATAATGCGGAATTCGAATCTCTGCGTCCTCAGCCATAGTCTCGTCATTATGCTCGAGACGCAGTCGGAACACGTCCCAGTTTTCTAACGCCCTCGAAGTGTTGGTAACACTACTCTGAAACTTCGGACTCTCCGAGTGCTTGAATGACATTCATGGCAAAAGTGGGAAAAAAGAGTCACGCTCCAAAGCTACCAGTCAAGTCAAAGAAAGCTCTAGCAAAGGCTAGAACGAAGAAGCCGACCAATCATACGAAAGTGTCACTCAAGGCCTCGAGCAGAAAGACAATTTCAAGAACACGTCACCAGGAAGGCAGCGATACCACCTACATTTTCGAGTGTACTCGGCCAGGATGCGGATATCGGATTCCACGCGAAGAAAGGGCTGAACAGTGGTCGCTCCGCTTCGATCTGAAATGTCCCAAGTGTCACAACAGGGAATTCAAGTGCTTGGGAAGGGGCGATCTCCCGGCAAGTTTTGAATTGCCCGTGCCCACAACGAACATAGACTTCGAGAACATTAGACCTGTAGACCTAGGGTCGAACTAGAATCTCTATCTCGACTGTGGGACACTTCTAGCCGAGGAGAAACGATTTTTCTTCTCATTCTTCAAACTTGAAAAGCATTCGAACGAAGACTTAACAGAACCATTCCTGCTTCGGGCCATCAATGACTGTCAGTGAGCTTTCTCCTGAAAAACTGAGATTGGAGTGTCCGCCCGACCAGGTCGGGTGCGAGACGAGTGCAGAGCTCGGTCCAGTAGATGGCATAATCGGACAAGATCGTGCTCTGAAGGCGTTGAAGTTCGGAGTCGAAATGAAAGGTAAGGGATTCAATGTTTACGTTGCAGGTCCGCCGATTACCGGGAAAAGGCCTGCGGCCCGAAGTTTCCTGGAGAACATTGCAAAGACCCGGCCTGTTCCTCCTGACTGGGTCTATGTGAACAATTTTCAGAACCCATATGAACCGAAGACGCTGAAGCTTCCACCCGGTAGAGCCAGGGTCTTCCAGAAAGACCTGAAGAATCTTGTCGATCAGGCGAAGCGTGCTGTTCCTGCAGCGCTCCAGAACGACGAGTTTGTTTCAAGAGGGAATAGCATTACTAAGAAGGCTGTCGCCGAACGGAACAAGATTCTCAGCGACCTAAACAAACAAGCGGAGGTCCACGGCTACACCGTGCGAATGACTCAGCTGGGCATCACAATAATCCCCGTCGTTGACGGTAAGACGGTAAGTCAGGAAGAATTCGATTCTCTCCCGGCCCGCGTGAAGAAGAAGTACGATCAGAGCAGAGATACTGTCAGATCAGCTCTTGACAAGGCGGGAAAAGAGGTCAACGATCTGGATGCTAGGACGCTAGAGGAGCTGAAGAAGCTCAGAGATGATTCGGTGCGCTACGCGATCGGTGGACTCATGACCAATCTCGTTTCCCGTTACGAAGGTCTGCCAGATGTTGTTCAGCATCTCAACGAGCTCAGAGACGACATCATGGAGAATACTGAACTCTTCACTCCGGGAGGGGCTGAAGAGAAGCCAGACTCGGAACAACAGAATCCATTGGAGAAGACGCTGCCCGATTTCCTGTTTCGTAGATATGAGGTGAACGTAATCGTGGATAATTCAGAATTGAAAGGAGCTCCGGTGATATCAGAAGATAATCCTACAGCGACAAATCTGCTCGGCAAGTTTGAGAACGAATCACGGTTTGGAGCTCTCACTACAGATTTCACCCTCATCAAAGGAGGCTCGCTCCACCGGGCTAATGGAGGGTACCTCATCCTTGGAGCCATTGAGCTGCTCAAGAACCAGTTTTCCTACGATGGCCTGAAGAGAGTTCTGCAGAGTGGAAATATCCTGATCGAAGAGACTGGACAGAGACTTGGAGTCGCCGGCACCAAGACTCTCGTTCCTCAACCAATACCGTTGAACGTGAAGGTGATACTTGTAGGAGATCATGAGATCTATCAGGCACTCTACACTCAGGATCCTGACTTTGGCATCCTTTTCAAGGTCAAAGCCCATTTTGATGATTCGATCGAGAGGAATGATAGGAACCAGAAGACTTACGGCAGCTTTGTTCATTCTCTTTGCGAGAGAGAAGGGCTCAACCATTTGGAAGCCACGGCTCTTGCGAAGGTTGTGGAGTATGGGTCCCGTTTAGCTGAGGATCAGACAAAGTTGTCGACGAAGTTCCCAGAGATCGCTGATCTCGTTAGAGAGGCAAATTTCTACGCGGTACAAGACGGGGCCAACCTAGTCAAGGAGGTTCACATCAAAAAGGCTCTCGACGAGAAAGTCTACCGTTCCAATCTTCTGGATGAGAAAGTAAAAGAGATGATTGAGCGAGGAATCATCCTCATAGACACATCAGGAACTCAGGTGGGACAGCTAAATGGCCTCTCCGTCATTAGCCTCGGAGATTTCGACTTTGGCCAGCCATCGCGAATTACAGCCAGCTTAGGTCTCGGGAGGAGGGGAATAATCGACATCGAACGTGAGTCTAGAATGGGAGGACAGACACACACGAAAGGCGTCCTCATCATTTCCGGCTATCTCGAGAACAAGTACGCTCACGATAAACCGTTGAGCCTCTCATGCAGGCTTGTCTTCGAACAGAGCTATGGTGGCGTAGACGGTGATAGCGCTTCCAGCACTGAACTCTACGCGATAATATCAGCGCTCTCGGAACTGCCTATCAAACAGAGCCTTGCGGTAACAGGGTCCGTGAACCAGAAGGGGGAGGTTCAAGCGATAGGCGGGGTCAACGAGAAGATAGAAGGATTCTACAAAACTTGCAAGGTCAAGGGATTGAAAGGCGACGAGGGGGTAATGATCCCCAGGAGCAACGTCCAGCACCTGATGCTGAACGAGGAAGTGGTCGAGGCAGTCAGACAGGGCAGATTCCACATCTATCCGATCGGTACTATTGACGAGGGTATTGAGATCCTGACTGGGGTTAACGCCGGTCAGTTGAAGAGTGATGGGACTTATGACGCTGGCACTGTGAATTACAAGGTCAATAAGCGTCTTGCTGAGATGACCCAGAGACTTGCCGCACTGGTGAGTTCCTCGAGACTAGAGGAAGAGACTCCTCCGTCTGAAATCGAGGCTCTGGCTCAGCCTCGTTCCAAACCATGACTCGGACCGTCCGTCAGGGTTTGATGATTCTTTGCATCAATAGATGATGGGGTCCCATCATACCAACCACCCTGAACTTTTCCTTCTCGAACATTGATTCAGTTCCGAACCAAAACCAGTTCGACCATTTCGACCATGCTTTCGCCGATTTGTGGGTCACGGGATACGCTTCGACGATTCCTCCGCCCTTCGCCTTGATGGAACTTAGTGCGGCATTCAGAGCAACCTTTGCGATTCCCTTCTTGCGATAGTCTCGATCCACGAAGAAACATGTGATTCGCCACAGCCTCCCAGGATTGTCCTTCATGTTCAGTCGTCGGTAGTTTCTTCCGTTATCGATTCGCGGGAATTCTTTCTTCAATCCGTACGCGCACCATCCGATAGGAATCCCGCGATCGTACAGAAGAACTCCATGAGAGCGGTCATCTTCAACCAGCGATTTCTTGTCACGCTTGTTCTTTGCGCGTCTATCTGAAGGTGTCAGTCCTTTCATTGTTCCACCACCGGGACGCTGATAGTACATGCACCAGCAACCCCCAACTCCACCGTGCTTGGAGAACAATCTCTCAAAATCCTGCCACGTGGCTGGGGTAAGCTCTTTGGTGCTGTAGCCAGGTTCGACTGACATTGGGGCCTCAACCGGAGCCGGGTCAGGCGAAGGGAAATAACTTCTCGCCGGCGAGCGCTGATTGATTCCACGCGGCGCTGACAGGGGATTCAACGCGTGTTGTCACGTTTAAGAAGGGGCGAGAACGGCATAGACTCGCTGGTTTCTAATGGAAGCAGCTACGACCACAACTCGACCTCAACTAAAGGAGGCTACGCTGGTACACTTCGAGATCCCTGCCAACGAGCCGGAGAAAATAGCTCGCTTTTACGAGCAACTTTTCACCTGGAAAATTGCCAAGGTTCCTATGGGACCAACGGACTACTGGCTCATATCTCACAAAGACGCCGGTGAGAACGAGACCATGGGTGGACTCTACAAGAAGACCATGGGCGAAACAGGATTTCTCAACTATTTCAGCGTAGTCAACATCGACCAATCCCTAGCCAAGGCCACGAATCTTGGAGCGAAGGTTGTCAAAGGAAAGGAAGAGATCCCGAACATGGGATGGTTCGCGGTCCTCCAAGACCCGGACAACAACACTTTCGCCCTGTTCCAAGCCTCAGGCCGAATGTAGACAAGACTCGCGTACAATCCTACTCCCCTCTTTTTTCTTCATATCGTAGCGGAGAGACTGGCGATGCTTGTATCGATTAGTGTGACCAACTCTCGCTCACGGCGGTCAACAAGAGTAGGCTCACTTCGTCCAGAATCTGCAGGCGGCTTCCGAATATGATGAAAGACGGAGATCAGAATCAGACTTTGGTGCCCCCAAGCAATACCCCTAGTCCCGCCCGTATCATCACGCACGCGCGACTGACCTTTACACTGATTATTGCAGCTGTTTTTCTAGATGTTGTTGATTTCTCTATTATCCAAGTAGCTCTGCCATCAATTCGAACTCAATTCATAGTGTCCTTGGCTGACAGCCAATGGATAGTCGGCGCTTACGGGATAACGATGGCGGGCTTTCTATTGCTTAGCGGGCGAGCTGGGGACATTTACGGCCAGAAGAAACTGTTCATTTCCGGAATAGTTCTCTTCACGATAGCCTCGATGACAGGCGGCTTCGCAACTTCACTGCTATTCCTTGTCGTGTCCCGAGCGATACAGGGGATCGGTGCAGCAATATCCACCGTCACCGCTTTCGCGATCTTCATTGGCCTGTTCCCTGAGGGTAATGAGAGGAACAGGGCGTTGGGGATTTTTGTCGCAGTGCTGTCGGCAGGGTTCGCCGCCGGATCTGTTGCGGGTGGGATCCTCACAGTTACGTTTGGCTGGAGGTCTGTTATGTTCATCAATGTTCCCATCGGGATCGTGGCGGCCGTTCTTTCCCAAAGGTATCTCCCTAATGCGGCCGGTCGGCTCCTCAATGGTCACCTTGATCTGCCAGGAGCGTTGACGGTCACGGGGGGACTGTTGCTTCTGGTCTACGGGTTGACGAACGCTGCGAATAGTTTCACTTCAATGGACACAATCACCCCTCTGGCTCTTTCGGTCGTTGTCCTCGCGGCATTCGTTGCCATCGAATCGGCATCGAAGGCTCCATTGATGCCTCTGAGTTTCCTCCGTCGGGGAACCGTTCTAACCGCTAATCTCCTATCCTTGATACTCGGAGCAACCGTTGCGGGACTCTCATTCATCCTCACGATCTACCTCCAACAGATACTCGGCTATTCCCCCGAACTGGCAGGTGCGGGTTTTCTGCCAGGAGCGATCATATTCTTTGTCGTGGGGGGCTGGGGGGCCTCGCGCTTGGTCAACAGATTTGGTATCCGGAGAGTGTTGGTCGGGTCGGCTGGTCTGATCGCCGCAGGGTCCGCCCTACTCGTTGGGATCTCTCCAAACGGAGACTATTTCGGAATACTTCCCGGAATGATCCTCTGGTCTCTAGGCGCGAGTATTGGATTTCCGGCAATTAACGTGGCTGCGATTGCGGGTACGAAGCCGGGTGAGGAAGGGCTTGCGTCAGGGCTGATTTCGACCTCAACGCGGTTGGGATTCCCTCTTGGATTGGCAGTGCTATTGACGGTGGCAGGTGCGACCGATCCTCAGCCAGTTGCAGATGTAGTGTCGACTGCGGGGCTTGTTAGAGGATTCCAGTTTGCAATCGCGACAGCGGCGCTCTTGGGTGTGTTAGGTGTGCTGATTGCTCTACGCATAAAGGAGCCGCCTAAATGGCAGAACTACGCGCCGGGACCCCAGTAGAAGCAGTCGATAAGGCCTGACCTGGCCTGTTAGGCCACCACGAGTTTCTCGAATAGGAGTTCCTTGGCTAGGCTTGCTAGGTTTACAGGCGATGTCCCGTTGGTCTTGGCAAGTTGTTGGGCGGCCGGTGGTTCTGAGAGGTAACTTGGTAGTCGCGCCTTGATCCGGTCTTCGTATGTGGGAATGGTCTCGTTCTGGTAGAAGACGCCGATTGGGATCTTGTCGCCCCATTCTCTCGACTTTTCAATTATCTGAGACATTTTCTTCTCGACATCATCCTCACTCATCATTGGCGTAATCCTCCCATCATAACCTGTAGGCTCTAGCTCGTATGGACGGGGTGTAGGTTTTTTCGTGACAGGGTCTATTCGGTCTTCCCCGCCATACCATTCCTTCGTGTTGATATCGTTGTAGGTGGGACAGGGTTGGAGTATGACGACTAGTGCGAAGCCCTTGTGGGCGACCGCTTTCTTTACCGTCTCTTTGAGATGCTTCGTGTTGTAGGCGTAAGAGCGGGCGATGAATGTGAAGCCGGATGCGAGTGCGAGTAGTATTGGGTTGACGCTTGTGTTGATGTTAGGCATAGGTAGTGATTTGGTCTGCATCCCGAGTTGTAGCGTGGGCGAGGCTTGCCCCTTGGTGAGTCCGTAGACTCCGTTGTCGTGGATGATGTAAGTCATGTCGATGTTTCTCCGTCCAGCGTGGACGAAGTGTCCCACTCCTATTCCGAGCCCGTCGCCGTCGCCTCCTATTGCGATAACTTCTAGGTCAGGGTTCGCAAGTTTCGCGCCCTGCGCGAAGGGTAGAACTCTGCCGTGTAGTGTGTGTACGCCGGTAGCGTTTGTGAAGTGGACGATCTTTCCGGAGCAGCCTATTCCGGAGAAGAGGACGAGTTTGTTGATGTCAATGGGCAGCTCGGTCAATGCCATCTTGAGCCCGGCTTCTATGCCGAAGTCTCCGCAGCCGGGGCACCAGTCGTTGTGGACGTCTGTCCGGAGGTCTGAGAGTTTAAGCGCCATGGGTCAACACCACTCTCCTGTTTTGTGTCGGGTCTGAGATTATCCGTTTAACGCTCTCGTAGATCTCGTCTTGGGTCATTGGTCTTCCGTTGTATTTTACGATCTTGTTCTTGAGGTCTATCATCGTCTTCTCTGCAATGACCTGGGCCATCTGGCCCGAATAGTTCTGCTCGATATCGATCGGGAGTTTGGCCTTTGACAGTTTTTCCTTAACACTCTCTGTCGGGAAGGGATTGGCAAGTCGTATCTGCAAGAACTCCACACTGATTCCATCTTTCTCGAGAAGTTTCATAGCGTCGAGTATTGCTCCCTTGGTTGATCCCCAGCTGACGAGTGTCGCGTCGGCCTGTTTCTTGCTGGATGGGAAGAGGTTGAACTTCTCGATTTCAGGAATCTCCCGTGCCGCCGTTTCCAGTTTGGTCATTCGCTTGTCCATCATGCTGATCCTGTTGAACGGATCCTCTTCGATGTGTCCCATCTCGTCGTGCTCGTCTCCGCTGTTCCAGAAACGATGTCCCGAGCCGAGCACAGCTCTAGGCGAGATGCCGTCGGGGGAAAACGCGAACCTGCGGTACGGCTCGCCGTTCACGTTAGAAGAGCCGTTGTTCTCGACCATCTTTCCACGATTGATCTTGACCAGGTCCGCTTTGAGTTGTGGAATGGTAACGCTGGTGTTGGCCATTGACTTGTCGATGAGGTGTATGGATGGCATCTGGAATTGTTCTGCATAGTTGAAGATTCGGATCGCGTCATAGAAGCATTCTTCGAGGTCTCCGGAGCAGAGGACGATACGCGGGAACTCGCCGTGGGAGGCGCTGAGCACGAATTTGAGGTCTCCTTGTTCATGACGTGTGGGCTGACCTGTCGAGGGTCCTCCGCGCGAGTATTGTGTTATCACCACTGGGACCTCGTTCATTCCCGCCCATCCTAGACCCTCGACCATTAGTGAGAATCCCGGGCCGGAGGTTGATGTTGCGGCTCGGGCTCCGGCTAGTGCCGCGCCTGTAGCCATTGTGATGGCTGCGATCTCATCCTCTGTCTGCGTGACGAGAATCGATCCTTTCTTTCCAGGTTGACCCCCGTCGAAGAGGTCGAAGTTTTCGTGTGATTCTATGAACTCGCTCTCGTCGGCGGCGGGCGTGATAGGATAGTATGTCTGGACTCTGCATCCCCCGACAATTTTTCCTAGGGCGACTGCTTCGTTGCCCATGAGTAATAGTCTGGGCTGGTTCTGTATGGGCTTGAGCTGGTTCGAGAAAGACTGTTTCGGAAGTCCCCCGGCGATATCGTAGGCCATTTTGGCACCGATCTCGTTCATGTCGATGACCTTCTTCTTGCTTCCAAAGGTCCTGGCGATTGACTGGTTGAGGTAGTTGAGGTCAAGGCCGAGGATTGCGAATGAGGCTGCGACCGAGAGTACGTTGACTATCCGTGAGACTTTGCTGAGCTGGTGTTCTCCAATCTGGGCGGCCGTCTTTGCGACTATGTCAGTATACGGTATCGGGTAGAGGTTGACGTTTCTCTTCTTGGCCTCTTCCAATATTCCCGCGACCGTTCCGGGCAGTCCCTGCTTGGCTAGTCTATCTTTGATCCGAACAACCACAAGTTGCTCGATGGTGTCGACTTTGTCTATCTCGACTGCGCTGAAGGTGGGGTCGTAGAGTATTCCCCCCGCGGGACAGACCTCATCGGCGTGACGAATGAGGGTCTCAGCGTCAAATGTGGCCAGGAGGTTGACGTTGTTTACCTGTGATCTTATCCTCTCGCTCTTCGCCCGGACCTCGAAATAGCTGTGAGGTCCCTTGATGCTCGAATAGTACTCCCGTGAACCAAAGGTCCAGAGACCGGCCAGGGCGCAGGCCCCGGCGAATATGTTAGCGGATGAATCAACTCCGCTGCCTTGCGGGCCACCGGTCATCCAAGAGAGGTCGTTTGTCTTGGCTGGAGCGTTGCTCGTCGACTAGCCCCCGGTCGCCCTTCCGTGCCCTACCGCGCAGTCGCAATCGTTGCTCTCGCTACAGTATGGGCAGGCGCACTCACAATCGTCTATTACAGTTTCACAGTTCGGACACATGTACCGTTCGCTTTCGTCCAGCACATCTATCGCACTAAAAAGGTGCTAGTCTTCTCAATAAGGCTTTACGGAAGAATCGGTTCAGAATGCTCGTGTCTTAACTGTGGAGGTTGCTCTTTGTTTCAAATCCTAATTCTTAGCGCGACTGATCTGTCTTTTCTCGTCTGCAGCCAGTGGATGAACCGAATTAGTCGGTATTGAATGCCGTATTTTGTCTTGAGAAGTGAGAACGCAGCCTTCGCTTCTCCTTCGCTAGCTATGATGATGGCCTCTGCTTCGATCCAATCGCTCTTGGGAATGCCTCTTGCAGTAGATGGTGCAATTCGGACGTGTGGGTTACGCCGAATTCTCTTTACTTTCCCTGTGTCCCTGTTGGTCCTGACGTAGATGATTCCTTGATGTTCAACAAACCAGACGGGAGTTCGAACTGGGTCTCCGTTCTTTCGATAGGTTTCAATAACGAGGTATTGTTCGGCGGCAAGATCTGCAAGCTTCGCCGTGGGAGGGTCGACACCTGCTGGTTGGGTCGTATTCCGAGTCTCGATCCGGTTGTTCTTAGATCAGTTCAATATTCTCTTCGTTGAATCCGAGCTTAACGAGTTCATCCCTTGCTTTGGTTCGGTGATCTCCGTGAAGGACGATTCGCTTGTCCTCAACATCACCGCCCGTGCCCAACGCTTCCTTGAGCTGGCGTGCAAGGTCTCTCAACGACGATTCATCCTTGGAGAGTCTGTGGGGTTCGACAATGGTCACTTCTCTTCCGGAGCGATGATGAGCCTCCAGTCTTACTACGAAGTGCTCTGATTCCCTGTCGATGTGTTTCAGTATGTCTTCGAAGGTGAGATCTTCGCTACTCATCCAACCTCTCCCCTAAGCCTCAACCATCTGATGTGAGTGTTCGATCGTGTGATGGTAATGTTCGGGTGGCATGAAAGATTGGAACGCTCTGTCCACGACTTCGCTCAGCGCTGGGTGAATATGCATCATATCCCTTATCGGCCTGTAAGTCTGTTCGGGCGTGTACATTAACGGGATTATCTCGTGTATGAGTGTCGAGGCTTCGGGGCCGATGATGTGGGCGCCTAGGATTCTCTCAGTGTCGGCTTCCACAATTACCTTGACGAAATAGTCCTTGACATTCAGCGCCTCTCCCTTGGCTGTATCCTCGTACTTGTGATGGCCAATAAGCACTTTATCCGTTCCATACTTGGAGATGGCTTCTCGTTCTTTCATTCCGACTCCTGCAATCTCGGGATAGGTGAATATGGCATGGGGGACTGCATGGTAGTCTACTTTGACCTTTCTCTTGAGTATGGCGTTGTAGTAGACTATAGCCGATTCGTAGTTTGCGACATGTTTGAAGAGATACTTCCCGTCTGCATCTCCAAGCGCCCATATGCCTGGCTGGGAGGTCTCCAAATATTCGTTGACCGCGATCCATCCATCGGGTGTTGTTTTTATTCCCGATTTTTCAGGATGAAGGATATCCGTTATTGGTCCTCTCCCACTTGCGATCATGATCTCCCGCGCTGCGACCGTCACGGTCTTCCCAGTCTTGCGGTCCAATGCGACCAACTCCTTCAAGCCCGGCGATATTTCTCTCACTTCCTTCACTTCATTGTTGGTGATGATATTGATGTGTTGACCAAGCACCTTCTTTGCCAACGCTGAGACTTCAGGCTCCTCCTCGGGCACAAACTGAGGGTTCCTTCCTATGATCGTGACCTTGGAGCCCATGCATGCAAAGAAGTGTCCGAACTCTGCAGCAATGTATCCCGCTCCAATAATGGCTATGCTCTCCGGCAGTTGTTTCATCTTGAAGACAGAGTCGCTGGTGTGATAGCTGACTTTGTCGAGGCCTTTGATGGGTGGAATGATCGTCTTGGAGCCAATGCAGAGGAAGATCATCTTCGACTTGATCTCGGTGCCCTTGACTCTCATAATGTATGGTGCGATGAATTCGGCGGGTTCGTGATAATAGTCGATATTCTTGGAGCTGGATAGTCCTTCCCTTATCTGGTCGATGTCTGTGTAGATGAGCTTCCGCATCCTATCCATTACAAATTCGAAGCTGATTTTCTTGATCTGAGTGTCAATGCCTAGTTCTCGTGCCTCCTCGATTTTCCGAACCAGTTCAGCTGGATAGAGTAGAATCTTGGACGGTATGCATCCCCTAGTGAGGCAGATGCCTCCAGGCTCGTCTTTATCGATGACAGCGATCCGAATGTTGGGATTATCCTGAATCATCGGTTCGACAATGTTCATCGCCGATCCAGTGCCGATCACAATAAGGTCGTAGTCTTTCATGGAAGGTAACAGAGCTTTGATGCACATAAGCAGATTGGGAGCTGGCTTTGGGGAAAGCTTCTGTTAGAATCGGTCGACAAGTCCTCAGAGTTATGAACATACAAAGACGAGTCTATTTGAGCGTCGTGTAATGGAAGAGCCTCTAACTCTAGCGCTCAATCTGATGGGAACCTTCGTTTTCGGTCTTAGCGGCGGGATTCTTGCAGTTAGGAAGCAGATGGATCTCTTCGGCGTCCTAGTGCTTGCGGTGGCGAGCGCGCTAGATGGGGAATCATGCGGGACAAAATTCTCGGTCACATTCCGCATTCAACGCTGAATGATTGGCGCTATCTTGCGGTTGCTGGTTTGGCAGGTGTCTTGGTTTTCTTGTGGTATGGCAGAGTGGTTAACCATGGCAGGTTCTTCACTGCTTTTGATGCTGTCGGATTGAGCATTTTCACGGTCACGGTGACTACCGTTGCGCTTTACGCCGGTCTGAGCCCCGCGCCCGCCGCATTACTAGGCATTCTCACAGGCACTGTTACTGTCACAATTAGTCCGTACAACGCGAATCCGTTGTACGGTCCGGTCGCACAGTTTTCCACGTCACCCTACAGCCAAAAGAGTTTCACGCTGACAGCTGGAGGACATGCTTCCGCCGTTATCTCCGTCTATAGCTGCCGCGCCACTCCCAGTGGACAGTGGAGCTTCACGCTCTCCGTCACGTTCGGAGCTCCGGCCACTCTTACGAGCTTCACTGACATCGTTAGTGGGCACAGGTAGATACAGTTGCCCGCTCGCTTCTTCGCCCTAGACGCGCTTCCGTTGCCCAAATATCTTGGAGTGATTATTCTAAGGGCGACCAGGCCTTTGATGTCAAACTAACCGGTGACAGAGACCATTCAAGCGTTTTTGTTGCCTGATGGTTTATGAGAAGGGCGCGATTGTCCGTATGTCCCGATGCTTATCTGGGCATGCTTGGACTAGCTATTTTAGTTTCACCGTTCAAGAACTTTGTATCCCAAGACAAGGTCAGGTCCATATCTCCTTGCGGTGACGAGTTTCAGCTTCACACCTTCTTTGACCAAGGCGCTTCCTTTTCCTTCAACAAGACTAGTTGCCCGTGCTCCACCAATGATTCTGGGCGTTATCGCTACCGAGATCTCGTCCACAAGCCCGTTGCTGATCATACTCCAATTGAGTGTCCCTCCTCCCTCGAGTAGTATTTTGCGGATTCCTAGCGCTCCGAGACGTCTGAGCAAGATTTTCGTTGATACAAGAGGACCGTTTCCGCAAACGAGTAAAGTAACTCCCCTCCTTTGTAACGCTTGAATTCTCTTCTTCTGCGCCGCGGAAGTGACGGCAATGATCGTTGGAATATCTCTCGCAGTTCGAACCACGTACGAACTCAGCGGGGTTTGGGCTTTGCTGTCAACGATGATCCGATAAGGCCTGAGTCCTTTGACAAACTTCACGGTGAGCTTCGGGTCGTCCACAAGTAGAGTTCTCCGCCCTATCATGATGGCGTCGACCGAGGCTCGAAGTCGATGAACTCTCCTCAAGTCGGCTGGTGAGGACATCTGGGAATCGCCTGTGAACGTTGCGATTTTTCCGTCGAGGCTCATCGCAGCGTTGAGTATCACGTAGGTGCGGGAATTCCGGCTGCCTGGCATTGTTAGTAGTCATCGGTGTAGAGTGTTGCCTAAAAGACCGAATCTGGTCGGCGTCTGATTAATTAGCGGCGGGGCGTATCGAGGGGTGCGGGATTCGTTGCGAAGAGAGGATGCTACGTCCCGGCGTCGGGAACCGGAGTTCGGCATCAGTATTACGCCCTA
>Ga0209802_1001647_pt1 | contig 16315 bp, 16 predicted proteins | sample GraSoiAngelo_129_FD_185886 | JGI IMG/M metagenome (GOLD analysis project Ga0209802, IMG submission 185886) | Grasslands soil microbial communities from the Angelo Coastal Reserve, California, USA - 14_0927_12_40cm (SPAdes) (version 2) | ecosystem: Environmental > Terrestrial > Soil > Grasslands ... | reverse complement strand
AGGTAAATACCTTGCGCCGGCAGGCGTGGGAGGCATTGAAGGCGGCCGGCATCGCCGATCCGGTCCGGGAGGCCGACTGGCTGCTCGCGCCAGCCTTGGGGCTCTCCCTCCCGAAGCTGCTCTTCGAGGGAGACCGGTCAGTCACCCCTTTGCAGGCCGAGCAGGCCTGGACCTTCATCAGGCGACGCGCCGCCCGCGTGCCGCTGCAATACCTATTGGCCACGCAGGAGTTCTGCGGCCTGGAGCTCGCGGTGACGCCGGACGTGTTGGTCCCGCGGCCGGAGACCGAGCTGCTCGTTGAGGCCACCCTCCAAGCCGTCCTGGACATCGGAAGGCCGCGCGTGCTCGATGTGGGAACCGGGTCGGGGTGCATCGCCGTGTCGCTGGCGCGCTCGCGCTCCGACGCGACGGTGTGCGCGCTGGACATTTCGGCTCCCGCGCTGGCTGTCGCGCAGGCCAACGCGATTCGCCACGGAGTGTGCGATCGCATCAAGTTCGTCCAGGCCGATCTGTTGACGGCGTTTTCAGGCTCGCCTGACGGCGTCTTCGACGTCATCGTTTCCAATCCGCCGTATATCCCGACGCGTGCGCTTGACTCGCTGCAGCCGGAAGTCGCGTGGTATGAGCCGCGCATGGCGCTGGCAGCCGGAACGGACGGGCTGGACTATCATCGCCGGCTCCTGAACGACGCACCGGAGTTGCTGAAGGAGGGCGGGCATCTGATACTGGAGCTTGGGGACGGCCAGGCTGATCAGGTGGTGCGCCTGGCGCAGCAGACGGGCGCGTTCCTCTCGCTTGAGTGCCGGAAGGATGCGGCCGGCATCGATCGAGTGCTGGTTGCGCGAGTGGGTGCGGGAGGGGTGGTGAGGGGGGCCTGATGGACTGCATGGTCATTCAGGGAGGCCGTCGTCTCGCCGGCGAGGTCAGCATCAGCGGGGCCAAGAACGCCGCCCTGCCGATCCTCGCCTCCACCCTGTTAGGCAAGGGGACCTGCGCCCTGATCAACATGCCGGACGTGCGGGATGTCCTGACCATGTCGAAGGTCCTCACCCACTTGGGCGCGGGCGTCGAGGTCCACGGGGATCGCTACACTGTCACGCTGGCGGGGGTTGCCTCGTGCCAGGCCCCGTACGAACTGGTCAAGACGATGCGCGCGTCGGTCCTGGTGCTCGGCCCGCTGCTGGCTCGGTGGGGCGAAGCGATTGTGGCGCTGCCCGGAGGCTGCGCCATCGGCGCCCGGCCCATCAACCTGCATCTCGCCGCGCTGGAGAAGATGGGTGCCGAGATCCGTATCGAGCACGGCAACGTGCATGCGCGCGTCCACGGGCGGCTCAAGGGCGCCCGGATCTACTTCGACATCCAGACTGTCACCGGCACCGAGAATGTTATGATGGCGGCCTGTCTGGCGGAGGGGACCACGGTCCTGGAGAACGCCGCCCGCGAGCCGGAGATCTGTGACCTGGCTAGTTTCCTGATCAAGCGGGGCGCGCGGATCTCAGGAGCCGGGACGGATGTCATCACGATCGACGGCGTGCCGGAACTGCGCGGAGCCGACCATGAGATCGTCCCGGACCGTGTCGAGACGGGCACGTATCTGATCGCAGGGGCCATCACGGGCGGCGACGTGCGCGTGCTCCGGTGCCGGCCCGATCACTGCGACGCCCTGCTCGCCAAGCTCCAGGAGGCCGGAGTGGTACTAAAAGTAGAAAAAGAGGCGATCCAGGTGCGAGCCAACGGACCGCTCAGGGCGGTGGATGTGAAGACCTTGCCCTATCCGGGCTTTCCGACCGACATGCAGGCGCAGATGATGGCGCTGATGGCGCTTGCCCGCGGCAGCAGCGTGATCACCGAGACGGTGTTCGAGAGCCGGTTTCTCCACGTGCTGGAGCTGCAGCGCATGGGGGCGGACATCCGGATCGAAGGCAATCACGCCGTCGTGACCGGGGTCGAGCGCCTGAGCGGCGCGCCGGTCATGGCGTCCGACCTGAGGGCCAGCGCCTGTCTCATCCTGGCCGGCTTGGCGGCCGAAGGCGAGACTCGTGTGTCCCGTGTCTATCACCTGGATCGCGGCTACGCGCGCCTTGACGCCAAGCTCGCCGGTCTGGGAGTACAGGTCCGACGCGAGGCGGAGCGGGTATGACGGACACCCTCACCATCGCACTCTCCAAGGGCAAGCTGCTGGACCCCGCGCTCGACCTCTTCAAGCGCGTGGGCTTGGCGCCCAAGGATATTTCGCCCGAGAGCCGCCGGCTGATCTTCGAGCATCCGGCCAGCGGGACCACGCTCATGATCGTCAGGCCCAGCGACGTCCCCACCTACGTGGAATACGGGGCCGTGGATGCGGGGGTCGTCGGCGCGGATGTCCTGATGGAACAGGCGGCGGACGTCTACGAGCCGCTAAATCTGGGGTTCGGTTTCTGCCGCCTGGCGGTGGCGGCTCCGAAAACGGCCGTTCAGCAACGGAACGGGCGGCATGCCACAAAACTGCGGGTGGCGACCAAATACCCGAACATGACGGAGCGGTACTTCACGCAGAAGGGGATTCCCATCGAGATCATCAAGCTGTACGGATCGGTGGAACTCGCCCCGCTGGTGGGATTGGCGGATCGCATCGTGGACCTGGTCTCGACCGGGAAGACCCTGAGCGCGCACAACCTGGTCGTGACGGATGTCATCGCGGAATCCACGGCCCGACTCATCGTCAATCGAGCCAGCCTCAAGTTGAAGCACCGCCGGGTGACCGGCTTGATCGAGGCGCTACGGGCCGGGCTTGAGGGAGGACGTTCATGAGGGTCATTGCGACGACGGATCGGACGTACAAAGCGGCCGTCAAAAAGATCGTCTCGCGATCCAACCTGGGCGGCAGCAAGGTCGAAGCCGCGGTGAAGACGATCCTCAAGGCCGTGGAGCGGGGCGGGGACGCCGCGGTGAGCCGCTATACCCGCCGGTTCGACAAGGTCTCGTTGAAGCCGGGCCAGTTCCGGGTGAGCCCGGACGAGATCAAGGAAGCCTACTACAAGATCCGCAAAGAGGAAGGCGACGCGTTGCGGTACGCGGCCCATCGCATCACGGTCTTCCACGATAAGGAAAAGCCGCGCGCGCAGACCTGGATGTGGCAGGACGGCACCATCACGCTCGGCCAGACGATCCTGCCGCTGGACGTGATCGGCCTCTACGTGCCGGGCGGCAAGGCCGTCTACCCGTCGTCGGTGCTGATGAGCGCGATCCCGGCCAAGGTGGCCGGGGTCAAGCGGATCATCATGTGCGTGCCGGCGCCCAAGGGCGCGCTGAGCCCCTATCTCTTGGTGGCGGCGGACATCGCCGGCGTGGACGAGGTGTACCGCATCGGGGGCGTGCAGGCGATCGCGGCCATGACATACGGCACAAAGACGATTCCCCGCGTGGACAAGATCATCGGGCCGGGCAACATCTTCGTGGCGACCGCCAAGCGGCTGGTGTACGGGACCGTGGGCATCGACATGATCGCAGGCCCGAGCGAGCTGCTGGTCATCGCGGATGGCGGGGCCAATCCAGCCCACGTCACCGCGGACCTGCTCTGCGAGGCGGAGCACGACGAGAACGCGGCGGTATGGCTCGTGACCACGTCGGCGCCGCTGGCGAAAGAAGTCGTCAGGATGATCAAGGAGCAGCTCAGGACGCTTGCGCGCCGCAAAATCGCCGCCCGCGCCATCGACCGCAACTCTCTGGCCTTCGTCGTGCCCACGCTGGAGGACGCGATCACGCTCGCGAACGAGATCGCCCCGGAGCACCTGGCGCTCTCCGTGGACAATCCCTTCGAGTACATCGAAAAGGTCCGCCATGCCGGCGCGCTGTTCATCGGGCGGTACACGGCCCCGGCCGTGGCCGATTACGTGGCCGGCCCCAACCACATCCTTCCGACCGGCGGCGCGGCCCGCTTCCACTCTGCCCTCTCCCTGGAGGCGTATGTGAGGAAGTCCAACATCGTGTCGTACACCAAGGAAGACTTGGCCAGGGCGAAGGACCACATCATCCGTCTGGCGCACATGGAGGGGCTCGGCGCGCACGCACAGTCCGTGGAAGTCCGCATGCGATGAAGACCGCGCGGCGGGCGACGATCGAACGGAACACCACCGAAAGCCGGATCAAGATCGGGTTGGCCCTGGATGGGACCGGCAAGCGGCAGATCAGCACGACGATTCCGTTCCTGGATCACATGCTGGATCTGCTGGCCAAGCACGGCTTCTTCGACCTGACGGTCAAGGCCAGCGGCGACACGCACATCGACGACCACCACACGGTGGAGGACATCGGCATCGTCCTCGGCGAGGCGTTCAAGAAGTCGTTAGGCACGAAGGCGGGGATCCGGCGCTTCGGGACGGCCTGGGTGCCGCTGGACGAGACGCTGGCGCAGGTCACGGTGGACCTCAGCGGCCGGCCCTATCTCGTCTACAACGTCAAGCTGCCGCACCGGCGGATCAAGGGCCTCGACCTGTACCTCTTCGAGGACTTCTTTCAGGCGCTGACGACGCACGCGGCCATGAACCTGCACGTCAACGTGCCCTATGGGCGGAACCCGCACCACATCATGGAGTCCATTTTCAAGGCGCTGGCCAAGGCCCTGGACCAGGCGGTGTCGGTCGATGCCCGGGTCACGGGCGTGCTCTCGACCAAAGGGAGCCTGTGAACGATGATTGCGATCATTGACTATGACATGGGCAACCTGAAGTCGGTCCACAAGGCCTTCGAGTCCGTCGGGCACCGCGCCGCGGTCACGCGCGACCCGAAACTGATCGCCGACGCAAGCCATGTGGTGTTGCCCGGCGTGGGCGCCTTCGGCGATTGCATGCGCAATCTAGAGCGGTACGGGCTCGTGGAACCGGTTCTGGGTGCGCTTCGAGCCGGCAAGCCGTTTCTCGGCATCTGCCTGGGATTTCAACTGCTGTTCAGCGAAAGCGAAGAGTTCGGCACGCACCGGGGGCTCGGCGTGATCCCTGGGCGGGTCGTCCGGTTTGCGTCCGGGGGCTCCGCGACGTCGATGAAGGTGCCGCACATGGGGTGGAACTCGATCGCGATCAGGCAACGCTCGCCCCTGCTCGATGGCGTGCCCGACGGCGCGTTCATGTATTTCGTCCACTCGTACTACGTGGTGCCCGATGATCAGTCCGTCGCGTGCACGATAACCGACTACGGGCGGTCCTTCGTTTCCAGCGTCGCGCGCGACAACATCTTCGCCTGCCAGTTCCATCCGGAGAAGAGCCAAAGCACGGGGCTGCGGATCATCCGGAACTTCGGAGGCCTCTCATGAGACCGCCGAGAATGCCCCTGGCGATCATCGTTGCGGGCATGATGTCCGGATGCGGGGGGACCACCAACGAGGTGATCACCTCGCCGCAGATCGGGCAATACCGTATCGTCCGGATCGCGGTGCTCCCCTTTACCGTCACGCCGAAGACGCTGGGGCAGGGACGCGGATACGCCGAGCCGGCGCCGCCTTCCGTCGCCGCCGAGAAGCTGGCCGAGCTGTTCTACCTGAAGCTGAACGCGCGCGAGGGCATCGTGGTCGTGCCGCCCCGCAATGTTCGGGGGGCCATGCCCGCCCTTCCGGCGGCGGTTAGCCGCGCGCAGCTCCGCGAGCTCGGCGAACGGTTGGATGTGGGGGCCGTTCTGGAAGGGACCGTGGAGGTCTACAAGGAACGAAAGGGCAGCGCGATCGGTCTGGATCGGTCTGAAGACGCCGCGGAAGTCGGATTCACCGTCCGGCTCGTCAGCGTGAAGGACGGCGAAGTCCTGTGGACCGGCGACTACTACGAACGCCAGCGGCCGATGATCGAGGACATCTCAGGTTTCCTCGAACGGGGGGCGCGCTACCTCACGGTCGAGCAGTTGGCGGATTCCGCCGTCGACCACGTGCTGCGCGGCTTTCCCCTGGGCAAGCCGATGAAGACCAAAGCGAGCATCGCGGAGACTGCGCCATGATCGTAATTCCGGCCATCGATCTGAAGGACGGACGCTGCGTCCGCTTGTGCCAAGGGCGGATGCAGGAGGAGACGGTCTATTCGCAGGACCCTGCGGAAGTGGCCCGCCGTTGGGAGGACGAGGGCGCGCAGCTCCTGCACGTTGTGGATCTGAACGGGGCCGTCGAGGGGACCCCGCGGAACCGGAAGGCGATCGAGACGATCCTCAAAGCCGTGTCCATCCCGGTCCAGGTCGGCGGGGGCATCCGCACGATGGAAACGGTTTCAGCCTATCTCTCCTCCGGGGTGGAGCGGGTCGTCCTCGGGACAGCCGTCGTCCGCGATCGGGAAGTACTCGAGGAGGCATGCAGCCGCTTTCCGGGCCGCGTGCTCGTCGGGGTGGACGCCCAGGGGGGCAAGGTTGCGGTGAAGGGATGGACCGAGGTCGCCGATCAGGACGCCGCCGACTTTGTCGGCCGCTTGATGGGACTGGCCGTCTACGCCGTGATCTATACCGATATCGCGCGGGATGGGATGCTGGAGGGCCCCAATCTTGAGGGCCTGCGGCGCATGGCGGCGGCCTGTCCGGCGCCGCTGATCGCCTCCGGCGGCATCACGCGGACCGAGGACCTCCGACAGCTCCGCGCGCTGGGGCCGAAGGTGATCGGCGCGATCGTCGGCAAGGCCCTCTACGAAGGCGTGCTCGATCTGCGGTCGGCGATGGCCGCCGTGAATTGAAGAGGCATTGAGTGCTGGCCAAGCGCATCATTCCCTGCCTGGACGTCAAGGAAGGCCGTGTCGTCAAGGGGGTGGGGTTCGTCAACCTCCGGGACGCTGGCGATCCGGTCGAAGCGGCGCGCGCCTACGATGCGGAAGGGGCCGACGAGCTGTGCTACCTGGACATTATGGCCTCGCACGAGGAGCGCAAGACCTTCCTCGACGTGGTGTGCCGCACGGCCGAACAGGTCTTCATGCCGCTGACCGTGGGGGGCGGCGTCCAGACGCTCGATGATATCCGAGATCTATTGAGAGCCGGCGCCGACAAGGTGAGCATCAACACGGCGGCCGTCGCGAACCCGGAGTTCGTCCGGCAGGCGGCGGAGCGCTTCGGCACGCAGTGCATCGTCGTGGCCATAGACGCAAAGCGTGCAGGAATCGACGCGAAGCGGGCAGGGGCTGACGCGAAGCGGGCCGGCGGTGGTTGGGAGGTGTACACGCACGGCGGCCGGCGGCCGACGGGGCTGGACGCCGTCGAGTGGGCGCGGCGGATGGCTTCTTTCGGCGCGGGGGAGATTCTGCTCACCAGCATGGACCAGGACGGGACGAAGGCCGGGTACGACCTGGCGCTGACCGCCGCCGTGTCGGAGGCCGTCGAGATTCCGGTGATCGCGTCCGGCGGCGCGGGCACGCTGGAGCACCTCTACGAGGGGATTGCCGTGGGCCAGGCGGACGCCGTGCTGGCGGCCTCGATCTTCCACTATCGGCAATACACGATCCGCGAGGCCAAGGACTATCTGAGGGCCCGCGGCGTTCCGGTGAGGTCAGTGTAATGGACGACGCCGCCATCTCGGCGCTGAAGTTCGACGAGAAGGGCCTGATCCCTGCCGTCCTGCAGGACTGGCGGGATGGGACGGTGCTGATGGTCGCCTACATGAACCGCGAGTCCCTGGAGAAGACCCTGGAGACAGGGATCGCGCACTTCTGGAGCCGCTCGCGTCAGGCCCTGTGGGAGAAAGGCGCGACGTCAGGCCACCGTCAGCGGGTCCGGGAGATCTTCGTGGACTGCGATCAGGACACCCTGCTGATCACGGTCACGCCGGAGGGGCCGGCCTGCCACACCGGCGAGCGGGCGTGCTTCTTCAGCCGCCTCTCGGATCTGGTGGCCTCGTGCGAAGGCGGCGCCAAGACCACCGAGTCGCATGGAGGCGTGCTGGACCGCGTTTACGAGGCCATCCTCGAGCGCAAGCGCGCTCCGACCCCGGAGTCCTACGTGGCCTCGCTGCTCAAGGCCGGACAGGACAAAATCTTGAAGAAGGTGACCGAGGAGGCCGGGGAAGTGCTTCTTGCGTCCAAGGGGCAGAAGCGCGAGGAGATCGTGCACGAGGCGGCGGACCTCCTGTTCCATCTGCTGGTCGCGCTCGGCTATCACGAGATTCCACCGGCCGAGATCTACCAGGAGCTGGCCCGGCGGTTCGGCAAGAGCGGGCTCGAGGAAAAACAGTCGCGCGGGCGGTGAGCATCATGGCAGCCATGTCGGATTGTCTCTTTTGCAAGATCGGCTCCGGGAAGATTCCGTCCAAGGTCGTCCTGCAGGACGACGAGATGTTCGCCTTCGAGGACATCAACCCTCAAGCGCCGGTCCACGTGCTGGTGATTCCCAAGCGGCATATCGGCGGCTTGAACGACTCGGGGGACCGTGCCCTGCTGGGGCGGCTCCTGGAGACAGCGGCCCTTGTGGCCAAGAAAAAGGGGATCGCCGAATCAGGCTATCGGGTGGTGGCCAACACCGGCAGGGAGGGCGGCCAGACGGTCTTCCATCTGCATGTGCACGTGCTGGGCGGTCGCCCGATGACCTGGCCTCCTGGTTAATTGAGAGATTTTTTGACAACTCGTTGATCTTTCTGTTACTTTAAGAGGTTCGAGCGAAAGCTCGGTTGGATCGGGGGGCAGGGTGGATCGAGGGTTAATCCCGGAGGAGATCATCAACCGGATTCGCGACCGGGCCGATATCGTCGAAGTCGTCAGCGCCCATCTTTCGCTCGGTAAGGCGGGACAGAACTTTAAAGGCCTCTGTCCCTTCCACTCGGAGAAGACTCCTTCCTTCATCGTCAGCCCCTCGCGCCAGATGTTCCACTGTTTCGGCTGCGGAGAGGGGGGCAACGTCTTCACGTTCTTGATGAAGATCGAGGGTTCGTCGTTCCCGACCGTGGTGCGGAATCTCGGCGAGAAGTACGGCATCCGAGTTGAAGAGCAACCGGCCTCGCCGGCGGCCAGGCAGCGGGCGGAACAAGTCGAACGGCTCGTCGAGCTGAACAAGGCGGCGGCCGAGTTCTTCCACAAAACCTTGCTGAAAGACCCGGCGGCCAAGCCGGCGCGGGTTTATCTGAAGGAGCGGGGGATCACGGCGGAGACGATCGAGCGGTTCGGCATCGGCTATGCGCCCCAAGCCTGGGATGGAGCGTTGAAGGCGCTGACCAAGGGTGGCAAACAGGCCTGGTCCATCGAGGATCTTGCCGCAGCCGGCCTGATCGTCGCGCGGGAACAAGGCGGCAAAAAGCCCGGCGATGCCTCCGGCTACTACGACCGCTTCCGCGGGCGGGTCATCCTGGCGATCCTCGACCTCCAGAAGCGCGTCATCGGATTCGGGGGACGTGTGATTGATGATGGAGTGCCCAAGTACCTGAACTCGCCGGAGACCCCGCTGTTCCGGAAGGGCCGCACCCTGTATGGCCTGGAGGTGGCGCGCGAGGGCATCACGCGAGAGGACCAGGTCGTGATCGTCGAGGGGTACTTCGACGCGATCGCGCTGCATCAGGCTGGCGTGACCAACGTGGTCGCCACCCTGGGCACCGCGCTGACGTCCGAGCATGTGGATCTCATCCGGCGCTTCACCCGCCGGGTCGTGCTGCTGTTCGATCCCGACGCGGCCGGCGTGCGCGCGGCGCTGCGGACGCTGGATCTGTTTCTCGGATCGGGACTCGCCGTCCAGGTGGGGAGCCTGCCTGAGGGCGAAGACCCTGACACGTTCGTCCGCTCTCGCGGCCCGGAGGCCTTCACCGCTCTGGTCCGGCAGGCGCCCTCGCTGCTGGACTTCACCGTTGCGGGCAGCCTGGCGATCGGCCGGCAGGGCAGCGTGGAGGACCGCGTGCGGTGCGTGGAGGAGGTCCTGGCGCTGTTGCAGAAGCTGAGCAATCCGGTCGAGAAGTCCGCAGCCCTCCACCACGTCGCCGACCAACTGGGGCTAGATGAGAAGGTCTTAATGGAACGCTACCGGCAGCTCACGCGGAATTCCTCAGTTGCCGACCATGTGCCTGGTGAGGCTTCTGTGGGTCCGGTCGAGAGCGCGCCGCTTCCCAAGGACGAGGAGGTGCTCGTGCGGCTGCTCCTTCACGACAAGCTGACGGCGCCGATGCTGGCGCAACTGGCGGCAGACGACTTTACGGATCCACGGGCGCGGCGGCTGATCGCGAAGGTCCTGGAGGGGCGGACCGAGCGCGGCGAGCCGGCGGTGAACGAGGCGATCATCAACATCCAGGACGATCCTCAGTGCGGGGGCATCGTGCGCGCGCTGTCGCTCAGCGAGCTGTCGTACGACGATGTCGGCACGGCGTTTCGCGACAGCCTGAAGGCCTTGAAGCTCAGGCGCATCGGGGAGGAGATCCAGGAAGTCAAGACGGCCCAGATGGTCGCCGAGCGGGCCGGGCAGGCGGAGACCGCGCGCACGCTCATGCTCCGCCAGAACGCGTTGCAGCAGGAGCGGCAGCGCCTCCTGAGTGCAGGACCTTTACCACTGACCGAGGTTGGCAGTGTCAATGCGTAAGGAAGACAAGACCGACGAAGTCAAACGCCTGATCTCCATGGGCAAGGAGAAGGGCTTCCTCACGTACCGCGACCTCAATACGACCCTGCCCGCGGACATGGTCTCGTCCGAGCGGCTGAGCAGCCTGATGACCATGTTCGGCGAGATGGACATCGAGATCATCGATTCCCCCGAAGGGGAGCGGTACCAGCAGATGATGTCCGAGGGCGAGGGCACGACGGAGGAAGCCGAAGAGGCCGGGGAGACCGAGGAAGAGGACAAGAAGATCGACTTGACGCCGGGCGACCTGGCCCGCACCGACGATCCGGTCCGGCTGTACCTCAAGGAGATGGGCAGCGTCTCGCTGCTCAGCCGCGAGGGCGAGATCGAGATCGCGAAGCGCATCGAGGATGGCAAGCAGGACATCTCGACGGTGGTCTTCGGAATGCCGATGACGATCAAGGCCGTCTTCGCCCTCATCGATCTGGTCAAGGCCAACAAGGTTCCGATCCGGGAAGTGGTCTCCGCGGGCGTGGAGGAGGAGTTCGAGGAAGGGGTCGCCGTCGAGCAGGACGACGGCGAGCTCCGCCAGCGCACGCTGGAGGGCGTGCGCAAGGCGAAGGTGCTGGCCAAGGGACTGCTGGCGCTCTATGCCAGGAACCGCAAGCCCGATCTCAGCCCGGCGAAGCGAAAAGAGATCAAGGCCAAGCTCAATGAGGCCCGCCGCCAGGCCGCGGAGAAGCTGGACGGCCTGAACCTCCATCCGGTCCAGCGCGAGCGCCTGATCCAGCGGGTGCGGGACCTTGCGCAGGATATCGCGGCCTGCGAGCGCGAGCTGGCGTACTGCCGGCGTCGGCTCGGCGTGTCGGGGGAGGAAGGCAATGTCCTGCTGGGCAAGCTCAGCCGCGGGCGGAGTGGGCTCATCGCGGTCCGCCGCAAGACCAGCGTGCCCATGGACGTCCTCCACGAAATCGAGAAGGCCGCCCACAACGCGCGGCGCCGCATCCGGGGCATCGAGGCCGAGTCCCTGGTTCCCGCCGAGGAACTCCGCGAGAGCGTCAAGCTGTTGGACCAGGCCGAGGAGAAGGTCAAGCGCGGCAAGGCCGAGTTGGTCGAGGCCAACCTGCGCCTCGTGGTCAGCATCGCCAAGAAGTACACCAACCGCGGGCTGCAGTTCCTGGACCTGATCCAGGAGGGGAACATCGGTCTGATGAAGGCCGTGGACAAGTTCGAGTACAAGCGGGGCTACAAGTTCAGCACCTACGCGACGTGGTGGATCCGCCAGGCCATCACCCGCGCCATCGCCGATCAGGCCCGGACCATCCGGATCCCGGTGCACATGATCGAGACCATCAATAAGCTGATCCGCACCTCGCGGCACCTGGTCCAGAAGTTGGGACGCGAGCCCTCGCCCGAAGAGATCGCCGAAAAGATGGACCTCCCGCTGGACAAGGTTCGCAAGATCCTCAAGATCGCCAAGGAGCCGATCTCGCTGGAGACGCCCATCGGCGAGGAGGAAGACAGCCATCTGGGGGACTTCATCGAGGACAAGAAGGCCATCTCGCCGCTGGACGCAGCCATCCGCTACGATCTGCAGCGCCAGATCAACAACGCGCTGAAGACCCTCACGCCGCGCGAGGAGCGCGTGCTGCGCAAGCGCTTCGGGATCGGCGAGAACACCGACCACACGCTGGAAGAGGTCGGGCAGGACTTCGCGGTTACGCGGGAGCGCATCCGGCAGATCGAGGCCAAGGCGCTGCGCAAGCTGCGTCACCCGAGCCGGAGCAAGAAGCTGCGAAGCTTCGTCGAGAGTCTATAATGAATGCCGAAGGGCCCATAGCTCAGATGGTCAGAGCGGCGGACTCATAATCCGTTGGTCCCAGGTTCGAGGCCTGGTGGGCCCACCACACCATGCCGCTCGAGGGGAGAAAGTGACGATGCGCCGTCCCGTTCGTCCATGAAACAGCACCTCGAACGACTGATCGCCCTCCAGGAGGCCGACCTTCGACTGGAAGAAATAGCCGAGCGCAAGCGGCGCATCCCCGAGATGGTCGAGGCTGCCCGCCAACCTCTCCTGACCGCGCAGGCGACGCGGGACTCCCTCAAGCAAGAATTAGACAAGCTGACCAAGGACCGCAAAACCTGCGAGCAGGACCTCGCCGCCCAGGAGCAGACCATCAGCAAGCTGCAGGACCGGACCACCAAGGGCGAGATCAAAACCAACCGGGAGTACCAGGCGCATCTGGTCGAGGTTGAGCTCGCCAAGAAGAAGAAGGGCGAGATCGAGGATCAGCTCCTGATCCTGATGGACCAGGTGGACACGAGAAAGAAGGACCTGGCGCAGGCCGAGGCGGCCGTGAAAGAGGCGGACAAGCGCTTCGCAGCCGAGAAGGCCTCCCTGGAGGGCTCAGTGGGCGCGCTGGACGAAGAGTTGGCCGCGCTCAAGCAGAAGCGCGAAGCGATGGTCGCCGCGATCGATCCTACGCTGCTGCGCACCTATGAAAAGCTCCGGCGCAGCAAGAAGGGTCATGCCCTGGCCGGGGTCAACAAGGATGGAACCTGCATGGCCTGCCGCCTGCACGTCCAGCCGCAGGTGGTGGCTGAAGTCAAGCGCGCGGCCACGATCCATACCTGCGAACATTGCCAGCGCATCCTCTACTGGACCGGAGAACCGGTGCAGATCATTCCCCAGCCAGAGCGGAAGGGTGACGAAGTCGAGGTGGAAGAGACCGCCGAGACGACCGATTAATTTAGGTTTCTCCTAAGACGGCTTTCGTGGTTTTGAAGTGGAGCTTGGCCACCCTGGCCAGGCCTTCCTGCCCGTGCTTGCGCACCACCGACTTCGCCGCCAGCTCGACCGCCTGCGAGGCGCCCTTCGGCAGCGGGATGCCGAACTCCGAGGACAACCGTCCCAGGCGTTGCACGAACTCGTCGCGCGCGACGATGGAAGCGGCGGCGACGGCAATATCCTCCTCGCCCTTGTGCCGCTGCTCGAGGCGGATCTTCCGTCCCTTTTCTTGCAGCGCGTTGAGGATCAGCCTTTCGTCACCGAACTGGTCCGCAATGGCGCGCTCGCAATTGGGCACCTGCTCGAGGAGATTCTCCAGCACCTTGGCGTGGCCCCAGGCGAGGAGGTGGTTAAGGTTGCGGATCTTCTTGTACAGCTCGTTGTAGCGCTCCGGCCCGATCGCGACGATGCTGTGCTTGCACAGGACTCGGATGTCTACCGCCAGCTTTTTGATCATCCCGTCGGAGATCTTCTTGCTGTCGCGGACGTTGAGGGCTTCGAGGTCCTCCGCCACGCGGGGCGTGACGTGGACGGCGGCGATCACCAAGGGGCCGAAGTAGTCGCCCTTCCCCGATTCGTCGATGCCGATCCATCCCAACGCCCCGCCACCTGGTGACTGGGCTTTGCCTGTTGCGGTCGTCATGGTGGCGCTAATGTGAAGCTGACCTTGGTCCCCTTGCCTAAGTCGCTTTCAATGACAAGCTCACCGCCGTGCGCCTGCACCAAATGCTTGACGATCGCCAAGCCAAGACCCGTTCCGCCGAGTTCCCGCGACCTCGCCTTATCGACTCGATAGAAGCGTTCCGTGAGCCTGGGTAAGTCGTAAGACGGAATACCGCTGCCGGTATCGCTCACCCACAGTGCGACAAACTGGTCCGGCCGGCGCGCCCCGCCGATCGTGATCGTGCCTCCTTCAGGCGTGTACTTCACGGCATTGTCCACCAGGTTCACGAGGACTTGGGAGAGACGGTCTCGATCCGCGCGAGCCAGGAGACCAGTCGGCGTTTCGTTTCTCACGACCAGTGTTTTGTGCGCGGCTTTCTTTTCAAACATCGCCACGATTTCGTCAGCCGCTCCGTGGACGTCGACCGACGAGGGCTTGAGAACCGCCTTGCCGGTTTCGAGGTTGGACAGCTCGAGTAGGTCGTCGACCAGGCGACTCAGCCGTGCGGCGTGCGTGTAAGCCACTTCGAGGAATCGTCGGTGTGTCTCCGGTTGAGCGGGCGCTTCGTCGAGAAGTGTTTCGAGATAGCCCTTGATCACGGTCAATGGCGTGCGAAGCTCGTGAGACACATTCGCCACAAACTCGGTCCGCACTTGCTCCAGCCGCCGGACCTCGGCGAGGATCGTCGCCACTTTCGCGCGTTCATCCTCCAGGTCCTGGATCTTCTCCTGCAGGCGGGACGCTAATAGGTTGAGTCCGCGCCCGAGTTCGGCGATCTCGTCGGTGCCCGTCACCGGCACCCTATGGGAAAAATCTCCTGCAGCCATCCGCGTCGCAATCGCCTGCATCTCGGCGACCGGACGAGTCACGCGCTGGCTGAGAAAGAGCCCCACCATGAGCGCCACGCCGGCAGCCAGAAGCGCGCCGATGGCAACCGTCGTACGGATGGAAGCCGACACCGCCGCGAGCTCGGTCATCGGGAGGGCGAGACGCAGCACACCGCTGACCCTCCGGCCATCGTTGATGGGAACAGTGACATAGAGCATCGCGACGTTCAGCGTCTGGCTCTGTCTCAGATCGCTGCCGATTGCGCCGGCCAGCGCCGCCGCCACTTCTGGTCGAGCGGCGTGATTCTCCATCTTCCGGACTTCGCTGAGGGTCCGCTCCGAGTCGCCGATGACCGTTCCATCCGGAGCAATGATGGTGATGCGGGCATTGAGTCTGGCCCCGTATTGTTCAGCCAGCGCCTGCCCTGACTCGCGGCTTGGGTCTTTCCTCAAAGCCGAGGTGATGTCGTCCTGGACGAGCCTGGCTTCTTTCACCAGGCCGGACTTGAGATTCTCCGTGGAGTAGGTTTCAAGGGCGCGGGTGATGTAAAGGCCCATGACGGTCATCCCGAGAGCCGCTGCGATCAACAGGATCAGCGTCAATCGGAACGTCAGCCCGCCGGGAACGGCTCGACGGATCGCCCTCACGTGGCGCCCTCCGCATCGAAGCGGTACCCGACACCCTTGACCGTGACGATCCTTCCGGCCTCCGCCGTGAGCTTATCCCGCAGGCGTTGGATGTGCACGTCCACCGTCCGGGACTCGACCTCGGAGGCATCCGGGTATCCCCAGACCGCCTCCAGGAGTTGTTCTCTGCTCAAGACCCGGCCGTTGACCCGCATGAGGGCGCGCAGCAGATCGAACTCTTTGGCCGTCAGAAGCACAGGGACTCCGCCGACGCGAACTTGGTGCCGCGCCTCGTCCACCTCCAGCGTGCCGACCCGCTGCGTCGGAAGCGAGCTCGAAGCCTTCAGTCGGCGCAGGATGGCTTTCACCCGGGCGACCAACTCGCGCGGGCTGAACGGTTTCACCAGGTAGTCGTCGGCCCCGATCTCCAGCCCGACCACGCGATCTACCTCTGCGGCCTTGGCCGTCAGCATGATGATCGGAAGACTGGCGGTCATCGGATCTCGACGGAGCTGGCGGCAGATCTCCAGGCCGTCGAGACCAGGGAGCATGAGGTCGAGGACGAGAAGATCCGGGCGCTGTTCCTGGGTGAGACGAAGCGCGGTCAAGCCGTCAGAGGCTTGCAGACACTGAAATCCCTCCTTCTCAAGGTGGTAGCGCACCAGGTCGACCAGATCCTTTTCGTCATCAACGATGAGCACCGTCGTGGCCATAGTGATGGCCTCAGTCCTCTGTTCGAGGGCGATCTTCCCCTGATTCATGGCAAATAGCAACCGCTGGCTCCTCCTCTCGCTGTGTCTCCGTTGATTGCCTAGAACTGGACCAGCGTGCCTACGGAAGGTAGTAGCGGAATGACACCATCACGATGTTCTCCCGGCCATTCGGATGAGCAACAGACGTGCCATTTAATCCTTGCCATAGTTGCCGGTGCGTGTACGAATAGTCCAAGCACAC
>Ga0209802_1001646_pt1 | contig 16319 bp, 14 predicted proteins | sample GraSoiAngelo_129_FD_185886 | JGI IMG/M metagenome (GOLD analysis project Ga0209802, IMG submission 185886) | Grasslands soil microbial communities from the Angelo Coastal Reserve, California, USA - 14_0927_12_40cm (SPAdes) (version 2) | ecosystem: Environmental > Terrestrial > Soil > Grasslands ... | reverse complement strand
TCCTGTCGAAGAAAGAGATCGAGGCGGCGATGGATCCGAACGCATACCTCGGGGAGAGCTACGCGATCGTCGACGCGGTCGTGAAGCGGGTCCGGTAGGAAAGCGACGGCGACTCCGCTCAGAAACCCGCCGCACTCCACGAATCCTTAAGAAGCGTCGGGAGCATCCGACGGCCCGATGCAGTTCGCCCGGGTCGTGGATGCGTACGAAAAGATCGAAGCGACGACGAAGCGGCTCGAGATGACGGAGCTGCTCGTCGGCCTGCTCCGAGAGACGCCGAAGGAGGATCTCGACAAGGTCGTCTACCTCACGCAGGGTCGCATCCACCCGGACTACGAGGGAATCGAACTCGGCCTCGCGGAGAAGATGGTGATGCGCGTCCTCGCCCACGCGACGGGAATGGACGACGCGCGCATCGGCCGCCTCTGGAAGGAAAAAGGAGATCTCGGTCTCGTCGCGCAGGAATCCATCGCCGCGCGGCGTCAGAAGCCATTGGAGTCGACGCCGCTCACGACCGCGAAGGTGTACCAGCTCCTCGACGCGATTGCCCGTGAATCTGGCGAGGGGAGCCAAGAGCGGAAGGTCCGCCTCCTGTCCGATCTATTGGGCAACGCGACCCCGCGGGAAGCGAAGTACATCGTGCGAATGGTCGTCGGTCAGATGCGGCTTGGAATCGCGGACATGACGATCGTCGACGCGCTGGCCGCCGCGTTCGCGACGAAAGCGGATCGGCCTCGGGTCGAGCGCGCATACAACGTCTGCTCGGACCTCGGCGAGGTTGCACGGGTCCTCGCGTCGAAAGGCATCGACGGATTGGGGGACATCCATCTGAAACTCTTCCGCCCGATCCGTGCGATGCTCGCGGAGCGGCTCGAGACGCTCGAGCAGATCTTCGAGCGAATGGGGAAGGCGGCCCTCGAGTACAAGTACGACGGCTTGCGCGTGCAGGCCCACGTATCGCCGAAGCGAATCGATCTCTTCTCCCGTCATCTCGAGAATATCACGGTTCAATTTCCCGAGATCGTGGAGGGCCTGCGATCCGCAATCCGGGACCGCGCGGCGATCGTGGAAGGCGAGGCCGTCCCGGTCGATCCGAACACGGGGGAGTTCCTCCCGTTCCAGGAAGTCAGTCGCCGCCGCGGGCGCAAGACGGAGGTCGAGCGGATGGCGAAGGAATTCCCCGTCACCCTGTTTACCTTCGATTGCCTCCTCCGTTCGGATGAAGATTGGACCGCACGGCCCTATGTGGAGCGACGGAAGGCCCTCGAGGCCATCGTCAAGCCGAACGACGGGATTCGTCACTCGACCGTGCGGGTGACGGAGGATGTGAAGCAAGCGGAGGCGTTTTTCGATGAAGCCCTCCAGGCCGGGTGCGAAGGTCTCATGGCGAAGGCGCTCGACTCGACGTACGACGCGGGCGCGCGCGGATTCCAGTGGATCAAGTTCAAGAAAGAGTATAGCGCCGCGTTGAGCGATACGATCGACCTCGTCGTCGTAGGCGCATTCGCAGGGCGAGGGAAGCGCGCGGGTGCCTACGGGGCGCTGCTCATGGCGGCATACGATGACAAAGCCGACGTCTTTCGCACCACATGCAAGCTGGGCACCGGATTCGATGACGAGACTCTCTTCTCCCTCCCGGAGAAGTTCAAAGCGGTGAGACGGGACGGCAAGCCCGCCCGGGTCGACGCGAAGCTCGAGCCCGACGTCTGGTTTGAACCCAAGACGGTCCTCGAGGTGCGAGGCGCAGAAATCACCGTGAGCCCGATCCATACGTGCGCCTGGGGTGCGGTCCGTCCCGGAGCGGGTCTCGCCATCCGCTTCCCTCGATTCACGGGACGGTGGCGTGACGACAAAGGTCCCGAGGATGCGACGACGGCAAAAGAGTTGGTCGAGATGTACCGTCAACAGCTCAAGCAGACGAAGAAGGAACCGGCGCGCTCAGCGTAGTTCGAATCGCCCCGTCTTTCCGTATCCCTTGACAATCCGGTCCACATCCTGGATACGGGAGAGAATCAGGGTACTCGGCGGTGGTTTTGCGAGGTCCGGAAGAAGGCTCCGGCGGATCCAAGCGGCAGCGATGCCGAGACTTGCCGCACCCTGAAGGTCGAGCGCCGCGTCGGAGACGAAGAGGCTCTCGGACGGCCGAGCCTTGAGGGCTTTCAGGGCCGAGCGGTAAATTCCGGGATCCGGCTTGTACGACCGGACCGCTTCGGAGGTCGTGACAGAATCGAAGAGTTCGTTCAGGCCTGTATGGGAGAGGACGCCTGCGACCGCCTCGGTATCTCCATCCGTCACCACGCCGAGACCTGCGACCTGGGATCGGAGCGTCCGCAACCAGGCGACCGTGATGTCGGGTTGGAGCGTGCAGGTTCCCACATAACCCGCCCACGCCTCCCGGACGAGGCGGACGGACGCGTCTCGTGCGTCGGTGCGGCCCCGTCTCGCAAGGAGATTGAACAGCACGTCGGACGCAATCTCCCGCTCGGATTGGAACCGCGGGCCTTGCGCAGCAGGCAGAGCTTCGGCGGTGCGGACCGCCCAATCGAGTGCGAGAGGGACCGGACCTCGTACCCGCATTGCGCCTAAGCGCGCCGCCATCGACGCCACAATGCCCCGAAGGTCCACGAGGGTCCCGCCAAGATCAAAGAAAACGAACATGCTGCGCATTCGATTTGACCCCTGCCGCCTGGTTTGCGTCGCCGATTTCGGAGTGGTCGGGTATTTATTTGCCATTCTTTATCTCTCCGTGGACACACCGGTCACATGGCTGCCCTGCCCTCTTGGCTTATCGTCTACCTGATCGAGATCCTGAAGGCGGCCCCGCTCGCATCGGCGACCGCGTGGTTCGTCCTCGCAATCTTGCAGGTCTACCGCGACCGCTGGCATACTTGGACGGAAGCGTTTTTCCTGTTTTGTTGTTTCTTCGCCGGACTCTACGCGATCGGCGATTTCCTCCTGTTCTACTCGACGACGTATGTGGCGGCCCTGTTCTCGACGCTCGTAAGCCTCACCGGCCTTACGCTGGCCGTGAATTTCTTCCTGCTCTTCACGCTCGTGTACGTCGACCGCATGAGGCGATCCTACGGACTGCTCATGGCAATCTCCATCGTGATGCTGCTCCTGCTCTGGGGACGAGGCATCACGGACATCACCTCGCTGACGTTCGAGGGACAGACGCTCTATGTGGCCTTTTTCGACCCCTACGTCCTTGGACTGTACCTCCTCTATGTGGTCACGTTCTCGGTCCTCGGCATTTGGAACCTCTACCGGCTCTACAAAATCGTTCGCGCAAGCAGCAAGACCCTGGCGCGTCGCGCCGCGGGCCTCATGGTGACGTTCACACTCGTCCTCGTCCTGGGGTTGACGACAAATGGCCTAATCGGAGTCACGCGACTCGCCTTTCCGCCACCGCTCTCGACGCTCCTCATCTTTGTCGCCGCGAGCGCGTACTACACGCTGTATCCGATCGGCCGGGAGCGAATCTCGGAGGCGATTCGGATGTTCCAGGCCCGCCGCTATTCGATCAAGGCGGTGTTCCTGACGTTCCACGATGGCACGCTGATCGGGGCGAAAACGAAGCCGGGCGAGACGACAATCGACCAAGATCTGTTCGGCGCCACCCTCGACGTCATCCAGAATTTCATGCGCACCTCGTTCCCGATCCTCCGCGGTAAGTCGCTCAGCTCCATCGTCCACGGCACCTACACGCTGGTCATCGAGAAGGCTCGCTACTGCTACTTGACCGTCGTCCTCGAAGGCGAGGAGACGGATCAACTCCGTCGCCAGATGCGAGATGTCCTCATCACGTTCGAGGCGCAAAACCGACCCGCGCTCCAGAAGTGGCAGGGCGTCCCCAGCGAGGCGCGAGGGACCGAGCAGCTCCTCACCGGGTTCTTCGTCGAGTCGCCGCTCGTCTAGGCGTACACCTGGATGAGGCCCACGGGCGAGCCGACGACGAAGAGCTTGCGCGGCTTCGGCGTCAATCGGACGATCTTCTGCCGGAGCCGGATCTCGCGGTCGCGGTAGCGGGCCTTGATCTCGTCGATCGAAGCGTACGTCTTCGAGAGCGCCTCGCCCTCGTTGAGGAGCTTCGCGAGATACGTGACCGCGACCATCGCCGCGTATTCGCTGAAATTCCAATTGCTGTGGACCGTGCCGTTCTGCGAATAGACGTAGGCGGCCTTTCGCATCCGCGTCGGAATCCATCCGCCCGAGATGCCGAGCTTCGTGTGCCGCACGACGACATCGATCTGCGGCAGCGCCTCGAGGAGGGCCCGGCCGTCGGGTGACAGGAACCACTCTTCCTCGTAGTCCAACAAGAAATGCGCGTCGAACTTCGCGTGCGAGGGCATCGGGAACGCGCGGTTGAATTCCTGCTCCAGCTCGTAGCCCTCGCGGATCCCCTCCAGATGGATCGCCAATCCATGGCGGCGCGCGTACTCGCGGAACGGGTCGATGCCCTTCAGCAGGATCTCCAGGAACCGCTTCGTTTCCTCGGGACCTCGGTCGCGGTTGTAGATCGTGTGCGTCATGATGACGTTCGTCCGAGCACCGAGGCTCGCAAGCGTGTGGACCAGTGCGAGGCAGTAGAGGCCCGCGTCCGCGTCCACGTCGCCCGTCACCGGGACGGACAGGGTCGACCGCGTGCCGTCGGGGATGTCGTACATCACGAGATCTCGGACTCCTTGGAAGGCCTTGTCCGAGTCGACGCCCAGCCCGAGGGAATGGGAGAGGACGTTCCACTGTTCCGCGAACGCTTTGCGGATCGCCTCCGGCGTCGCCAGTTGGAGCGCCCCTCCACTCCGGGCCGGGAGTGGCGTGCGTCCGTCGGTGTAGTCCGCCGATTCCACGAGGCTCTGAAACAGATCCTCCTGGAGACGGTGGCCGACGGGGTCGGCGTCGATGGAATCAGGGGGTTCCAATCCTGGTTCTTCGGAGGGCGCTGGCTTTGCCTTCGGCGTGCCGCTCGCGGTCACGAAGTCAACCCCTCTCCCACCGTTCCCAGGAGTGATTATCAGCTATTTAGTTGCTACGAATGCTACCGAATGGTACGATTTGAATAGATTTGTAGAAATCATGAAGTACGCCTGCTTCCATGCGGGACGCATGGCGCGGACCGCGGGGGCGAGGCGTCCGGAGAAGATCCAGTTCAACATTCGCGTGGACGGCGAGGTCCTCTCGCGTTTCCGCGATTATTGTCGCCGAAATGGGTTGGATCCGCAAGGCCAGGTCGTCCTCTTCATGCGGAAGGTCCTCGATACGGAATTCGACTTTCAGGAGCGGCTGTGGTCGGCCCTGAAGGAAGAGCGCTCTTGAGCGCCGCGGCCCCGAGGGGTGCGTCGAACCGGCGGGAGAGCATCGCGAGTTCCTGGGTTCGCATCGTCTCCGGTGCCACGGTCAGGAAGAGCCGGCAGTCGTGAAGACTCGCGATGTCCAGTGCGTCCTTGACGAACGGGAGCCACGACCGCACGTCGACGTAGAGCGCGAGCTGGTCGAGCCCGACGAGGACGATGTCGGTCCCGGCATGGGCGGAGGCGTAGTTTGCGATCGCCCGTCGGCCTTCGGTGTCGAGGGCCTTCGGTCGGACGGTCGGCGTCCCCGGCTCCGGATGGTCCGTGACCCACACGATGTCGAAGCGGTCTCCATATCGGACGCGCGCCTTCGATGGATGCTCGGTCGTGAGCAAAAGGCCTCGCCGCGCGCCCACGAGGGGCAACGCCACCGACGCGTCTTGCGCGTTGATCGTCATGAGGACATGGTCGGCCGTCCCGTTCGGGGTGGGGCTGGGGGCCTCTTGGATGTCAACGAGACGGTCGACGGAACCGCGGAGCACCGCGACTTGGTCCGGCGTGAACGTCCCCTGGCCCGCCGCGACGATCACGGTGCCTTTCGACGCGCTCGCCTGGTTCACCACGCGTTTGAGGAAGCGCCCGACCGCATCGAAGCCGGCGACGGCCGCGAGGTAGTCGAGGTCGTCGAGCAGGACCGCGGTGCCCGGATTCTCTCGGAGGAACTTGACGACGGTGTGGACGAGTTCGAAGTCGAGCCCGTTCGGACGCACGGTCCGCTCCGTGCTGGACGCGGTCGTGATCCACAAGATCGGCGTGCGCTCGAGCCCGAACCGGGCGGCGACATGCGGAGGCGGGAGGCCCGTGACGCACAGTCCCGGCGTCGCGGACACGATGTCTCGGAACGCGCCCATCGCGGCGCTCCGGCCATTCTCGAGGACGAGATAGTTTAGGCCGCGCTCCAAGCGGTGCCGGGGAACCCTCGCCGGGCGGACCTCGACGACCGGCTCGATGACGAGGTACCGGTACCGCGCGACCGCGTACGCGATGAAGATCGACCACATCATCGTGTAGAGGGATCCGAGGCCCAACCGCGTGTCGGTCGCGGTGAGGACGGGCCACGCGAGTTCCGTGACCGCCGCCGGCACGGTCCCCAGGAGGAGACCGAAGACGACGACGCTCTGCATGCTCCGGCTCGGCGTCTTGCGGACGCGCCACCACGAACGCACGAAGACCAGGACGCTGGAGAACATCCAGGCGCCGAAGAACGGCGCGAGGTACGCGTACGTCGACGAGACGCGGGCGCTCGGCCCGAACGCGTTCGCCGACATGCCGGAGATGATCAGGTTCGTCGAGGTGACCAGGTAGGCCCAGAAGACGAACGGCGCATAGATGACCGCGAGGGCCCACGGCCCACGGAACCAGGCGCTCCGGGACGGATAGGTCAGGGCGAGGTGGTACAGCGTCGCCGGCACGAGGACGATCCCGATCCACGTGACGCGCGCCCAGAAGAACAACGTGTCCGGCGACGTCCCGGGGGCGAACGACCGCTGGACGATCTCGCCGAGGTCCCAGATGATGAAGGCGAGCATGACGAGGAACGCGGACCGGTTTGCGGAACCCCGCGGGTTCAGGCCGAGGACGTACGCGCCGAGGAACGCGCTCACGATGAGGGCGGCCAAGGGCAGCATCGCGCCGAGGGTGAGGACGAGCTCAGCCGGCCCTCCCGCGGTCATTCGGACACAATCTCGAAGACGCCGCGCTCGACCAGCAGCGGATAGTAGTCCAAGTCATGCTCGACCCCGCGCATCTTGGCGACGCCCAGATAACGCCGCACGGAGGTGCTCATGCCGACGTCGACCTCACGCAGGCGCAGGTGGATGATCGTGTCCGAGAGGAATTCCTCGACGCCGAAGTGGGCGAAGGCGGTCGCGTCCCGGGGCATCTCCGAGACCAGGAACGTCGTCGCGTTCAGGTCTCGCAGCTCCTCGAAGAACTGGAAGATCTCGTTCCGAGGGCTCTCGAAGGGCGCGAGGGCATACAGCGCGTCGAGGCTGTCGAGCGCGATCAGGTCGCACCCCATCTCCTCCTTGTACCGCGCGAGCTGGCGGCGCAGGCCCAGGAGCCACCGGGGCTGCTCGCGGACCTCCTCGATCTCGCGCCGCAACGCGCGCACGTCGATGATGTGGACGCCCTTTGCGTACCCCGGGTCCATGCCGAGCGAGGTCATCTGCGAGATCAGGGAGGTGCGGCTCTGCTCCATCGACAGGTACAGGCCCGAGGCCCCGTGCTCCTTCGCCTCGTGGAAGAGGATGCGGTAGACGAACGACGATTTCAGGGAGCCTGGAGGTCCGGCGACCAGGACGATGTGTCCGCGCGGGATCCCGCCGCTGAGGCGATCGTCCAGGCCCACGACATACGTGGGAATCTTGTCTGTCGCCTGCGACAGGATGGAACCCCCTCCCGACCCGAACCGGCGGTGCCGGGCAAAGGCCTCCAGCGAATAAAACGTTAACCATATCGGAAACGGACTGACTGAGCAGCTACACCTGCAGAAACTGAAGCTCCTCTAGACGGAACGCCTCGATGCGAGATTCAGGTGCGGTATGTGATAGATTCGAAGGGGGAAGTGTTCGAATGCACTTCCTGCGGGTGGTCGGGGGAGAATCCTCCGCAATAGCAGCGACTTTGGTTCCTATCCCTTACGTCGATTAGTGTCAACGGATTTCCTGATTACGTGAACAAGGTAGGCTCCCCCGCCCTTACGAGCGGGCACCTTACCTTTTACGGTTTCATAACCGAAAAAAAACCGCCAATCCGCCAACCGCAATAAGGATGAGGCCAACAAGGAGGAGACTTAGACCCAAGCCGATCACTAGCAGGCCGATGTCGCGATTAGGGTTGGCCTGGCACAAACGGGCAGCGTTTTCAATCGGGGCGACGACGTGGAAGACGGCGCCGGGATCGATATCTTGCCAGGGAGAGCATACGTCTTGAGTCCACCCGAAGCCGATAACAAGGAGGCCGACTCCAAGAATAGCGAGCACGGGTCCAAGAATGATTGCGACCCAACCCGCGGTCCGGTCGATAGACCTCCCCCAACAATGAGGTACTTCATGCAATTCAAAGGTTTGGCTCGGTTTCGCGGCGGGGAGCGGACTCCAAAACCTGGTTGCTAGCGAGGAATTGGGGCCGCTCATCCCGCCGCGAAGTCACCGAAATCTTTCAATGCGTACAACACAGTGTAGCTGATTGAGGAATCTGGATGCAACCGATGGAGGGACCGCCGCCTTATCAGCAACCGCCCTATCAACCTATACCGCAGTATCAGCCGCAGATGCCTAGACCCTTGCGACACATCAACTGGATTGTCGTGTTTGGCGGACTCATCATCCTTATTGGCATAGTGATGGTCGCGGTGTCAAACTTCAGCTACGCGACGGTTTCGAATACGGCCACTTTCGATGATATCCGATGGACCTATCAACTCGCCGGGGCGGGGGAAGTCATAGAAGGTGTCGGCCTCCTCCTTGCCTTCCTCGGCCTTGCTCTCGGTCGCCCGGTCTACTAGAAAGGGAAAGTGCCCGCCAAATTGGCGGGCATGAAGGGACAGGCAAGCGAGCGGGATGGCGCCTCTTTGCCGAATTAGTCAAGCCGTTTTCGGGCTGGCTAAAACGTTATCGCGCGAGGTCTACGGCCGCCACACTGGATCGCGGACCGGAGCGCGGAACCGCCATCGGGAGTGGCGCGTTCCGCCATCCACAGAACCATTAAACGTGCGGCGATGTTCAGGCGGCGATTCGGATGCCCGCGACGGTTGTGGTAGGAGCCCAGTTTGGGGACGAAGGCAAGGGGAAGATCGTCGACTACCTTGCCGATCGCGCCGACGTCGTCGTGCGGTTCCAGGGCGGCGCGAACGCGGGCCACACGGTCCAAGTGGGCGAGCAGCTGTATGCGTTTCATTTGCTGCCTTCGGGCGTTCTCCGAAAGCGCTCCATGAACGTGATCGGGAACGGCGTGGTGATCGATCCCGCGCAGCTCCTGAAGGAGATCGAGGAGACGCGCGCGCACGGCCACTCGGTGGAGAACCTGCGCATCAGCGACCGGGCGCATGTCGTGATGCCGTACCACAAGATCATCGACGGCCTCGAGGAGAAATTGAAAGGCAACCTGGGAGCCGGCACGACGCTTCGGGGGATCGGTCCCTCGTTCGAGGACAAGGTGGGCCGTTTCGGGATCCGCATGTGCGACCTCGTCGATCCGGTCGCCCTCCGAGAGAAGCTCGAGACGATGGTCCCGATCAAGCAGAGGGTCATCGATGCGTACGGCGGGACGGAACGCCTCGATCTCGAGGCGATCTACAAGGAGCAGGTGGAGTCCGGCGCGCGTCTCGCTCCGTTCGTCGCGGACACGTCCGCATGGCTGGATTCGGCAATCCGGCGTCGGAAGCGCGTCCTGTTCGAAGGCGCCCAGGGCACCCACCTCTGTATCGACCACGGGATCTATCCGTTCGGCACGTCGAGCGATTGCGTTGCCGGAGCCGCCTCGGTCGGCGCGGGGGTGGGACCCCAATTCTTGACGGACATCGTCGGCGTCGCGAAGGCCTTCACCTCGCGCGTCGGCACCGGACCGTTTCCCACGGAAGTCGAAGGGTCTACCGCGGAATATCTGCGCGAACGGGGTGGTGGCGAATACGGAACGACGACGCGACGGCCGCGGCGGGTCGGCTGGCTCGATCTCGTAATGCTCCGGATGACGGTGCGCGTGAACGGACTCGTGAGCCTCGCGGTCACGAAACTCGATGTGCTCGGAGGCCTCGATCGCATCCCGGTTTGTGTGGGCTACCGGTTCGACGGGGAAGCCGTCAAAGAATTCCCCGCGAGCATGCGCGTGTTGTCGCGATGCGAACCGGTCTACCGCGAGTTCAAAGGCTGGCCGGATCTCACCGCATCCGACTGGATCACGACCGCGAAGAAAGGGAAGCGAGCGCTGCCGGAGGAGGTGCGGAAGTACCTCGAATTCATCGAGGCGAAGCTCAAAGTTCCCGTCCGAATCATTTCGGTCGGTCGGCCTCGGGCCGCGACGATCGGCCACTGAAGGCGTTCAACTCGTCGACCCGAGCTCGCGGGCCGTTTCCAGCCGAGCGATGCGCTCTCGGAGCTCACAAGCCTTGCAGATTTCGTTGACGGTCGGCTCTCCGCATCGAGCGCACGCATTGAGGGCCGCGGGAGGAAAATTCGCCTGGAGTAGAGGCCGCAACCGATCGTAGCCGCTCACGATCGCATGTCGCGTGCCGGGGCTCTCCTCCTCGAGGCGATGCACGATGTCCCGGAATCGGCCGCGCTGGGCCCGCTCCGCGTACGGACACGTCGCATCGTGGAATTCGATGCCGCTCAGGAGGGCGTACAGATAGACCTCTTTCTCCGGGATCATGCGGAGCGGCTGGATCCGCGGCACGAGACCGGGCTGTCGCGTTTCGTGAGGTCCCATCCGGGCGAGTTTCTCGATGTCCCCGCGGGCGACGTTCATGAGGATCGATTGCGCGGTGTCGTCGAGGTTCAGGCCCGTGGCGACGTAATCCGCGTCGACCTCGCGGGCCGCGCGGTTGAGGGCCTCCCGACGGAACGGCCCGCAGTAGCTGCACGGGATCGCTTCCGGGTCCACGACGACGACCTCGTCCATCGCGTGCCCGACGGTGTCCACATAGGCCAGCACGCGGTGCTCGATTCCAAGTTGGGCGCAGAGCCGCCGGGCATAGTCGATTCCCTGGGGACGGTACGATGCGATCCCTTCGTCGATCGTCACCCCGACGAGCTCGACGTCGCGTCGGTTCTCGAGGAACTTCGCGAGGAGCGCCGCCGCCGTGCTCGAGTCCTTCCCGCCGCTCATCCCGATGGCGATCCGCTCGCCACCCAGGAGGTCGACCTGGGATCGGAACTCGCGCTTCACCCGCCGCTCGACGAAATCCAGGAAATGCGCACGGCACAGGTGCTCCCCGCTGTAGCGAAGCCACTCGACGGCGGGGGCGCCACATCGGTCGCACGCCACGGCCGATCGAATCGGCGCGAAGGCTTAAGACCTCATGGGCCCGGAGGCGGTCCCGAAGGCGGCGACGGCCCGGCTTGCGCGGCGCCCGGCGGCGGGGCGATGCCGGCTCCGGCCACGTACGGGGGAGCGGCACCGAAGTACGGGGCCGGGCGGCGGACAATCAAATCGTACGCGACCGCGACGAGGATGACGATCCACGAACCGACCAAGGCACTGGCCAGGGCCGACGAGACGACGGACACGAAGCCGGTGACGATGGGATCGCCCGCCAAGGTGGCCAACGTCAGGGGAACCGAGATCGCGGCGCTGATGGCGCCCGCGAGGAGGGATGAGACGAGGATCGCGCCGAGCAGGGACCATCGGTGGCCCCGGGTCATCTGCCAGCTACTCGAAAGTCCACCGACCGCGCTCGCGTTCTCCATCATGATGGGGGGAGCGTAGAGGACCAAGGACACGTAGAGGAAGATCGCCAGCACTCCCAGGACGAGGAAGAGGATCACGCCTCCACACAGGAGCGCGACGGCGCCTCCGCCGGTACCGCTGAGTCCCGCGACCAGGGCGACGAGAATCAGGAGCAGAGGGACCGTGACGAGGCCGAACAGGATGAGCCCGAGCAGGATGTTTGCGCCCAGGATGCTGGGGAACCGCGCGAGGCCGCGGCGGAGAGCCTGCTCCACGGTCATCGGTTCGCCGCGGTACCGGCGGACCGCGTACTCCGTCATGGCGCCGGTGACGATGCTCGTGAGGATCGCGGAGACGACGAACGTCGCGATGGCGTAGAGGAGAACCAGACCGAAGTTCACGGTCGGGAACGACGTCGCGGGGAGGCCGCCGAAACCCCGGCCGAGGGAGACGTTCCCGAAGATGGCCCACGAGACGAAGACGGAGAGCGCACCGGTCGCGGCGCCCAGGACCAGGTACACGACGAAGAAGGGCAGGAAGTTCTTCGTCCATACGTCGAACAGGCCAGAGAGCATGTCGGAGAAGGTCGCCTTCCGCGGGAACGGGGGCGCATAATACGGGTATCCGCCCGGATAGGGCGCGATCGGAGGCGGGCCAACGGGTGGCGGACCGGCCGCGGGCGCGCCGGGTGCCGCCGCGGGGGCCGAGCCAAGACGGGTCCCGCAATTCACGCAGAAGGTGTTCGTCGCAGCGTTCGCGGTGCCGCAGGCGGGACACGCGGTCGAAGCGGACAAGCGCTACCCCCGTCGGGCATCTCGCGCCCAGGTAGTTGAGTCTTGCGGCGGGCTCCCCCGGGGTGGCGTCGTTATTTCGAGTGAGAACCGCGCCGACTCCTTTATCCGGAATCCGCGGAATTTCGCCCATTCTCCGAGGGAACGCTATGGACATCAACCAGGTCGGCCTCATCCTCATGGGGATCGTCCTGGGTTGGTTCCTCCTGTTCGCGGTGCGGCGGTACAAGGTCCAGTGGGGCGCGTTCGCGGCGTTCATGGCGATCGTCTTCGGCGTCAGCATGATGTCCTTCCTGTACGCCCGGGACCTCCTCGCGTACTACGGAATCGGGATCTTCATCGGCTTCGTCGCGAACATGGTCGTCCGCGTCGCCGGCACGACGGCGGGCGGGAAGTTCGGCGAAGGCCTCCTCGAGATCAGCGCGTTCGAGCGCAAGGAGTGAGGCATGCCAGCGGACGACGTCCGCGCCGCGAAGGCTGCGTACGAGGGTGCCATCTTCGCCCGGGCGAACGTGGTCGGGGTCGCAATCGGGAACAAGATGATCCGCGGCCGCGAGACGGACGAGCGCTGCATTGTCGTCTTCGTCGAGGCGAAGAAGCCCGAGGCGCAATTGCGTCACCGGGACGTCGTCCCGAAGACGTTCGGCAACGTCCGTACGGACATCGTCGAAACGGGCCGCTTCCACGCCCTGCGATCCGAACAGGCGATCGACCTCGAACGGACGAAGCGGACCCGTCCGGCGCCGGGCGGCGTCAGCATTGGCCATGTCCAGATCACCGCCGGGACGCTGGGCGTCCTCGCCCGACGAAACGGGCGGCCGGTCATCCTGTCGAACAACCATGTCCTCGCGAACCAGAACGCCGGCCGGGTCGGGGACCCGATCCTGCAACCCGGACCCGCGGACGGTGGCCGCTTGCAGGACACGATCGCACGGCTCGTCGATTTCGTGCCGATCCAGTTCAAGGAACGAGAGCCCGGACCGATCGCTCGGTTCCTGGCGCGGCTGTTCGGGCCCCTCCTCCGCGCCGCGGGTTGGGGCCTCAAGCGCCTCCCGAGCGGTCACTCGAACCTCGTCGACGCGGCGGTCGCCGAGCCGGTCGAGACGCGGCTCGTTGCGCCGGACATCCTGGGCATCGGTCGCGTCCGCGGCACGAAGGAACCGGACATCGGGATGCGGGTCCGCAAGAGCGGGCGCACGACCGGCGTCACGGCCGGACGCATCACGGCCATCGACGCGGTCGTCGAAGTGAATTACGGCGGTCCGACCGCGATCTTCCGGGAGCAGATCGTGAGCGACCTGTTGTCGAAGGGCGGCGACAGTGGCTCTCTCGTCGTCGACGAGGGACGGCACGCGGTCGGCCTCCTCTTCGCGGGCGGGGCGACGACGACGCTGATCAATCCGATCGCCGCGGTCGCGCACTTCCTGGACATCGCCATCGAATAGGTTCCGCTCGCTCCCCGCCAAAGGCTTATTACGCATCCGCCGGATTCGCCGCGTGCTGGGGCGGCGATGAAGGAACTTTGGGTCGAGAAGTATCGACCGAAGAGCCTGGACGAGGTCGTCGGCCAGGAGGAGATCGTCGAGCGCCTCAAGGCCTACGCGAAGACGGGAAACCTGCCGCACCTCCTCTTCGCGGGTCCCGCCGGCACTGGCAAGACGACGTCTGCAATCGCCCTCGCCCGCGACATGTTCGGCGAGGACTGGCGCCAGAATTACTTTGAACTGAACAGCAGCGACGAGCGCGGCATCGAGACCGTGCGGACGAAGGTCAAAGAGATCGCGCGCCTCGCGCCGTTCGGCGGGACGAATTTCAAGATCATCTTCCTCGACGAGGCCGACAACCTGACGGCGGACGCCCAGGCGGCCTTGCGCCGCACGATGGAGACGTATTCCAAGACGTCTCGGTTCATCCTGTCCGCCAACTACTCGTCGCGGCTCATCGAGCCGATTCAGTCCCGCACGGCGGTCTTCCGGTTCCGCCCGCTCAAGCCGGAGGCGATCGCCGAATACATCGGACGGATCGCCAAGGCGGAGAAGCTCAAGGTCACGGACGACGGGATGGAGGCCCTCGTCTACGTCGCGGAAGGGGACATGCGACGCGCGGTGAACGCGCTCCAGGTGGCCGCCTCCCTCGGCTCGACGGTCGACGCGGACGTCCTCTACAAGGTCTCGAGCACGATCCGCCCGGAAGAGGTCAAGGCGCTCATCGAGAAGGCGCTTGAGGGGGAGTTCCTACGGGCTCGGGAAGTCCTCGACAAGCTCCTGATCGAGTACGGCCTGTCCGGCGAGGACATCGTCCGGCAGCTCCACCGGACCGTGTTCGACCTGAACATCCCGGACGAATCCAAGGTGCGTCTGCTCGACCGGATCGGGGAGACGGACTTCCGGCTCACGGAGGGGAGCAGCGAGCGGATCCAAATCGAATCGCTCCTCGCCCATTTCGCGCTGATCGGCCAGGACCTGAGCAAGAAGTGATCACGGCCCGAAGAGCGGGGCCCACGACTTGTACGCCCTCTGATCCTTCGGCGACGCCTTGGTCATCCGCGCGAGCGCGAGGACAATTGGGGCCGCTTTCGTCGCGACGAACTCCGTGATGCACGCGTCCGCGAGGAGGAGATTGAACCCCTCGTTGGCCATGGGGGAATCCCGGGATCCCAGGTTCGCGATGACATCGAGCTTGCTCACGACCGTCTCCTCGTCGACTTCCCCATAGACTTTCGGCTCCGGGGAGCGAACGCGGAGGGCGGACTGGAAGAGGACATACAGGCGCTCACTCGTCCGGCTGAAATTCAGGACGAACCGCGACGCATGGGCGAACAAGAACCGACGGGCGGCTTCCGTATCGTAGCCCTTCGCGGTCAGGAGCCTTCGGGCCGCCGCGACAACGAGCCCTTCCGCGAGGACCGAGGCCGCATATCCATCCCGAAGCAATGCTAGGGTCGCATCGATGCAAGCCGCATCGCTCGGGGCCGACGCAATCAGGTGCATTCGTTTCCGCCCGGGCTCGTCCAACGGCCACCCACCGGACGCGAGCGCCTCGAGGTCGACCCACTCCTTCCCGAGGACCGCGAGGATCGTCTCATAGGCGGTGCGATCCCGCGGGCCTTTCACGAGATAGTCGACGGCGGGTCGCAAGATCGTCCGGGCCCCTTTGAACCCGAGCGAGCGCGCGAGTTGCCACGACTTGACCGAGAGGAACAGCTTTCGACCGCCCTCGCCCATGTCCTCGAGCGCCGCGCGGAAGAGCATGTCTCCCGCCATCTTGCGCTCCCAGCCCTCGTCGACCATCCCGAGGAAGATCGACTCCGCTTCGGCGACGTCTCCGGCCCGGACCGCGAAGAGGAACGAGCGCCCGAGATGCGTGACCTCGCCCGATACGATGAGGGGTGGTTTCGCGATGGGCGCCGGCTTCTTCTCGGACGCGGCATAGGCGATCGCTTGGAGGACCGGGAGGACTTGGTCGCGCGGTTCCATCACGGAGGTGAGATTCGTCGCCGCGCTGAGGATCGCGAGGCTTCGCGGCGCCACCCCGGACGCGCGATCGTAATGCAAGGCGACGCCGCGGGCCGCGGCGCGGACGAGTTCGAGCGGTGGGGCCTTCGCGCGGAACGCCTTGATCGCCGCTTCGACGGCCTCGGGCCGGGAGGCGCCCACCGCGGTCTCGACCTCCGTCAGGAGCGACGAGAGGGCCGCGACCGCCATCGGGCGCGCGCATCGTGAGGTGCTTAGAAAAACCTTCGTCCTCTTCTCCGGTGAGCGGGACTCGCGCGCGGGATCCGAACGTCGAG
>Ga0209802_1001644_pt1 | contig 16327 bp, 20 predicted proteins | sample GraSoiAngelo_129_FD_185886 | JGI IMG/M metagenome (GOLD analysis project Ga0209802, IMG submission 185886) | Grasslands soil microbial communities from the Angelo Coastal Reserve, California, USA - 14_0927_12_40cm (SPAdes) (version 2) | ecosystem: Environmental > Terrestrial > Soil > Grasslands ... | reverse complement strand
AGCCTTGAGGGCAGCGCCGGCCTCCGGATCCATGACCCCGCTGAGGTGGTACATGCCATTCATCTGGCTGATGTGGAGGAAGCGCTCCTCGTAGTTCTCTTCAGAGTCGCGCTCGAAACCATCCGGATCCAACGAGTAGCGCATGTGATCGGCGATCCAGTTCAAGTCTTTGATGGAGTGCTGGCGGGCGAAGCCGATCCACTGCTCCTCGTCGAGGCTGGCGGCCTTCTCACCCAGCTTGTCTCGCAAATGGCAGATCACCGAGGCCGCCTGGTAGCCGATCTCGCCACTGGAGAGGGCACCAGCAACCATCGGCATCGACTCCAGCTGCTTGCCGACACAAACCCGGTCGAAGGCAGAGGGAACCGACATCCCGCAGGTCTGGCTGATCCAGGAGGCGGCCGTGATGTGGCCGCCGATGAGGTGCTCGCCCGCTTTCTGCGACCCACGCACCTCGGTAGCGAACTCGCCCTCGAGGGCGTCGATGACTAGACGCAAACCCCTGGTGTCTACGCGCTCCTCGCGAGCTTGAAACTTGCGCACCGCAGCCCGCAATTCGGAGAGAGGATCGAGCTCGTCCAGCACGCTAAAAGCATACCAAACATACGTTTGGGAAGCAACCGTTAACAGGCCCAATTTGATCTCACAAACGAAGAAACTGACCCCACCCGGCGCTCCGCGCCGACCTCCCCGAAACCGGGGAGGTGGACGACTCCATGCGCGCAATCTGGTCCCTAGACCTAACCCAAACTCCCTCCTCCCAGTCCGTCCTCGTCCAGCCACTCCGGGTGTGCCTTTAGCCGCTGAGCCCCCTACCTACCCCTGCCTGTCCTCCAACCCAAGACCGAACATCGCCTCGAGGTCGTGCGCGGAGAACTGCTGGAACGCGACCATGGTCTGGGTGCGCTCGATCCCGTCGATCTTCGTCAGCCGCTGCGTGACCACGTCGGCAAGCTGCTCGTGCTCCCGAACGCGCACGATGGCGACGAAGTCCCATTCGCCGGTGACCGTGTACACCTCGGAAATTCCAGGCACGTCGGCCAGCTTGGGCCCGAGGCTTGTAAGTCCTGAGCGTGTGGACTTGACCAGCAGGACCGCGGTCAGCATTGCTACTTCGCGGCGACGGGCACGATCGCGCCGGTCGCCTCGCCGTAGGCCCAAACATCCATGTCGCCATACGTGATGCCGTTGTGGCCGAGGATCGTGCAGATGTGCGTGCGGTGATCGTTGCCATGATGCAGCGCCTGGATGACAACAACGCCTGAATGCAGCGTGAAGAGGCCATCCGAAAATTTCGCTTCGTGCGCCTCATCCGGAGATGTTTGCGGGGCGATCTCGATCAGCTGATCCCCGCTCCGAACGGCATGCTCTCTCAGCACGGCGATACCCGGGAACACACCATCCCTCTCGCTGATCCGCGGCTCGCCGGCGCCGAGGCGCTTGAGGTATCGCTGTTCGGCCGCCAGCAGGTGGAAGAACGTGGATGCGATGGTGCCGTACGTCCCGGGCGCCGTCATCTCCAGCTGCTGGTCGGTGAACCCGGCGCACACGTCAAGGAGGTGCAGGTTCGCCCACTTGTTGTAACGAAAAGCCTCGACGAGGAGCGGCTCCATCGGCCGATTCTAGTACGGAGTAGACTGTAAAGGCATGCGCCTTGACAGCCTCGCGGCCAGGAGCCGCCACCTTGCCTTGTTCGAACGTTACGGGGCGCTTCTCACCAAGCACCAGCAGGAGGTCCTCGACCTTTCGCTGAGAAGCGATTGGTCTCTCGCCGAGATCGCCCAACACCAGGGCACGTCGCGCGCGGCGGTGCACGACATCGTCCGGCGCTCGACCGACGGCCTGGAAGATTTCGAGAAGCGGCTTGGCCTGCTCGCCGAAGCAGGGCGCCGGCGTCGCAAGCTGGCCTCGCTCGAGCGTGAGCTGGCGGGACTGAAGCGGCGCATGGCTGAGCTCGAGGTCTAGATGTTCGAGGCGCTCGGAGACCGGCTGGCCGCTGCCCTGAAGAAGATCACGGGTCGCGGGGTCCTTCGCCCCGAAGATGTCGAAGCAGCCCTCCGGGAGGTGAGGCTGGCGCTGCTCGAGGCCGACGTCAACTTCAAGGTTGTCAAAGAATTCGTCGAGCACGTCCGGGCGCGGCTCGTCGGCGTCGAGGTGTCGCCTGGCCTCACTGCTCCGCAGCAGGTGATCAAGGCGGTCAACGCCGAGCTGGTCGAGCTGCTCGGAGGCAACTCCGAGGGCCTTCGCTACGCACCTGATCCGCCTACAACGGTCATGCTCGTTGGCCTGCAGGGATCTGGCAAGACCACTACCGCTGTGAAGCTGGCCCTGCTCGCCAAACGTGACGGTCACAAACCCGCGGTCGTTGCTCTCGACCTACGCCGACCGGCTGCCGTCGACCAGTTGCGGATGCTGGCCGAGCGCGAAGGCGTCGCGTTCCACGGGGGGCAGGGCAAGGTCGAGGACATCGCCCACTCCGCGGTCAAGGAGGCGCAGCGGCTGGGTCAAGACTTCGTGATCCTGGACACCGCCGGCCGCCTACATGTGGACAACCAGCTCATGGACGAGCTGAAGCGGTTGAAGTCAGCGGTTACAGTGACGGAGACCTTCCTTGTCGCCGACGCCATGACCGGCCAGGAGGCGGTGCGAGTGGGGGAGGCCTTCGGTGCCGGGGTCGGACTCGACGGTGTCATCCTCACCAAGCTCGACGGCGACGCGCGCGGAGGCGCTGCGCTGTCGCTCCGCCTGGCGACGGGCCAGCAGATCCGGTTCGCCGGCACCGGCGAGAAGCCGCAAGACCTCGTGATCTTCCACGCGGAGCGCATGGCGTCGCGGATACTCGGCATGGGCGATGTCCTCAGCCTGGTCGAGCAAGCGGAGCGATCCATCGACCATGAGGCAGCGAAAGAGCTGCAGACCCACCTGCGGGCGGGCCACCTGACGTTCGATGACTTCCTCCTGCAGGTGAGGCAGCTGCGAAGCATGGGCTCGCTCGAAGGCATCCTCGACATGGTTCCCGGCGGCGCGGCCTTGAAGGGCCAGGTGGCAGGCGCCGACACGGAGCGGGAGGTCCGCCGCATGGAGGCGGTCATTCTTTCCATGACCACACGAGAGCGGGCGCACCCGGAGATCATCGATGGGGCCCGCCGGCGGCGTATCGCGCGTGGCAGCGGCCTTCAGCCGGCCGACGTCAACAAGGTTCTCAAGGCGCGCGACGCGATGCAGAAGCTCGCCAAGCAGTTCGGAGTGGGAAATCGCGGTGGCAAAGCCGGCCTGGGCCGGCTGTTTGGACAAGGAGGTTCGGGTTGGTCAAGATAAGGTTGAGGCGGATGGGGGCGAAGAAACACCCCTTCTACCGCCTGGTGGTGGCGGACTCGCGCTCGCCGCGAGACGGCCGGTTCATCGAACATCTCGGGTATTACGATCCGATGACGGACCCTGTAAAGGTGAGCATCGACGTCGCCAAAGTCGAGCGCTGGCTCCAGCAGGGCGCTCAGCCGAGCGAGGCCGCAAGGAGCCTGTTGAAGCGGGAGGGGATTCTTGAGCGACGCGCAGAGAAGTCGACCGATAAGGCGTGACCCGCGGCGGAGCGGAGGCGGCTACAACCGACCATTCAGGCGCGAGGGTCCTCCCGGGCCGGCGGGGCCGGGAGTCGACTACCGCGCGCTGGTCGAATATGTAGCCAAGACGCTCGCCGAGAAGCCGGACGAGGTGCAGGTGGAGGCGTTTGAACGCGGAGGTGGGACCGTGGCCATCAAGGTCAAGCTCGCTGACGGCGACGTCGGGCGTTTCATCGGCAAGGCGGGGCGCAACATCGAGGCGGTGAGGACACTCGTCCGGGTCGCCTCGCTGCGCGACCGCAAGCGGGTGTTCGTTGACCTGGCCAATCCATCCCTTACCCATACGTCGCCTCGCGATCGTCGCGAGCACGGGGGAGGCTCGGGCTCGTGATCCGCGTCGGCCAGGTGTTCGGTGCCTATGGTCTCGATGGCGCTGTCAAGGTTTATCCCTTGACAGACTTCGCCGATCGTTTCCAAACTGGATCGGCACTCGTCCTCGACGGGTGTGAGCGCCAGGTGGAGTGGAGCCGCCCCGGCCAGCCAGGTCTGGTCGTCAAGCTCCAGGGCATCGACAACCGGACGGTCGCGGGCCTGTTCCGCGGCCGCTATCTCGAGGTTCCGGATGAAGCCGCACGCGGGTTGGGGGATGGCCGTTACTACCATCACCAGGTCGTCGGGCTGCCGGTACAGACCGGCTCGGGCCTGCCGCTGGGCACGATCGAAGAGGTGCTCGAGCGGCCGGCCAATGACGTGTGGGTGAGCCGCGAAGGCTCAGTCGAGCACTTGATCCCCGCGACGCGCGACGCCGTGCTCGAGGTTGACCTCCAGGCACGGCGGGTCGTGGTCGCCGACTGGCTGATCCAGGTCGAGGACGCGTAGACAGCCATGCGATTTGACGTCGTCACGATCTTTCCCGCCATGTTCGGACACGTGTTCGAGCACGGCGTGGTGGGTCGTGGCATCGAGCGCGGGATCGTGCAGCTCGAGGCGCACGACCTGCGCGACTTCACTCACGACCGTCACCGGCAGGTGGACGATATGCCGTTCGGCGGCGGTCCTGGCATGGTCATCAAGCCGGAGCCGGTGTTCGAGGCGGTGGAGTCGATTCGGCCTCACAACCCGGGTCCGGTGGTGCTCATGGAACCCTGGGGCGAGCGCCTCGACCAGAAGCTCGCCGCGGAGCTCGCGGCGGAATCCGGCCTGATCATCGTATGCGGTCGCTACGAAGGCATCGACGATCGAGTGCGGACCGGGCTTGCATCACGCGAGATATCGATCGGCGACTACGTGCTCAGCGGCGGCGAGATTCCAGCCATGGTGTTGATCGACGCCGTGGCGCGGCTTCTGCCAGGTATCGTTGGCGATCCGGAATCGCTGGCGCAGGACAGCTTCACCGAATTGGCGGCGGGGTGGCCGCAGTTCACCCGGCCCGCCGACTACCGGGGGTTGATGGTCCCCGACGTGCTCCTTTCGGGCGACCACGCCCGCATCAAACAATGGCGCCGCCACCAGGCGGCCGAAAGATCTTCCGTCCATATCAAGGAGTTGAAAGAGTCATGAACGTCATCCAGCAGCTCGAAAAGGAGCAGCAGAAGGAGAAAGTGCCCGCATTGCGCGCGGGCGACACGGTCAAGGTGCATGCCAAGGTCGTCGAGGGCACGCGTGAGCGCATTCAGGTCTTCGAGGGCACGGTCATCCGCGTAACCGGCGGCGGCCTGCGCCAGAACTTCACCGTGCGCCGCGTCACGCACGGCGTCGGTGTCGAGCGCACCTTCTTGATCCACTCACCACGCATCGACAAGATCGACGTGCTCCGGCACGGCGATGTGCGGCAGGGCCGCCTCTACTACTTGCGAGGCAAGGTCGGCAAGGAGGCGCGCATTCGCGAGCGAAGGCGGCTGATCCGCGAGCCCGAAAGCGGTACCGAAGCCCCCGCGAACGGCGAGGAGGAATCCGAGGAGTAGGCCCTTGTTAAGGGAGTGGCGCCCCGATCGTCTCGCCGGTAACCTCCTTTTGGTGACGACGCTGTGAGCAGGCCGATGCTGTGGCGCTACGAGCGAATGGCCGTGTCGATGGGCTACTCGGTCGTGGCCGGCGTCGACGAGGTCGGGATGGGCCCGCTGGCGGGCCCGGTCGTGGGGGGCGCCGTGGTGCTCGAGGTCGGGACGAGGATTCCGGGGCTCGACGACTCGAAGCTGCTCACGCCGGAGGAGCGCGAGCGAGTCGACCGGATCATCCGCCGCCGCGCCCTTGCCTGGTCGGTCTGCGCGGTGGACCACGCCCAGGTCGACCGGCTGGGTCTCATCAAGGCCCGCCACCTCGCGACCGCGGGAGCGGTGGCGGGGCTAAAGATCCCGGCCGAGTACCTCCTCGTCGACGCCTGGGACGTGCCCGAAGCACCACTGCCGCAGATGGCGGTCGTGCGTGGCGACCGGACCTGCGCGTCGATCATGGCCGCGAGCATCGTGGCCAAGGTCGCCCGCGACAAGACGATGGTCGAATACGACCGCGTCTACCCGGGCTACGGCTTCGCGTTCCATAAGGGCTATGCGACGCCCGAGCACCGCGCCGCCATCCGGCGCCTCGGCCCGAGCCCTATCCACCGCACGTCATGGGCCCCCTTCCGCGAGTTCGCCGCGAACTGACGGTCGGCGGCGGCACGAGTGGCCGCCTCCGACCGTCTGCGCTGGGACGCGCCGGAGAAAAGGCGGCGTCCGAGCTGATGAGGCGGCGAGGTTACGAGGTGGTGGGCGCCGGCTTCACCGCCCGGCGGGGCGAGATAGACCTCATCTGCCGCCGAGGCGGCGAGCTGGTGATCGTCGAGGTGAAGACGCGGAGCAGTGAGGCCTTTGGGACCCCGGCCGAGGCGGTCGGCCCGCGCAAGCGGCGCGCGCTGGCAGCGGCCGCCGCCGAGTACAGGCTGCTGGCCGGCTGGAAGGGCCCGATCCGCTACGCGGTCGTTGGCCTGATCACGCGGCCGGACGGCGGATTCGACGGGGAGGTCATCGAAGACCCGTTCGACTGACAGTGGGTTCAGGGCGTGGCGGGTGAAGTTGCCTCGATAGCGACCAGGGGCTGTTCGACCGCACGTCTGGCGACAGGCACCGCGACCAAGGCGATCGCACCAGCAGCCACGACGACCACGGTCGAGGCAAGAAACATGACGCGGGCTCCAAGCGTCCCGTAGACGACGCCGCCGCCGAGCGCGCCGATGATGGGCGCCAGCCCGAACATCACGGACTTGAAGAGCGCCTGGCCGGTAGCTCGAAGTCGCGACGGCGAAAGGTCATTGGCGATGGTCACAGCCGCAACGTAGGTGAGTGCAAAGCCCACGCCAACCGCGAGCTTCAACAACGCGACGACAAGGGCGTTGGGGATCAGTGCCCAAGCTATGAATACGCCCAGGTAGATAGCGCAACCTAGCGCGAACAGGGCCGGGTGGCTGAGGTATTTGGTCAGGACGTGCGTGTAGCCCATGGTCGGGATCTCGGTCAAGGACTGAAACGCTGCCGCTGCGCCGACCAAGAATGCGCCGCCGCCGAGGACGCTGATCTGAAGGGTGACAAAGTTTTGTGTCGCGGCGAGCGAGATTCCGAGGAGAAGGCAACTAAACAAGAATCCCACCATGGCGAGCGGAATCCCGCCCAGCCGCACTCCCTTGACGGCGGGAGTGGCAGTGTCGGCGGTCATCGCTTCCGGCTTGACGGCGCGCCACACCCACAGAGCGACGATTGCGGTGAGCGGCGCATAGATAAAAGGGATGAGGCGCAACCCGAACACGTAGTAGGCGGCACCGGACGCGACCGCTGAGACGGCCCAGCCGGCGCTCATGCCGAGCCGGATCCGCGCGTAGCCTGTGCGGCTCAACGTCCGCAGCTTGCGCAGCGCGATTGCGTCGAGGAGTGTCAGCGGAGACCTGACGAGAGTGAGGCCGACGATCAGGAGCCCGAGGACCGCTCCATCTCGTGCCAGGACGAGAGTGAGGGCGAGCGCAGCTGCGGCCGAAGTCCCGGCAAGAAGAATCCGCTCGGGCCTGAAGCGGTGGTCGGCCAGATAGCCCCACGCGAGGCCGGCGAAGAGCCATACCAGCGCCATGCCGGCGAGGACTGCTCCGATGGCCGCGGCGCCCAGGCCGCGCTCGAGGAGGTACAGAGGGATGAAGGGCAGGAACGTGCCGTCGGCCACTCCGACGAGTACGAACGCCCGTCTGATGCCCCGGATGTCCGGTTCCATGCGTGACGCATAGAGTGGCAAACGCGCTTACGTTTGCGACTACCAAGCGGTAAATGTTTTTGACGTGGTCCGCCGAGGGCTACACGGCCCGACGTGGCGAGATCGACATCGAAGACCCTCTCGACTAGGCGGCTACGGATAGGCTGGTCGGAGACGCACTCGTCGAGTCGCTCGAAGGAGGTGAAACATGGTCGCCGTTGGCAACAACGTCCACATCTTTGCTCGGCCCAGCCGGCGCGGGGCCCTGCGATCGCTGTTCGAGACTGTCCTGAGCTGCCAGGTCGCAACTGTCGAACATCCGGGGATGGTCGAACCGATGTTGATCGTCAGGTTGCCGGGCGGCGGGCACATCAGCATCGAGTTCGTCGACGATGCTGATGACGCAGATCAGCCGAGACTCGCCACCTGGCTTGAGCTGCGCACGGCCGACCCCGCCGCTTTGATGAAGACGGTGCTGGGCGCTGGATTGCGTGAGGTGAAGCACCCCGGACACCCCTATTACTTCATGGCGCCGGGTGGCCAGGTGTTCACGATCGCTCCGGCCAAGGAGTAGTGCTTCGGCTGCTTCAGGCTCGAGTGTCCTGAGGCCCATCAGGCGGCGCAGCCGATAAGGGGCATCGGGTCGGTCGGTACACCGCCAACCTCGAACTGGAGATGGAGGTGCGATCCAATCGAAAGTCCGGTACTGCCCACCAGACCGACTTTGTCGCCTTGCTGCACACGCTGGCCGATGGCGACGGCGGCTGACGACATGTGAGCGTAAATCTCGACAAGCCCATAGCTGTCGGTCACCTCGACGCGAATGCCGAAGTCAAGCGCGGGACCCGCCGCGGTCACGATTCCGCCGGCGGCTGCTGCGATGGGAGTGCCGTACGTCGCAAGGATGTCGACCCCGGTGTGGAAGTGCAGGTAGCCGCCGTACGCCGGCTCCAGCTGGAATGACGTCGGGCCGAATTTCTGGATGATCGGGGCCCCGGCGATCGGGCACACCAGCTGGCCTGGCCTGATCGGGTCCGCGGGTACGCCAGACGAAAGATTCGGACCCACCGCAGGGTCGACTGGGATCACGAGCATCGATCCGGGCGTGAGCGGGTCGCGGATCCGATTGAAGTCGACGATGGTGCCCGCGTCGAGGCCGTAAGCCGCCGCCACACTCGCCAGTGAATCGCCCTTCTTGACCGCGACCACGAAGCCAGGCACTGGCGCAACGAGCAGCACCCGTCCAACCTTGATCGGGACGCGCAGGCCAGGGTTCGACCAGGTGATTTCTCGCAGAGTGACGCCAAGCGTTTTGGCAATACCGGCCGGCGTATCGCCCGCTTTGACCGTATAGAAGATAGGTGCGCGGCTCGGCAAAGGCGCGGTGGGAATGGGTATCGGCTTGATGATCGCGGTGTCTCTGCCCATCGATGCATCGCCCACATTGGCCGCCCGAACATCGATCGGGCCGTTCGCCGGTTTCAGGTATGTCGAGAAGCTGACGCCATACAGCACCGCAGCGAACAGCAGCACCACTGCATGGCTCATGTAGCGGTTTATCCGCAACGCCTACCCCCGAACGTCTCGTTTTCGCGCTTTCGGCGCGAAAGTGGCAAAACCGTAGCAGACCAGGCAGGTTCAGGGATCAGTCTGTTGTTCGGAGCGGCGATCCAGGAGGCCTGACGGCGCAAATGCCGCGAGGTAGATGTGGCCGGCGATCAAGGCGGTGAGGGCAAGACTGGCCAGCACATGTAGATCGCGGGCACGCTGGACGAGCTCGCCGCCGAACCACCCCCACCAGTACATCGGCACTCCGCTCGCCAGCAGAATCCCGAGCGCGACCGCGACCAGCGCCGCAAGCAGCTTCTGACCCGCGTTGAAGCGACCGCGCGTTGAGCTCGGCTCCTCGTACTCGTAAACGGATAGGAACACATCCCACGGCCGGCGAAACCAGTCCCAATCGAATCGATCCCAAAAGCTCAGCTCACGCTCCAGGCGCCGGGCATCGCTCCACCGCAGCGCTGGGATCACGAGCAGGATCGCAACCAGCAACAGTGCCGCGATGACGTGCGAGGTGCGCACCCAGAAGCGCTGGCCCACGACCTGGCTCAACCACGGGACGTACATGACGATTCCCGTGGCCATCAGGACCAGCACGGCCGATGCCACCGACCAGTGCAGTGTCTTCTCAGTGGCGGATGCGCGCATCGGCGTCATAGCCGCGGGCCTCCCAGTAACCGGTAGCCCCGGATTCGATGGCTGTGATGCGCCGCAACCACTTGACCCCCTTGTAGCCGTAGTAGAAAGGCACGACCAATCGCGCCGGCGCACCGCGCTCAGGGCTGAGGGGTGCTTCCGCAAGTCGGAGGGCCACGATGACCTCCGGCCGCAGCGCAGTTGCCATATCGAGGAAGTCAACATATGCGCCGTCCGCTGACTCAAATCTCAAGGCGTGGGCTGCCGGGTGAACACCCGCGCGCTCGAGGAGCGTGGGCACGGAAACACCCATCCAACTCACTCCTGACACAGACCACCCGCTCACGCAATGGAAGTCGGCCTTCACCCGCTGAAGGCGGGCGGCAAGGAGATCATCGATTCCGAGTGACAGAGGTTGGTCCACCAGGCCATCGACGGTGAGTCGCCATCTGGCTCGGTCCCACGAAGGAATCGACCCGGTGACGCTGTAGAAGTGGAAGCCGTCGCCAGGGCTCAACTCCCCAAGCGGTCGTTCGAGCCATGACCGCAGCCCGCTGGGCAGGCCATCTCCGAACGCGATCAATCCCGCGCCGCCCGCAAGCCCGGCGAGAAAGAGCCGCCGGCCGATCGGCCGGCTCACGCCTTCAGTCGGCGCCGGTGGATATAGCGTCCGGAAGGCCCCTCGCCGACCCACTTACCCGATGAAACGAGCAACCGCCCGCCCGCAACCACGGCCTCGATGCCGCCGCGAATCGCCATTCCCTCGAACGGGCTGTAATCCGTGGACATGTGCAGTCCGTTGACACGACGACGCGGGCGCGGATCGACCAACACCAGGTCGGCATCCATGCCCGGCAGCAACGATCCCTTGCCTGGCATGCCGAACAGCCGTGCCGGCTCGGAGGAGCAGAGCCTGACCACATCGTTCATCGGGAGGCGCCCGCTTAAAGCGGCCGAGATGAGGAGTGGAAGCCTAGTCTCGACGCCCGGCAGTCCCGGCGGAATCCGAGTCGAGTCAGAGGCATGGACCTTCTTCTGCGCGCGGTCGAAGCAGCAGTGGTCAGAGTGAACGCCGGTCAGCTCAGAGCCCAGGCTTCGCCACAGGCCCCGAGCGGCGCCGGCCGAGCGCATCGGGGGGCTGCAGACAAACCGCTCTCCGTGCGGTCGCGCGTAGACGGATTCGTCAAGCAATAGATAGTGCGGGCAAGTCTCACCGAAGGCTCGCACTCCGGCCGAGCGGGCTTTGCCGATCTCCTCCGCGACCTCCGGCAGCGTGACGTGAACCAGGTAGACGGTCGCACCACTTTCCCGCGCGAGGTTTAGAACGCTGCGGGCCGCGTCCAGCTCGGCGATCGCGGGCCTGGCCAGCGCGTGATGCCGGGCATCGGCCATGCCGCGCTCGCGCAGCTCGGCGGTCGCCCGTTCGACGATGGCCTCAGTCTCAGCGTGGACCATGACCAGGGAGCGCGACCTGGCCGCTTCGCGCATCACAGCCAGGACCTCGCCTAGCTCGAGCATCATCAGGCCGCGGTACGCGGTGAACACCTTCACCGAGGGCGCGCCGAGCTTGGCCGCCCGCTCGATGCCTGCCAGGGCATCAGCGTCAGCTCGTTGCGTAATCGCAGCATGAAAGCCGAAGTCGATGACTGCCCGTCCAGTTGCTTCTGAGATTCGTCGTTCGACCGCTTCGCCGGGATCTTCTCCTGGCTCAGGGAATGCGAATTCGAGCAGCGAAGTAGTACCGCCGAAGGCTGCCGCCCGGGTGGCGGTGGCGAAATCGTCGCGCGTCTGGAACTCGCCGAACTTGATTCCGATGTGGGTGTGAACGTCGACGCCGCCCGGGAGCACGAGCGCACCCGCCGCCTCGATCACCTGGCCCGTGAAGTGAGTGGACTTCCGCTGCTGGACAAGCCCCGCCACCTTTCCGTTCCGGATGAGCACGTCCGCTCGAAACGAACCCGACTCTAGAACCACGGTGCCGCCGCGGACGAGCGTGTCCATCACCCGTCGACGTAGGTGAGGATGAAACCGCACGCGAGCGCGGCCCAGAGTAGAGGAGTCGGCCGCGCCATCGACATCGGGTGCAGATCGGTCCAACGGCCGACCGCGAAGGCGAGGACACCGACCCCCAGCAGCAGTCCCGCCACCCCAAACGGAATCCAGCGCGCCACCGCGAATGTGACCGCGAAGGCAATAGTTGCCAGCAAGGCGGCCAGCACCGCGACCGGGCGGGGAACGTCCTCCAGCAAGGTCGCCGCTGTGCCCGCAACCGCCGCCGGCACGAGCACAAGCAAGAACCCGACGTGAACGACTGACGCGGGGATCAAGGCGGCTCCCGCGCCTATCGCGATCACCTCGAACGTGTGCGCGCGGGCGGAGCGCAAGCGTCTTGCCGGTCGCGATAGCCCATAGCCGGCCAAACCCACCGCGGCCGTCGCCAGCCACGCGCCTTGAGAAACGAAGAGCTGCTGGATGATGTCGCTGCTGTCCGTCATCGGGATCGCCGTCCCTACTGCGGTTCCTGCTTGAGGGACAGCGAAGAGCAGCGCGGCGAGGAGCGCTCCGACGCCGACACCAAAGGTCACGACGTGGTCACGCAGGGTGGGCCGATCGCCAAAGATCCATGAAAACAAAAGCCACGAACCGGCCCCGAGATAGACCATCAGGCGCTCGCGAGCTCGCGGATGGTCCGATTCATGCTGATTGGGTCAGGAAACAACACCGGCAGCTGAAGCCCGGCGTTCCGATATGCCATGAGGCGCTCCTTGCAGGCGTCCACGGGACCGACCAGGGCATGCTCCGATACCAGTGAATCGGGGAGCTCGGCGAATGTCGCCTCCAGCCCACCCTCTCGCGCCTGCTCGCGAAGCCGGCCGAGGAACTCGGCGTCGAGCCCGGTTTCCGCGGCCAGGTTGGGGAAATAGACCAGGTACGTCGCAAGGATCGGTCGCACCCGGGCAGCTGCCTCGGCCACCGTGTCGGCGAGAGCCACCACCAGGCACTGGCCGACCTCACCCGCAAACCGCCCACCGGCGGCCGCGTCAAGGCGGCCGATCGAGCGTCTCGTGTAGGAGGGAGGCATGAAGGCGTTGAGAATGACGCCGTCAGCGATCTCGCCCGCGCAATCGAGAGCGCGCGGCCCGGTGACGCATAAGTAGATCGGCACCGGATCCGTAGGCTGGACCTCCGGCATCAGCCTCTCGAGTTTCGTGTGTCGGCCTTCGAACGAGACCGGCGCGGGCTCCCGCCAGGAGGCCCGAATCGCTGCTACGTATTCGCGAAGGCGGCTCACAGGAAACTCGAATGAGAAACCTTGCTGGGCAAGCGGGTCAGGAGAACCGGGACCGATCCCGAGCACGATGCGGCCGGGGGCGGCCTCCGCGAGAGCGGCCCATGTGATCGCGGTCACGACGGCACCCCTGGTGAACACGTTGATGGCGGCGCTCCCGAGGCGTGCTCGTTCTGTCGTCATCGCGAGTGCAGTGAGCGCGGTCACCGAGTCGCGCGTTATTCGCGTTTCGGCGTGCCAGAGCGACTCGAAGCCGGCCTCCTCCGCCGACCGGCCGATTTCCACCAGGGCACGCAGGTCGGGTCCTCCCAGGAATCCGAGGCCGACCTTCATGACTCCTGGTAAGCCAGCCGGAAGAGGGTTCTCACGAGGACTTCGATTCCGTGGCCGATGTGCTCGAGCTCTGTCCTCTCGTCGGGCCGGTGGCTGTGTCCACCCTGGCTCGGCACGAAAAGCATGGCCGCAGCACAAATCGTGCCAATGACCTGGGCGTCGTGCCCGGCGTGGGAAGGCATGCGGCGCCACCGGGCGCCCGATTCAACGCAGGAAGCTTCCAGAGCGGCGCAGATCTCGCCGTCGAACAGGATGCCCCGCTGGTCGACCACCTGACCCAACCGAGCATTCAGGCCTCGGCGTCGGCCCACATCGCGAATCAGCTCACGCAGCTCCTGGTCGAAGTTTGTCAGTACCGGGTCATCGGGATGCCGAAAGTCGACGGTGAAGGCGGCCTCGCCAGGCACCTGGTTGAAACCACCTGGGCGGGCCCCGATGCTGCCAACCGTCGCCACGGCAGGCGCGCCCATGCGTTGGGCGAGACGCTCGGTACCGACCATGATCTCGGCCGCCCCGGCCAGCGCGTCGTGCCGCCTAGCCATGGGCACCGTGCCCGCGTGGCCGGAGACTCCCTGCAGGATGACACGGAGTACGCGCACTCCGACCACCCTGTCGACAATTCCGATCTCGTCCCCCGACTCAACGAGGACTGGGCCCTGCTCGATATGGGGTTCTACGAATGCGTGCAGATCCTTCCGTCGCGCGCTCAGGATTGCCCCCGGATCTAGGCCGCACCCTCGCATCGCGTCGCCGATGCTTTCGCCTTGCTCATCGGTCAGCGCTTCTACCTCGGCCGGCGCTATGCGGCCGGCGATCGCGCGGCTACCCCAAAAATTGGACGCGAAGCGACTCGATTCTTCCTCGCAGTTGGCGAACACCTCCAGGGTTCGGCGCGGCCTGCCGATGTTGCCTGCCAGCCACCTTATGGCGCAGCCCGCCATCACGACGCCCAGCGCGCCGTCGTACGCGCCGCCCTGCTTGACAGAGTCGGTATGCGAGCCGCTCAAAACAACGCTGGGACTGTCACCTTGCAGGCGACCGAACCTGCTTCCGACAGCGTCGGCACGCACGGCCAGGCCGCTTTCCGAAAGCCACTGCTCGATTTCTGCCATAGCGGCTCGCCACTCGGCGGAGTAGACGAGCCTGGTCACGCCGCCGTCTGCAACTGCGCCGTGGCGCCGGAGCCTTTCAATCACACGGCCGGCTTCGGAGGCCAGTTGCGCGCGGTCGCTTGCTCCGAAGCGGCTCAGTACGGCCGTCGTGGCCATCAGGGCTAGGCTTTGCCGGCCACGGCCTGCTTCGACATCGCAGCCCGCAGCTCCTGAGACGCACGGTGGTCGATGGTCTTCGACTCCAGATCGACGACCACGCCGTATAGCGTGCGCGCGGATTCGACGCTGATCATCTCGTCGAGGACGTCGTCGAGCACCTTTTGCGGATCACGCTCGAGCGGGTCACCGTAACCTCCGCCGCACGGGCTGACTGTGCGGATGATGTCGCCGGCCTCGGCCCACTTCGACTGAAACTTGGAGGGTAGGTGTTGCTCCTTTCCGTCGCTGATGAGGACGACATCGCCGGGAGCTCCGTCGTAGCCCCCGAAGGCGCCCATAGGTGGGTGCCGGTGACCATCTCCCTCGAGACTCATATGCGCGCGACCCTGGAACTGCATGTCTCGAATCGAGCCGTTGCCGCCGCGCCACTTGCCAGCCCCGCTCTTGTCGGTGCGAAGCTCATACCTGCTGATCCTGAGTGGGTAGTGCGCCTCGATGTCTTCGATCGGGTTGTTGCGCGTATTCGCGTAGAGCACGTCGACCGCGTCCACACCGTCCTTGCCCAACCTTCCGCCGTAAGCGCCTTCGGTGATGTCCATGTAGACCCAGTAGTTCTGGTCCACGACGCCGCTATAGGCGATGACCTTCATATTGGCCATGCCGGCCGCGACACGGTCGGGGCATATCGGCGCCAGGGCCCGCATGAGCGTGTCAGCGACGATGTTGCCGGCGCAGAAGCGCGCGATTGTCGCTGAGGGGAAGGTGGGATTGGCGAGCGAGCCACGCTCGGCCACGATCCGGATCGGTCGCACGATGCCCGAGTTCTGAGGAACGTATTCGTGCGTCGCCTGGTCGAGCAGGATTGAACGCAGCGTGACGTAGATCGCGATGTCGACCGTGCCGACGAAAGGCATGTTGATGGCGCGGTCGGCGACCTGGGGCGCGGTTCCGGTCAAGTCCACTGTCATCGTTCCGCCGTCGACGGTGACGGTGACCTTGATCACCTGGTCGCGCTTGGAAGGATCGGGGTCCTCCGCGAAGCCGTCGATGTGGCCTTCCGCGGAGTACCTACCGTCAGGAAGGGCCTCGATTTGCTGTCGCATCATGCGCTCGGAGTAGTTCATGAGCTCCTCGGTCGCGGCCTCCACGGTCTCCCTTCCGTACTGCTCGAGCAGCTCGACGTAACGCTGAGCACCGATCTGGCAGGCAGCCACCTGGGCCCCCATGTCGCCAACCACCATGTCCGAGGCCCGGATGTTGTCGCGCAGCATCCGCCACACCGCCTCGTTCCGGTGACCGCGCTCGTAACACTTGATTGCTTTCAACTGGATGCCTTCGGCGTATGCGTCGACCGCATCGACGATGCCGCACGAGCCAGGTGACATCGATCCGATATCGAGGTGATGCGCCGTGGTGAAGCTGAAGCCGACAAGCTCCCCCTGGGCAAATATCGGCACGCAGAAACC
>Ga0209802_1001642_pt1 | contig 16347 bp, 16 predicted proteins | sample GraSoiAngelo_129_FD_185886 | JGI IMG/M metagenome (GOLD analysis project Ga0209802, IMG submission 185886) | Grasslands soil microbial communities from the Angelo Coastal Reserve, California, USA - 14_0927_12_40cm (SPAdes) (version 2) | ecosystem: Environmental > Terrestrial > Soil > Grasslands ... | reverse complement strand
CGACCTTGGCAAGGTCGTGCTCTACCACTGAGCTATTCCCGCGTGAGCTATTCCCGCGCCACAGCGCCACATGGTATCACGGATCAACTCTGGTCAGCCCGCAGGGCCTCGGCGGCGTCCTCGGGAGGCATCGGGTTGATGAAGAACCCGCTTCCCCATTCGAATCCCGCCACGCTGGTGAGCTTCGGGATGACCTCGAGGTGCCAGTGGAAGGACTCGAGCTCGCTGTCGCGGAGGGGCGCCGTGTGGAGCATGAAGTTGAACGGGGGATCGCCCAGCACGCGGTTCATCCGCCGCAAGAAGTCACCGAGAAGTCCGGCGAGCCCCCGCAGCTCGTCCGCGCCGGATTCCTCGAAGGCGGCCCGGTGGACCGCCGGCAGGATCCATGTCTCGAACGGGAAGCGCGGCGCGAACGGCGCCAGCGCGACGAAGCCGCCGGCTTCGACGATCGCCCGCCGGCCGCCGCGCCGCTCCTGGCGCAGGATGTCGCACCACACGCAGCGCTCCTTCAGCTCGTAGTAGCGGGCCGCGCCCGCCAGCTCCTCGGCGACCATGACGGGAATGATCGGCGTCGCGATCAGCTGCGAATGGGGGTGCCCGAGCGAGGCGCCGGCGGCCTCGCCGTGGTTCTTGAACACCAGGACGTACTCGAGGCGTGGGTCCTTCTTGAGGTCGAGCATGCGTTCGCGGAACGCGAGGAGCACGTCCGCCACGGCGTCGACGGGGAGCGTCGCGAGCGAGGCCGAATGGACCGGCGTCTCGATCACGACCTCGTGGGCGCCTACACCGTTCATCCGGTCGAAGAGCCCCTCGCCCGCCGGCTCGAGCTCCCCTTCGATCCAGAGCACGGGGAACTTGTTGGGCAAGACCCGGTACGACCAGCCGGGCCCGTTCGGGCGGCTCTCCTCGCTCCGACCAGCGAGGATCTCGCGCGGGGTCTTGTCCTCGTGGCCTTCGCAGAAGACGCACTCGGTCCCGACCGGCTGCACCCGCTGGGCGACGAAATCCGAAGGCCGCCTCGCGCGCTCGGTGGCGATGATCACCCAGCGGCCGACGACCGGGTCCTTCCTGAGCTCGGGCTTCGTTACCGCTCCTCCTCGCGCCGCAGGGGACGCTCGAGGAGCGAGGCGAGCGCGTCGGTCGGTGCCTTGCCGTCGAAGAGTACCGCGCCGACCTCCTGGCAGATGGGCATGCTGACGCCGTGGCGACGCGCGAGCGCGAGCGCCGAGGTGACCGTCCGCACCCCCTCGGCGACCATGCGAGTCCGGTCCTCAACGGCGGCGGTCCTCAACGGCGGCGACCGTCTCGCCCCGTGTGAGCGCGATGCCGAGCTGGCGGTTGCGCGAGAGACTCCCGGTGCACGTGAGGACGAGGTCGCCCAAGCCCGCGAGCCCCGCGAGGGTCGCGGACATCGCGCCGAGCGCCACGGCGAGCCGCGTCATCTCGGCGAGCCCCCGCGTGATGAGCGCAGCGCGCGCGTTCTCGCCGAGACCGAGCCCGTCGACGAGGCCGGTCGCGATCGCCATCACGTTCTTCAGCGCCCCGCCCGTCTCGACGCCCACGACGTCGCGGTTCGCGTAGAGTCGGAACTCGCGCGCACCGAGCCTCTTCTGGAGCTCGCCGGCGAGCGCGTCGTCGCGCGACGCGATCACCGCCGCCGTGGGCCGGCCGAGCGCCACCTCGCGCGCGAAGGTCGGCCCGGAGAGCGCCGCCACGCGGGCGTGCGGGAACTGCTCGCCGACGACCTCGCTCATGCGCAGGTGGCGCTCGGGGTCGAAGCCCTTGGTGGCTGTGACGATCGGCACCGCGTCGGAGAGCGGGCCCACGCTCTTGAGCGTCGCGGCGAAGAACTCGCTCGGCACGACCACGACGACGAGCGACGCTCCCCTCACCGCCTCGGCGACCTCCGTTGTCGCGTCGACACCGGACGGAATCTCGAGATCGGGCAGATACCAGGGGCTCCGCCGCCGCGTCCGGATCCCCTCCACGACCTCGGGCTCGCGCGCCCACAGACGCACGGCACCCGCGCTGCGCGCCAGATGGATCGCGAGCGCCGTGCCCCAACTTCCCCCGCCGACGATAGCGATCATCGGCTCGGTTCCTCCCGCGTCCTCACGTGCGGCGCGGCGTTCCCGCCGAGCTTACGCTCGCTCCCCGCGAGGAGGCGCGTGATGTTCTCCTGGTGGCGCGTGATGATGAGAACCGCGACCATGACCGCGGCAAGGGTGAAGAGGCGCGGCTGTCCGAGCAGCAGCGCGCCGAGGGGCACGCACGCCGCGCGACCATGACCGCGGCAAGGGTGAAGAGGCGCGGCTGTCCGAGCAGCAGCGCGCCGAGGGGCACGCACGCCGCGGCGACGATGGACCCGAGCGACACATAGCGCGTTGTCAGGACGACTGCCAGCCACGCGGGGATGGCGGGGAGCACCGCCAGCGGCATGAGGTTCAACAGCGCGCCGAGGCCCGTGGCGACGCCCTTGCCGCCGCGGAAGCCGAGGAAGACCGACCAGCAGTTGCCGACCACCACGGCGACCGCGCAGAGCGCCTTGGGGGCGAGCGCGCCCCCCGCGAGCCACGCGCCCGCCCACACGGCGCCGTAGCCCTTGGCGATGTCGCCGGCGAGTGTGGCGATCGCCGCGACCCGGCCGGCCGCGCGCAGGACGTTGGTCGCGCCGATGTTGCCGCTGCCGTGGCCGCGGATGTCGCCGATGCCGAACGCCCGCGCCACGAGGAAGCCGACCGGCACCGCTCCGATCACGTAGGCGGCGGCGATCGCGAGGGCGCCGCTCACGACCAGCGTTCTTCGCCCGGCACGATCGCGCGGTAGTCGGCCTTCCGGAAGAACCGGTAGAAGTAGTCCACTGCCGAGCCGACGGTCAGGCCGAGGGCCACCCAGAGAACGGTGGCCGCGGCGATGTGGAAGCCGGGCGGATCGAACCCCTTCTCGACGATCAGCATCGTGATCGCCACGTACTGGCTCACCGTCTTCCACTTCGCGAGCCGCGACGCGGGCACGATGACCCCGACGGAGGCCGCCACCGCGCGGAGTCCCGTCACCGCGAGCTCGCGTCCGACGATCACGACGACGACCCAGGCGTCGATCTTGTCGATCGCCAGCAGCGAGACGAGCGCGGCCGCGACGAGCAGCTTGTCGGCGATCGGGTCCAGGAGCGTGCCGAGCGTCGTGACCTGATTGCGCCGGCGCGCCACCGCCCCGTCGGCCCAGTCCGTGATCGACGCCAGGACGAAGATGGCCACAGCGATCAGCGCGTGGACGCGCGAGGAGGAGATCAAGAAGACGATCAGCAGCGGCACCGCGACGATGCGCGTGAGGGTGAGTCCGATGGGTAGGTTCACGTGACGACTCCGTCCACGCGACTCCGCCATTATCCGCACCCCGGAACGACCTTGTCAACGCTCGGCAGGTAGACCGGGACGAGCGAGGTCGTGTCCAGGCGAAGGCACGCGGTGACGTCGGCGCCGCGTCCGGCGGCGACGAGTCGCCGCGCCCAGGGCGAGTGCTGTCGGAGGCGCGTCACGTCGCCGGCGTAGCGCCGGCCGACGGCGAGCGCCGCGAGCGCCGCCGGGCTCGGCACGACGCTGGGGACGCCGGCGCGCACGCGCTCGACGAGAAGCCCGGCGCACACGTGGTCCTCGAGCGAGCGGCTGCCCCGCTCGCCCGCACACACGACGACAACGTCCAGCCCGTGCCCGGCCGCCCAGCGTGCGGCGGCGCTCACGTTGACGAGGGCCGCCACGCCGACCGCCCGGGCCTGGCGCGCGGCGAGCAGCGCCCGCGTGCCGTTGCTCGTCGTGAGGTAGACGGCCCGGCCGCGAACGCGCTCGATCGCGAACTCGACCGGCGAGTTGCCGAGGTCGAGCCCGGGAATCGGCTCGCCGCGTCGCTCACCGGCCGCGACCGCGGCGTCGGCGCCCTCCGTCGCGGCCAGGCGCCGGGCCTCGGCGGGGTCAGCGACCGGCGTGATGGAGGCGCAGCCGTGGGCGAGCGCGGTGATCATCGTGGTGGAGGCGCGAAGCACGTCGACGACGAGCGCGGTCGAGCCATCGAGCTGCCCGGGCGCCACCGCGTCGGCGGCAAGCACGACGTCGATGCGCACGGTCTAGTGACTCGAAGGGGGCCTCGACGGCCCCCGCCGAGCCACCCCCAGGATCCGATTGCGCCGGCGGAGCCGGCGGTCGAACGCAGTCACTCTGGACGCCTCCTAGGAGCCGGCGCGATCGCGGAGGGCGCGGATCTTGAGACGGAGCGCGTTCAGGCTGATGAACCCCTCGGCGTCCCCCTGACGGTACACGGTATCGGCCTCGAACGTAGCGAAATCGGTCCGGTACAGGGACCGCGGAGAGCGCCGGCCGACGACGGTGACGTTGCCCTTGTAGAGCTTGAGGCGGACCGTGCCGGTGACATCGCCCGCGCACTCATCCAAAAAGGTCTGCAGCGTCTGGCGCTCGGGCGAGAACCAGAAGCCGTAGTAGATCATCTCGGCGTAGCGCGGCACGAGCGAGTCGCGCAGGTGGAGCACCTCGCGGTCGAGCGTGAGCGACTCGAGAGCCCGGCGCGCGGCGTGCAGGATCGTGCCGCCGGGCGTCTCGTACACACCGCGCGACTTCATCCCGACGAATCGGTTCTCGACGATGTCCGCGCGGCCGATGCCGTGCTCGCCGCCCAGCCGGTTGAGCCGAGTCAGGAGCGGAACGGGCAGGAGCCGCTCGCCGTCGATCGCGACCGGGTCGCCACGCTCGAACTCGAGCTCCACGTGCACTGGCACGTCGGGCGCCCCTTCGGGGTCGTTGGTGAGCAGGAACATCTTCGCCGGCGGCTCCCGCCACGGATCCTCCAGCACCCCGCCCTCGTAGGAGATGTGGAAGAGGTTACGGTCGACGCTGTACGGGCGCTCGGCCGTCACGGGCACCGCGATGTCGTGTCGCTTCGCGAACTCGATGAGCGCGGTGCGGGAGCCGAGCTCCCACTCGCGCCACGGCGCGATCACACGCAGGTGGGGCGCCAGCGCGGCGTAGGTCAGCTCGAAACGCACCTGGTCGTTGCCCTTCCCCGTGGCGCCGTGGGCGACGGCGTCCGCCCCCTCCTTCGCCGCGATCTCTACCTGGGCACGCGCGATGAGCGGACGCGCGATCGAGGTGCCGAGGAGGTACGCGCCCTCGTACACGGCATTGCCGCGGAGCATCGGGAAAATGAAGTCGCGGACGAACTCCTCGCGCAGGTCCACGATGTGCACGGACGACGCGCCGGTCCGGCGCGCCTTCTCACGGATCGACACGAGCTCCTCCCCCTGGCCGAGGTCGGCGCAGAAGGCGACGACCTCGCAGCGGTAGCGCTCGATCAGCCAACGCAGGATGACCGAGGTGTCGAGCCCCCCCGAGTACGCGAGGACGATGCGCTTGGGGCTAGACATCGTCGATCGAGCCTCCCAGCAGCGTCAGGATGACCGCCTTCTGGGCGTGGAGCCGGTTCTCCGCCTGGTCGAGGGCGATCGAGTGCGGGCCGTCGAGCACCGCGTCGGTGATCTCCTCGCCCCGATGGGCGGGCAGGCAGTGCATGACCAGCACCGAGGGCTTCGCGAAGCCCACGATCGTCTCGTTGACCTGGTAGCGGCTGAACGCCTCCTGACGCCGCACCCGCTCCGCCTCCTGTCCCATGCTCGTCCACACGTCGGTGTAGATCACGTCGGCCCCGGCCGCGGCCTTCCGCGCGTCCTCGGTGACCTCGACCCGGCCGCCGAGCCGGCGCGCCGCGTCCAGGACCCGCGAGGCCGGCTCGTAGCCGGGCGGGCACGCGACGACGGTCGAGGCGCCGAGCAACGCGCCCAGGAGGATCACGGAGTGGCACACGTTGTTACCGTCGCCGATCCATGCGAGCCGCATCGCGCCGATGTCGACGCCCCGCTCCCACAGCGTGAAGAAGTCGGCGAGCGCCTGACACGGGTGCTCGGAGTCGGAGAGCCCGTTGATTACGGGGACGGTCGCGTGGCGGGCGAGCGTCTCGATCGTCGCGTGCGCGTAGACGCGCGCGGCGATACCGTCCACCCAGCGCGCGAGGTTCCGCGCCACGTCCGCAACCGACTCGCGCGTGCCCAGGCCGATCTCCGCGCCCGAGAGGTAGACGGCGCGCCCGCCGAGCTGGACGATCCCGACCTCGAAGGTGACGCGGGTCCGGAGGGACGGCTTCTCGAAGATCAGCGCCATGGTGCGGCCGGCGAGCGGCGTGCCGCGCCGTCCCGCCTTCCAGCGCTGCTTGAGGTCCGCGGCGAGCTGGAATACCTGGAGCGCCGCATCGCGCGTCAGATCCGCCGACGAGAGAAAGTGGCGCATCATGCCTTGGGCCGGAGCGCCGTGTCGACGATCTCGAGCGCCCGGTCGCAGTGGTCCTCCTCGATGATCAGGGGTGGGACCAGACGCAGCACGTTCTCGCCCGCCGACAGGACGAGGAGCCCGGCGTTCCGACAGGCGTCGAGGATGGGGCTGACGGGACGGTCGAGCTCGACGCCGATGAGCAGGCCCCGCCCTCGGACCTCGCGGATCCCGACCGGCCCCTGCGCCAACCGCCTCAGACCGTCCATGAGGCGCCGTCCCATCCGTGCCGCGCGCTCGGGGATCTTCTCGCCGAGCACCGTCTGGAGCGTCGCCAGCGCAACGGAGGTCACGAACGGCGTCCCGCCGAACGTCGAGCCGTGCGTGCCCGGCCCCAGCGCGCGCGCAACCTCCTCGCGCGTCAGCATGGCCCCGATCGGCACGCCGTTGGCGAGCGCCTTGGCGAGGGTCATGACGTCGGGCTCGATCCCCGAGTGCTCGTACGCCCAGAGCGTGCCCGTGCGGCCGACGCCGGTCTGGACCTCGTCGAGGATCAGGAGGGCGCCCGACGCGTCGCAGAGCTTGCGCAGCCCGGGCAGATAGTCGTCGTCCGGGACGATCACGCCCCCTTCCCCCTGGATCGGCTCGACGATGAGCGCCGCCGTCCGGCTGTCGATCGCGCGCTCCATCGCCCGGAGATCGTTGTAGGGCACGTGCTTGAAGCCGGGCACGAGCGGCTCGAAGCCGTGCTGGTATTTCTCCTGGCCAGTAGCCGTCACGGTGGCGAACGTCCGGCCGTGGAAGGCGTTGCGCGTGGCGATCACCTCGTAGCGGTCCGAGGCGTACCGCTCCTTGGCGTACTTGCGCACGAGCTTGAGCGCGGCCTCGTTCGCCTCCGCCCCCGAGTTGCAGAAGAAGACCCGGTCGGCAAAGGAGTGGTCGCAGAGGAGCTTCGCCAGGTGGATCTGGGGCGCCGTGTGGTAAAGGTTCGACACGTGCAGCAGCGTCGCCGCCGCCTCGCGGATCGCGCCGGTCACGCGCGGGTGGCAGTGGCCGAGCGAGGCGACCGCGATCCCCGCGCCGAAGTCGAGGTACTCCTTGCCGTCGGAGTCCCAGACGCGGACGCCGTCACCGCGGACGAGGCAGATCGGAGCCCGCGCGTAGTTCGGGGTGTGGTACTTCGCCGCCCACTCCAGTAGCTCTCTGGTGTCCATGACGTGCACCCTTCCCTAGAGGACGATCTCGGTCCCGATGCCCTCGCGCGTGAACAGCTCCAGCAGAATCGCATGCGGGACCCGGCCGTCGAGGATGTGGGCTTTCGAGGTTCCGCCCTCGAGCGCCCGCAGCGCCGACTCGATCTTCGGGACCATCCCGCCCTCGATCACCCCGGCCGACATGAGCCGCTCCGCCTCTTTGCGGCTCAGCGTGCTGATCAGGCGCTTCTCGCCGTCGAGAATCCCCTGGACATCCGTGAGGTGGACGAGCTTCTCGGCGCCCAGCGCCGCGGCGATCTCGCCGGCGACCAGGTCGGCGTTGATGTTGTAGGTCTCGCCACCCGCGCCGACGCCGACCGGCGCGATGACCGGGATGAAGCCAGCGTCCTCCAGGAGCCGGATCGGCTCGGTGTTCACCTCCTCGACCTCGCCGACGAGGCCGATATCCACCTCTTCGCCGTTCGCGAGCCGGTGCAGCCGCCGGCGCGCGCGGAGCAGCCCCGCGTCCTTCCCGGAGAGCCCGACCGCCTTGCCGCCGTGGTGGTTGATCAGACCCACGATCGCCTTGTTGATCTTGCCCACCAGGACCATCTCGACGATCTCGACGGTCTCCTCGTCGGTCACGCGCATGCCCCCCACGAAGCGAGGCTCCATGCCGAGGCGCTTCATGAGGGCGCCGATCTGCGGGCCGCCGCCGTGGACGATGACCGGCTTGATGCCCACGAAACGGAGCAGGATCACGTCGAGCGCGAACGGCTCCTTGAGGTCCGCGCGCTCCATCGCGGCCCCGCCGTACTTGATGACGACCGTCTTGCCGCGGAACTCCCGGATGTACGGGAGCGCCTCGAGGAGCACCTCCGCCCTTCGCGGGTCCGTCATCCCCTCGCCTCGCCTGCTCCGCGCATCGCCATCACAAAATGTACCTCGACAGGTCCTGGTCGCTGGTGATGTCGCTGAGGCGTCCCCACACGTAGCCGGCGTCGATGGTCAGCTCCTTGCCTGGCATCTCCGGGGCGTTGAACGAGATCTCCTCCAGCAGCCGCTCCATGATCGTGTAGAGCCGCCGCGCCCCGATGTTCTCCGTGCTCGTGTTCACCTTCATCGCAATGTCCGCGATCGCCTCCACCGCATCCGACGCGAACTTCAGAGCCACCTGCTCCGTCCGCAGCAGCTCCGTGTACTGCTTGAGCAACGCGTTCTGCGGTTCCGTCAGGATGCGGACGAAATCCTCGCGCGTCAAGGGGTCGAGCTCGACGCGGATCGGGAAGCGCCCCTGGAGCTCGGGGATGAGGTCCGAGGGCTTCGCGATGTGAAAGGCGCCGGCCGCGATGAACAGGACGTGGTCGGTGCGCACGATCCCGTACTTGGTCGTGACGGCCGAGCCCTCCACGATCGGCAGCAGGTCCCGCTGGACGCCCTCGCGGGAGACGTCGGGGCCGTGGCCCGCCTCGCGCCCGGCGATCTTGTCGAGCTCGTCGAGGAAGATGATCCCCGCGTTCTCGGCCCGCCGGATCGCCTGCGCCACGACCTCTTCCATGTCGACGAGCTTCTGCGCCTCCTCCTGAACGAGGAGCCGCCGCGCCTCGGCGATCCGCACGCGGCGCCGCTTGGTCCGCGTCGGCATGAGATTCGACAGCATGTCCTTCAGGTGGATCCCCATCTCCTCCATGCCCTGACCGGAGAGCACCTCGATCATCGGCATCGCCTGCTGCTGCGTCTCGAGCTCGACCATCCGGTCGTCGAGCCGGCCGGCTCGCAGCTGGACCCGGAGCTTGTCCATCGTGGTCTCGCGCGAGGCATCCGGCGTGACCTCCTCGAGCGAGCCCGACGAGAAGGGCTCGTGCGTCCGCCTCGGCAGCAGGAGGTCGAGGAGCCGCTCCTCGGCGAGCTGCTCCGCCCGCTCCTGCACGCGCGCCATCATCTCGGCCTTGACCATGTTCACCGACAGCTCGGTGAGGTCGCGGACCATCGATTCCACGTCGCGGCCCACGTAGCCGACCTCGGTGTACTTGGAGGCCTCGACCTTCAAGAAGGGCGCCTGGGCGAGCTTCGCGAGCCTGCGGGCGACCTCGGTCTTCCCGACGCCGGTCGGGCCGATCATGATGATGTTCTTCGGCGCCACCTCGTCGCGCAGCTCGGGCGGCAGGTTCTGCCGCCGCCAGCGGTTGCGCAACGCGATGGCCACGGCGCGCTTGGCCCGCTCCTGGCCGACGATGTAGCGGTCGAGCTCGGCGACGATCTGCGCCGGGGTGAGCGTCAGGTCCTGATTCACAGGACTTCCACGCTGATGTGGTCGTTGGTGAAGACGCAGATCGAGGCGGCGACGCGCATCGCCTCGGTCACGATGCCCTTGGCGTCGAGGTCCGAGTGCGCGACCAGCGCGCGGGCCGCCGCGAGCGCGTACGCCCCGCCCGAGCCGATGCCGATGAGGCCGTCGTCGGGCTCGATCACGTCGCCGTTGCCCGAGATGATGAACGAGTGCTCGCGGTCGGCGACCGCGAGGAGCGCCTCGAGCCGCCGGAGGACGCGGTCGGTGCGCCAGTCCTTGGCGACTTCCACCGCGGCGCGCGCGAGGTTGCCCCGGTGCTCGTCGAGCCGGCTCTCGAAGCGTGAGAAGAGCGTGAACGCGTCGGCCGCGGTGCCGGCGAAGCCGGCCAGGATGCGGTCGTGGTAGAGCTTCCGCACCTTCTTGGCGCCCGCCTTCACGATGGTGTTCCCGATCGAGACCTGGCCGTCACCGGCGACGGCCACCTGGTCGCGGTGGCGGACGGCGACGACGGTCGTCGCCTCGAAGGGGCCGGAGATCACGCGGAGGCGCCGCGCGCCCGCGGGTGGGCGGCGTCGTAGACGCGCATGAGCTGGTCGGCGCCGACGTGGGTGTAGCGCTGGGTCGTGCTGAGCCGGCTGTGGCCGAGGAGCTCCTGGATGACCCGGAGGTCGGCGCCCGCGTCGAGCAGGTGCGTCGCGAACGTGTGGCGGAGCGTGTGCGGGCTCACCCGACGCGCGATGCCCGCTGCCACGGCGCTCTTCCGCACGATCGCGTGGACCGCCCGGGCGGAGAGCCGGCCGCCGCGCTGGTTCGCGAAGAGCGTCCCGCGCCGCTCGGCGCGCCGTCCGAGGTAGGCGTCGAGCGCGCGCGCCGCCCGGTCCCCGAAGGGAACGATCCGCTCCTTCCGCCCTTTGCCCAGCACGCGCACGGTCTGCCCGGCCCGGTCCACGTCATCCATGTCCAGGCCGGTCAGCTCCGACACGCGCAGCCCCGTCGCGTACAGGAGCTCGAGGATCGCCACGTCCCGCTCGCGCGCGGCGCCGCCGACCGCCTTGCCGTCCACCAGCACCTGCGCCTCATCGATCGGCAGGAACGACACGAGCTTGCGTCCGAGGCGCGGGCCGCGAATCTCGCGGGCCACGTTGCGGGCGAGCACCCGCCGGCGAACGAGGAAGCGGAACCAGCTCCGCAGCGCGGCGAGCTTCCGGGCGACCGACGACGCGTCGAGGCCGCGGGAGTGCAGGTGCGCCAGGTAGGCGCGCACCATGCGCCCGTCGACCTGCTTGAGTGGTTTCGCGGGCCCGACGAACGTCCGGAACTCGCACAGGTCGCTCCGGTAGCTCCGCAGCGTGTGGGGCGACGCGGCCTTCTCCAGCGACAGGTACGTCAAGAATGCCGATAGCGGGTCGCTCATGCGACCGAGATCTCGACCTCCCGCTCGAAGTCGCACCCCTCGCGCACGCACCGCCGGAGCACGCGGCCGCGCGCGGCGCGCTCGGTCGTAAACGGGGCGCCACACTTCGGGCACGGCTCCAGGACGGGCCGCTGCCAGACGACGAACCTACAGGTCGGGTAGGCCGAGCAGCCGAAGAACACGCGGCCCCGCCGCGAGCGGCGCTCGGTGAGCTGCCCCGTGCACCCCGGCTGAGGGCACGCGATGCCGAGCGTCACGGGCTTCGTGGTCTTGCACTCCGGGTAACCCGAGCACGCGATGAACTTCCCGAAGCGCCCGTGCTTGATGACCATCGGCTTGCCGCACGCCGGGCAGAGCTCGTCGGTGGGCTGGTCCTCTGCGCGCCCGTTCCCCGGCAAGTTCCGTTTGTACTTGCACTCGGGATAGGCCGAGCAGGCGATGAATTTCCCGTACCGGCTCCACCGCTCGACCAGCCCCTTGCCGCACTCGGGGCACTGCTCCCCGGTCGGGGCGCCGACCTTGACGTTACGCCCCTCTTTGTTCGCCTTCTTGAGGTCCTTCTCGAACCGCGCATAAAACTCCTGAACCGTATCGACCCACTTCCGATCTCCCTCCTCGATCTTGTCGAGCGAGTCCTCCATCTGCGCGGTGAACTCGACATCCATGATCTCTGGGAAGAAGGGCTTCAGGAAGTTGGTCACCTCGATGCCCAGCTCGGTCGGGACGAGCGCCTTCCGCTCGCGACGCACGTAGCCGCGCTCATTGATGATCGTGCCGAGGATCGACGCGTACGTGGACGGGCGGCCGATGCCGAGCTCCTCGAGAGTCTTGATCAGCGAGGCCTCGGTGTAGTGCGGCGGCGGCTGCGTGAAGTGCTGTCTGGGATCGAGCGCGAGGAGCCGCAACACCTCGCCCTCCTCGAGCTGCGGGACGGCGCTCTCGGGGTCGTCCTCCACGGGCCGTGGCTCGTCCTCGCGGCTCTCCTCGTAGACGGCCGTGAACCCCTTGAACCTGAGCGTCGCGCCCTGGGCGCGGAAGAGACACCGGCCGGCCTCGATATCTGCCGTCACGGTGTCGTAGACCGCCGGCATCATCTGGCTCGCCAGGAAGCGCTCCCAGACGAGCCGATAGAGGGCGAGCTGGTCCCTCGTGAGGAACCGCGCCACGCTCCTCGGCTCCAGGCGGACCTCGGAGGGTCGGATCGCCTCGTGCGCCTCCTGGGCGCTCCCGCGCGAGCGGTATGCGGGCGGCGCCTCGGGCACGTACTCGAGTCCGAGCCGAGCCGTGATCCACTCCCGCGCCTCCGCCTGCGCTTCGCGCGCCACGCGGACCGAGTCGGTGCGCATATAGGTGATGAGGCCCTTCGCGCCCTCGGCTCCGAGGTCGATCCCCTCGTAGAGCTGTTGGGCGACCGCCATCGTCTTCTTCGCGGTGAAGCCGAGCTTCCGGCCCGCCTCCTGTTGCAGGGTCGAGGTGATGAACGGCGGCACCGGGTTCCGGCGGCGCTCGCCGCGCGTGACCGACTTGACGAGGAACCGGGCGTCCTGGAGCGACGCCATGAGCGCGCGCGTCGCGTCCCCGTCCGCCAACGACACCTTCTCGCCGTCGACCTCCTTCAGCGTCGCGACGAACTCGGGCGGGAGCTTGGCGGCGAGCCGCGCGTGGAGCGACCAGTATTCGACTGGGACGAACGCCTGGATCTCGCGCTCGCGATCCACGATCAACCGGACGGCCACCGACTGCACCCGTCCGGCCGAGAGCCCGCGCTGGACCTTGTCCCAGAGGAGCGGGGAGAGCTTGTAGCCGACGAGACGGTCGAGCACGCGGCGCGCCTGCTGCGCGTCGACCTTCTTGAGGTCGATGCGCCCGGGCTTGGCGAACGCGCCCCGCACCGCGCGCTCGGTGATCTCGTTGAACGAGACGCGATAGACGTTGTTCTTGCCGACGTCGAGCTCCTGGGCCAGGTGCCAGCCGATCGCCTCGCCCTCGCGGTCGGGATCCGTGGCGACGTAGAGGGTGTCGGCGTTCGCGGCCGCCTTCTTCAGCTCGTCGAGGACCTTCTTCTTCCCGGCGCCTTCTTCAGCTCGTCGAGGACCTTCTTCTTCCCGGGCGAGACGACGTACTTCGGCTTGAACCCCTTCTTGGGATCGACGCCGAGCTGGGACTTCGGCAGATCGCGCACATGGCCCATCGACGCTTTGACGACGAAGCTCGAGTCCAGATACTTCTGGATCGTCTTCACCTTCGTGGGCGATTCCACTACGACCAGCGATCGCTTCGCCACTACGTTCTCCTTGCGCGTGCGCCGACCGAGACCCATCGCTGTCCCGTAAGCTGCCGGGCCCACCCGCCCAGCTCGAGCGCGACGAGCGTCGCCGCGACGCGCGAGGGCTCGAACCCGCCGCGCGCGATCAACTGCTCGATGTGTTGCGGCTCATCCGGCGTCAACATTGCTAGCACTCGGCCCTCGTCGCTCTGCCCGTCCGGCCGCGGAGATCCCTGCGTCGTCGGCGACGACGACGCGCGAATCATGCGACGCCACGGTTCCGGCAATTCTGACACGACGTCCTGCCAACAAGTAATCAGTTTAGCACCGTCCTGGATGAGCCGGTTCGTTCCGGCGCTCGTCGCGGAAGTAATTCTGCCTGGAACGGCGAATACTTCGCGCCCGAGGTCGCCGGCGAAACCCGCCGTGATCAGGGCGCCGCTCCGCTCGGCCGCTTCGACCACGACGACGCCGAGGCTGAGCCCGGCGAGCGTGCGATTGCGCGCCGGGAAGTGGCCGGCGAGCGCCGGCGCGCCGCGCGCGAACTGCGACACGAGCGCCCCCTGCGCCTCGATCGTGCGTGCGAGCGCGCGGTTCTCCGGTGGGTACACGACATCGATGCCGCACCCGAGAACGGCGAGCGTGCGTCCGCCCGCGTCGAGCGCGCCCCGGTGCGCCGCCGCGTCGATGCCGCGCGCGAGGCCGCTCACGATCGTCACGCCGCGCGCCCCGAGCTCGCCGGCCAGTCGCTCGGCGACTTCGACGCCGTACGGCGTGGCGTCGCGCGCGCCGACGATCGCGAGCGCGAGCGCATCGTCCACGGTGACCGCGCCGCGCACGTAGAGCGTCGGCGGCGACGGGATCGCGCCGAGCAACGCGGGATAGTTCGGGTCTCCTGGATAGAGCTCGTCCATGGATCAGCGCGACGCAGCGGAGGCTCAGTATATCGGACGGGCCCGCCCGGTCAAAGACTCCAGGCGGATACAGTCGCGCGAGGCGCTAGCGCTGGGCCGCGGCGTCCGTGCGAAGGAGTGACGCGGCCATCCTCGCCGGCTCCGAGCCCGGGTAGTCCCGCACCACGCGCTGCCACATCTGGCGCGCCCGGTTCCGATCGCGCAGGCTCAGGTGACACAGGCCGATCTTGACGAGCGCCTCGGGCATCTTCAGGCCGCCGTGATCGAGGACCTTCTGGAACTCGACCAGCGCCTGGGGGTAGTCATGCTGCACGTAGTACGCCTCGCCGATCCAGTACTGTGCGTTCCCGGCGAGCGGGTGTTTCGGGTAGCGGGCCAGAAAGTCGAGGAGATCGAGGACCGCCTGGCCGTGCTCATTCGCGCGGAAGCTCGCCATCGCCGCGGCGTACGCCCGCTCGGGGGCTACTGCCCGCGGTTCGTGCGGCTCACGTGCGGGCCGCTCGACCGGCGGGGCTGACTGGGCGGCCGCCGGCCGCGCCGGCGGCGGGGCGACGGGCGGCGCCGGCGGCGGCGTCGCGAGCGTCTGGACACGCGCACGGGTCTCGCGCACGGCCTCCTCGGCCGCCCCGGTGCGCGTGCCGAGTCTCGCGGCCTCGTCGGCGGTCTCGCGCACCCTGCTGGCCAGTTCACGGGTGCGCGCGTCGAGCGCCCTCAGCTCGGCCGTGGCGTGGGCGATGTCCTGCGTCACGGTCTCTTGGGCGGCGCGCGTGTAGGTAAGCTCAGAGCGGAGCTGGGCGAGGTCGCCACGGAGTCGCGTCACCGCGCCCCTGGTTGCGCAGCCGGTCGCGACGACGACCATGGCGGCCAGGATGGCGAGGGCGCGAGTCATCCGCGCCGACCGTAGCACGCGGACGAAAACGAAGTCAATTTCTGGGCGCGCGAGGTACCGGCGCGCCGGGTACCGGCGCGCGGAGGAGGATGACCTCCACCCGCTCGCCCACCGGCACAATCGTGTCCGGCGCCACCACCGCGAGGCCGTCGGCACGCACCATGGAGCTGAGGATGCCCGAGCCCTGATCGCCGGTGAGCCGCGCGCCATACTCCCTGCCGTCCCGCGCGAGCGTCACCCGCAGGTAGCCACGCCGGCCGCCGGGGTTCCGAATCGGCTCGAGCACCCGCGCCCAGATGCGTGGCCGGTCGACCGCGAGGCACCCTGCCATTTTCCGCAGGTAGCCACGCCGGCCGCCGGGGTTCCGAATCGGCTCGAGCACCCGCGCCCAGATGCGTGGCCGGTCGACCGCGAGGCACCCTGCCATCTTCCGCAGCGCCGGACGCACGAACAGCTCGAAGGTCACCATCGCCGACACCGGGTTGCCCGGCAGCCCGAAGACGGGCCGGTCCTCCAGCGAGCCGAACGTGATGGGCTTGCCGGGACGCATCGCGACTTTCCACAGGTGGAGCTCGGCTCCGCACTGGACGAGCGCTTCCCTGACGAGGTCGAGCTCGCCCACCGACACGCCGGCCGAGGACACGAGCACGTCGGCCGACGCCGCCCAGCGGATCCGTTCGACGATCGCCTCGAGCCGGTCCGGCACGACGCCGAGGCTCACCGGCTCGGCGCCCGCCTCGACCGCCTGCGCCATCAGCGAGTAGGTGTTCGTGTTCGGGATCTGGCCCGGCCCGGGCTCGGTGCCGAGGTCCGCGAGCTCGTTGCCCGTGGAGAGAACGGCCACCCGTGGCCGGCGGTGGACGCGCACGCGGGCGTAGCCGAGCGCTGCCAGCACGCCGATCTCGGCCGGAGAGATCGTCTGACCCGCGCCCACGACGACGTCGCCCGCGCGGATGTCCTCGCCTGCCGGCCGGACGAACGCGCCAGGTTCCACGCGCTTTCCGACCGTGACGCGCTCACCGTCGCCGGTGACGTCCTCCTGCGGCACGACGGCG
>Ga0209802_1001633_pt1 | contig 16383 bp, 11 predicted proteins | sample GraSoiAngelo_129_FD_185886 | JGI IMG/M metagenome (GOLD analysis project Ga0209802, IMG submission 185886) | Grasslands soil microbial communities from the Angelo Coastal Reserve, California, USA - 14_0927_12_40cm (SPAdes) (version 2) | ecosystem: Environmental > Terrestrial > Soil > Grasslands ... | reverse complement strand
CCCGACGTACCTCGTTCACCTGCTCAATTTCTGGCAGCTTTCCCGGTCCACCTACGCACAGCTTGGCGGCACGGCGCTCTATGGAACGGACCCCGATTCGAGCCTGCGGACCAAGGTTGGCGGGCTCGAGTTTCGCCTCACCTGGCGCCCGCCAGCGGAGGCGCTGTACCGCGAGTGGACGTTGCGCGCCGAGCTGTTCGCCCTGAAGAAGGAATACGCAGGCGCCGGCCCGACGCGGCTGGGCGGATACGCAAGCAGCACTTATAAGCTCGGCCAGCGCTGGATCGCCGGTCTGCGCTACGACTACGTTGAAGCCCCCGGGAGCGGGGTGATCACGCGTCAGCTCGTCCCGTCGCTCACCCTGTGGGAGAGCGAATGGGTGATGCTGCGCGCACAGTACCGCTGGGAGAAGGTCGCCGCGGCGAGCGGCACACACCAGCTCGCCCTCCAGGCGGTCTGGGCCATCGGACCCCACAAACACGAGATCTACTGACATGCTGCGACTCTTCCCGTTGCTGCTCGCCTTCACGGCCGGCGGTACACCGCTTCCACCGGCGCCCGTCCGGGTGGTGACGTCCTTGACGACCTATGCGGCGATCGCGCGCGAAATCGTCGGCGACCGCGGCATCGTCTCCTCCATCGCCGTGGGCGACGAGAACCCGCACTACGTGCAGCCCAAGCCCAGCTTCGTGCCGACACTCGGACAGGCCGACGTGTTCGTCACCACGGGGCTCGACCTCGAGCTGTGGGTGCCCGCGCTGCTGGACAAGGCGAGCAACCCCAAAGTGACGGAAGGCGGCCCCGGCTACGTGGCCGCCTACGCCGGCATCGACCTGCTCGATGTCCCGACCAGCTTCTCGCGCACCCAGGGCGACATCCACGTTTTCGGCAACCCGCACATCTGGACCTCGCCCCTCAACGCGGTCCAGATCGCGCGCAACATCCTGACCGGGCTGAAGCGGGTGGCACCCGAGAGCGGCGACTACTTCACGGCACGCGAGAAGGACTTCGAGGATCGAGTCTACCGCGCGCTGTACGGCGACGAGCTCGTTCAGATCTTGAGCGGCGCGACACTCGTCGACCTCGACCGCCAAGGCAAGCTGTTCGAGTTCCTGGACGGGCACAAATACCAGGGTGCCTCGCTCACCACGCGGCTCGGCGGCTGGCTCAAGCAAGGGATGGTGTTCCGCGGCAAGGAAGTAGCGTGCTACCACAAGGAATGGGACTACTTCTCGAAGGAGTTCGGGCTCCCCTGTTTCGACTACATCGAGCCGAAGCCCGGGATCCCGCCCACCCCGGGCCACGTGCTCGAGATCATCAACGCGATGCGGCAGCGCAAGATCCAAGTGCTGTTGTCCACCAATTACTACGACCGCAACCAGGTGCAGGAGGTCGCTCAGCGCACCGGCGCCAAGGCCGTGATCGTGCCGTCCAACACGGGCGGAGCACCAGGCGTCAGCACGTATGTCGACCTCGTCACCCTATGGATCACGGAGCTCGCCCGCGCCTTCGGCGGGCCCAGCGCCGCAGCCCAGTGACCGGGAGGACACGGTGAGCGGCCTCCAGCTGATGATCCCGCCGTTCGTGGCCTGCATGGTGCTCGTCGCCATGCTGTCCTATTTGGGCCTGCACGTGATCGCGCGGGAAGTGATCTTCGTGGACCTGTCCCTGGCACAGATGGCGGCGCTCGGCGGCCTCACCGCGCTGCTCGTTCACGTGGCTCCCGACTCCGGCACGGCGTATCTGTTCGCCCTGCTCGCGACCGCGCTCGGCGCGTTGGTCTTCGCCCTCACCCGCACGTCGGGCGCGAAGGGCCGCGTTCCGCAGGAAGCCTTCATCGGCATCGTCTACGTGGTCGCCTCGGCCGCCGCGATCCTCGTTGCCAACAAGGTGCCCGGGGGCGGCGAGGCGATCGAGAAGACGCTCACCGGAAGCATCCTCTGGGTGACGTGGCCAACGATCGCCAAGCTCGCGGTGGCCTACGCAGCTCTCGGTGTGTTCCACTACGTGCTGCGTCACAAGTTCCTCACGATCTCCTTCCATCCCGAAGAAGCCGAGCGCGCGGGGTGGAAAATCCGCTGGTGGGACTTCTGGTTCTATCTCTCCTTCGGTGTTGTGATCACCCTGGCCGTCCCCGTGGCCGGCGTGCTCATGGTGTTCAGCTTCCTCGTCGTGCCAGCGGTGGTCGCGTTCCTGTTCACCCGTGACATGCGCCGCCTCGCCTACATCGCCTGGGGCTCGGGAGCGTTGGCCTCGATCCTCGGGCTGTGGCTTTCGCTCGCTGGCGATCTGCCGACCGGCCCGCTGATCGTGTGCATGTACGGGGTCGTGCTGGTGGGGGCGATCGCGCTGCGGCGCGTGGCTGGGGCGACCGGGTGAACCGACGGCGGGCGCCTGCCGGGCGAGCGTTCCGGCTCCTCGCCGCTCTCCTGCAGCTCGGCCTCCCGGGCGCCGCCGCGTGGGCGGACGCCCGCCTCGACGCCGCCGGCACGCGCGCCGCGGCGCACGTCGAGTCCCATACCACGGCCGCCTGCGCCCGGGTCCACCCACCGGATTGCGCGCTGTGCCACTTCCTCACCACGCCGCTCGCCCCGCGACGGCCGGTCACGCTCCGGCTCCCGAGCTCGAGCGACCGAGTCCCATGGCGCGCGGAGCCTGCGCAGCTGCCGCACGCCCTCTCGCGACCGCACCCGCAACCCCGGGCCCCTCCCCCGCTCTCCTAGCGACGCTGCGCCCCGCGCGCGTCGCCGCACGTGAATTCGGCCGCCGCCGTCACGCTCATCGCGCGACGACGCGCGGATCACGGTGTCAGGCACTCACGACGAGGAGAGCAGATGACTACGACGTTTTCCAGGGCGGGTGTGCTGGTCTTGCTGGCCGCCGCCGCCTTCGCCCCGTCCGCGGGCGCCACGCCGCCACGAGTCCCGCCGCCCAGCGGCGACATCGGCGGCTCGGTGGCCGACAGCACCAACGGCACGCCGTTGCCGGGCGGCGAGGTCCGCGTCATGCGCGCCGGAGCCACGGTCGCGATCACGACGACCGACGCCTTCGGCCGGTATGTGATCCACAACCTCCCTGCGGGGGCGTATAGCGTCGAGGTCCGCTACCTCGGCTATCGGGCGGAAACGCGCGAGGTCACGGTACAGGGCGAGGACCAGCGCGCGGCCGCCGACTTTCGGCTGGTGGCCATCCCGCTCAACCTCTCGGCGGTGGAGGTGACGGCCGCCGTCCCTCTGGCGGTCGACACGCGCACTGGCAACCAGATCTTCAAGCAAAACGACTACCACGGCGCGCCTACGAACACGACGTCCCAAATCCTGCAGCAGTCCATCGTGGGGGCGGCGCGCGCGCCGACCGGCGAGGTCCACATCCGCGGCCAGCACGCCGAGTACACGTATTACGTGGACGGCGTCCCCGTGCCGTCGGGGATCTCGGGCAGCCTGAACGAGCTGTTCGACCCGCAGGTCGTGAATCAGATCGACTTCCAGACGGGCGGCTGGGACGCCGAGTACGGCAACAAGAACGCCGCCGTGGTCAACGTCAACACGCGGATTCCCACCGGTGGGGCCCACGTCGACGCCTCGAGCTACGGCGGGTCGTTCAGCGCCAACGGCCAAGCGCTGAACGCGAGCACCAACGCCGGGAAGTGGGGATTCTTCTTCTCCGGCGCCCGTCAGAGCACGGATATGAGGCGCGAGCCGCTGGTGTTCGACTCGCTGCACAACAAGGTCGAGAACTTCCATAACGATGGCACCGATATCTTCGGCTTCGCGAAACTGCAGTACGTACCCTCGGAGCGCGATGTGGTGAACCTCGATGTGAGCCGCTCACGCACGCGCTTCGCCGTGCCGTTCGACTCGGCAGATGGGGTGATCGACGACCACCAGCAGGACGTGAACGGATTCATCAACCTGGGCTGGCGCCACCGGTTTGACGAGAGCGCGCCAGGCGAAGGCCGTTCATCCGAGCTGTTCACGGGCGCCTTCTTCCGGGACGGGAGTCTCACGTACACCCCGGGCCTCACGGACGCAGCATCCTTCATGTTCCCCGGGGACCCGACGCCCTACATCATTCAGGAAGACCGGAATTTCCGCACGGCCGGACTCAAGCTGGACTACACGCTGCAACCACACCACGGGCTCCAGTTCAAGACCGGCGTGCTGGCCTCCTTCACCCGCGGGCATGAGGACTTCTCGTCGGTCGACAACTCCGGCAACCCCGGGCCCGCGTCGAACTCCGATCTGAAGGGAAGTGACGTGGGCGTGTACGCCCAAACGGCGATCGCACCGTCGGACAGGTGGGAGCTCCGGACGGGTGTGCGGTTCGACAACCACAATGCGCCGTTCGCCGGGAACAGGAACCAGGTGAGTCCTCGGGCGAAGCTGAGCTTCTTCCCCGATCCCGCGAACACGTTCTGGGTGTACTACGGCCGGCTGTTCCTGCCCACGACCGTGGAAGACCTCCGTGCCATCACCAGCACGGCCCAGGGTGGCGTCGCGGCGGAGCCAACCATTCCGGAGCGCGACCACTTCTACGAGGTCGGGTATGTGCATCGCTTTCCGATCGGTGTCGTCACCAAGCTCTCCGCCTACCACAAGCGGAGCAGCCCGGGCATCGATGACGCTACCATCCCCGGTACGGCCATCTTGACGTCGGTGAATATCGGTCAGGTACGGATCACGGGGATCGAGCTGGTCGCCGAGGTCCGCCCCCGGGGGCCCGTCACGGGCTACGCGAACGTTGCCCTGAACCACGCCTATGGCTTCGACGGGGTCAGCGGCGGATTCTTCCCGCCCAGCACGGACTCGACACCGTTCGACCTCGACCACGACCAACGCGTGTCGGGAGTCGCCAGCATTGTGTATTCGGCGCACGGCTTCTATCTGTCCGCGACCGGGATCTACGGGAGCGGCCTGACGAACGGCAACCCTCCCGATTCGACATACGGCACCGGCCTGTTCGACTTCAACAAGTCGATCAAGGTCGACCCCAACTTCATCATGAACGCCAGCGCGGGGTACACTTTTGCGGTCGGCGGCGCGGTGCTCCGGCCGCAGGTCTACCTGGACAATCTGTTCGACAGCAAGTACGCGCTCAAAGGCCCGTTTTTCAGCGGAGCGTCGCTGGGGCGGCCCCGCAGCGTGCAGGTGCGGCTCAACGTGGGGATCTAATGAGGAGGAATCAGGTGAAGCGACTTACTATCGGCGCCGCGCTCGTACTCGGCGGCTGCCATGACGCGACGGGTCCTTCCACGGCCCCCCCCTGTACGCCGGGTACGACCCCGCCCACGCTGGCGGCGACCTTCCGGGCTTCACCCGCGGCCTGGTGGCGGGACCGGACTCGGGACTCGAGAACCTGACCGCACGGGCCGGAGCTCCGTTGGACTCGCTGATGGCGGGGTGGATGGTGGCGACGTACGCGGATGGATTGGGCATCTCCGGCCTCGCCGCCCGTTACACATTCCAGAGCTGGAACTTCCGCGATGTGGAGGCCGCCTTGAGCGGGTCCTACCCGTTGCAGGTCACGGCGTTGGGGAGCGGCGCCGATGTGACCGCGGCCGCCCTCTCCGGGTCCGGCGACTACTTCCGGCTCTTGAGCACCCCTAGCACCCCGGCGGAGGTGTTTCGGCTCCTCTCGACCGGTGGGGGCCTGGTCACCTTCCCCGGTGCCCGGCTCTACGTTGTGCGGACCCAATGAGGGAGACTTGACAGTCCAGGCGCCGGCCGATAGCATAACTCCTTCACAAAAAAGGACTTGTGTCCTCGATGTCGAGCCGTCGCCAGGAGGCCCTCGACTACCACGCGCAGGGTCGCCCTGGGAAGATCCAGGTCTCGCCCACCAAGCCCTTCAAGAACCAGCGCGACCTGTCGCTCGCCTATACGCCCGGGGTGGCGGAGCCGTGCCGCGAGATCGCCGAGCGCCCCGAGGAGGTCTACAGCTACACCGCCAAAGGCAACCTCGTCGCGGTGGTCACGAACGGGACCGCGGTGCTCGGCCTCGGCAACATCGGCCCACTCGCCGGGAAGCCGGTGATGGAGGGCAAGGGGATCCTGTTCAAGGCGTTCGCCGACATCGACGTGTTCGACCTGGAAGTCGGCTCGGAGCGCCCGGATGACGTGATCCGCTTCTGTCAGCTGCTCGAGCCGACCGTCGGCGGCATCAACCTGGAGGACATCCGCTCCCCCGACTGCTTCTACATCGAAGAGACGCTGCGCGCCACGCTCTCTATCCCGGTGTTCCACGACGACCAGCACGGCACGGCGATCATCTCCGGGGCCGCGCTGCTCAACGCCCTCGAGCTCCTGAAGAAGGAGATCGGGCAGATCAAGGTCGTGTTCGCGGGCGCCGGGGCGGCGGCGATCGCCACGGCGGAGCACTACGTCCGGCTGGGCGTGCAGCGTGATCACATCGTCATGTGCGACCACAAAGGCGTGGTCCACGGCGAGCGGGCCGATCTCGATCAGTACATCTACATGCTCGTGTTTCCGCAGCAGACCTACTTCTTCGCGGACTGCACGGTCAACATCGAACCGGACGCCGAGACGCTGGCGGAGATCGCCTCGGCGACGGCCAGCTTCGTGTGGCGGCTCGGGATCGAGCCGCGGGTCGCGATGCTCTCCTTCTCGAACTTCGGCTCGGTGAAGCATCCCGGCGTCGACAAGGTGCGGCGCGCCGTCGCGCTGCTGCACGAGCGCGAGCCCGCGCTACAGGTGGACGGCGAGATGCAGGCCGACACCGCCGTGGTGGAGCGGATCCTGACCAAGACCTACCCCTTCGCGAAGCTGCGGAGCGCGGCGAACGTGCTCATCTTCCCGGACCTCGACGCCGCGAACATCGCCTACAAGCTGCTGAACCGGATCGGGGGCGCCGAGGCGATCGGCCCGATCCTCGTGGGGATGGCACAGCCGGTCCACATCCTGCAGCGGGGCGCCGAGGTGAGCGACATCGTCAACATGGCCGTGATCGCGGCGGTGGACGCGCAGGAGCACGGCCGCCGGCCGCCGGCCTGAGCCGCGCCCCGAGCCCGATGAGCATTCACGTCCCGCCTCCCCCTCATTCCCTGGCCGAGCCGCCCGGCGGACCCGGTGCTTCCCTGGAAGCCGCGGGACTCGCGCCGCAGCGGGCCGTCCACTGGAACCTCCACCCAGCGGCGCTCTACGAGCACGCAGTGCGGCGCGGCGAAGGCCTGATCACGGAGGGCGGGGCGTTCTGCGCCGTCACCACCCCGCACACCGGGCGGAGCCCGAACGACAAGTTCGTCGTGCGCGAGGAATCGTCGCGTGCCGACATCTGGTGGGGGCGGGTGAACCAGCCCTTCGAGGAGGTACAGTTCGACCGCCTGCGCGCGGACGTCGCCCGCCATCTGAACGACCAGGAGCTGTTCGCGCGCGACCTGTTCGCAGGGGCGGACCCGAACCACCGCATCGCCATCCGGTTCGTGACCCCCAACGCCTGGCACGCGCTGTTCGTCTCCAACATGTTTCTGCGCCCCACCCCGTCCGACCTCGCCTCTTTCCTCCCCTCCTGGCTGGTGCTGCACGCCCCCGAGCTGCAGGCCGACCCGGCGGTGCACGGCACGCGGTCGGGCACGTTCATCGTGATCCACTTCGGGCAGCGGACGATCCTGATCGGCGGCACCCGCTACGCGGGCGAGTTGAAGAAGTCGGTGTTCACGATCCTCAACTACCTGCTCCCGCGACGTGGCGTGCTGCCGATGCACTGCTCCGCCAACGTGGGCGAGGCGGGCGACGTCGCGCTGTTCTTCGGGCTGTCGGGCACCGGCAAGACCACCCTCTCCGCCGACCCGGAGCGCGCCCTCATCGGGGACGACGAGCACGGGTGGTCCGACAGCGGCGTGTTCAACTTCGAGGGCGGCTGCTACGCCAAGGTGATCCGCCTGTCGCGCGAGGGGGAGCCCGAGATCTACGCGACGACGCGGATGTTCGGCACCGTGCTCGAGAACGTCGTGGTGGACCCGGCGACCCGGGCGATCGACCTCGAGTCGGCGGAGATCACCGAAAACACGCGGGCGTCCTACCCGATCCACTTCATCCCCAACCACGTTCCGGGCGGTGTGGCGGGCCACCCGGCGCACATCGTGTTCCTCACGTGCGACGCCTACGGCATCATGCCCCCGATCGCGCGGTTGTCACCGGCGCAGGCGATGTACCACTTCCTGGCGGGCTACACCGCGAAGGTGGCGGGGACCGAGCGCGGCGTGACCGAGCCCAAGGCGACATTCTCCACCTGCTTCGGGGCCCCCTTCCTTCCCCTCAACGCGAACGTGTACGCGTCGCTCTTGGGCGAGAGAATCGGGCGGCACGGCGTGCAATGCTGGCTCGTGAACACGGGGTGGACGGGCGGGCCCTACGGCACAGGCCAGCGCATGCGACTCGCCCACACACGCGCGATGGTGCGCGCCGCGCTCGCCGGGAAGCTCGACCGCACCCCCGCGGCGCCCGACCCGGTCTTCGGGCTCGAGGTGCCGCTGCAGGTGCCCGGCGTGCCAGAGGAGATGCTGCTGCCCCGCGGCACGTGGCGCGATGCCGCCGCCTACGACGCCCAGGCCATGCGCCTGGCACGCATGTTCCAGGAGAACTTCCAGCAGTTCCAAGACCAGGTGCATCACGCGGTCAGGGACGCCGGACCGCGGGCGTGAGACCGTCCCAGTTCGAGGTCGTCCGCGACCCGCTCTGGAACAACATCCGGCTGGACCCCGAGGCGCTCGCCGTGGTGGACGCTCCCGCGGTGCAGCGCCTCCGCTACGTGCGCCAGCTGGGCCACGCGTTTCTCGTCTACCCCGGTGCGACCCACAGCCGCTTCGAGCACGCGCTGGGCGCCTATCACCTGGCCCGGCGCGCGCTCGCCCAACTCGAGGAGACGACCGGCGCCCGGCTCGACGCGGGCGACGCCCTCGCCGTGCGGCTGGCGGCGTTGCTCCACGACATCGGGCACTACCCCTTCTCGCATGCGCTCGAGGAGGCCGGGCTGCCGCACCACGAGGCCCTGGCCGAACGTCACCTCGCGAGCGGCGACCTCGCCACGCGGCTGGCGCAAATCGGCGCCCGCTGCGAGACGTTGCTGGCGCTGATCCAGGGCCGCAGCCGTGCGCCGCTCGCGGGGCTGGTGTCGGGGTCGCTGGACGTGGACAAGCTCGACTACCTGTCGCGCGACGCGTGGATGTGCGGGGTGCCGTACGGCGTGATCGACGTGGACCGGCTGCTCACCTCGCTCACCCTGGCGCCCGGCACGGGCGGCGGCACGACGCTCGCGCTCACGGAGAAGGGGCTCGCGCCGCTGGAATCGCTGCTGTTCGCCAAGTACCAGATGTACCGCACCGTGTACTGGCACCACGCCGTGCGCAGCGCCACGGCGATGTTCAAGCGGCTCGTGCGGCAGGCGATCGCGGGCGGCCGGCTCCGGGCGGAAGAGATCGCCCTCGCGACGGACGACGCCCTGATCCACGAGCTCCTGCACGCGGACGTCGCGGGGCTCGCGCGGCGCCTGCGGGAGCGGCAGCTCGCCAAGCGCGCCCTGGACCTGCCGGCGACGGACCTCCCCGCCACCACTCCGTCCTGGCCTGCCACGGACCCCGACCTGGTGGAGCGCGTCGAGGACCGGCTCGCGGCCGAGCTGGGCGTGCAGCCGGGCGGGCTGTACCTCGACTTCCCCGCGAAGGACGGGATGCTCGACGTCGATGTCCCCCTCGTGAAGCGGAACGGCACGGTCGAGCGCCTCACGGGCCTGCCGCGCGTGGCGGCCGAGCTGTACCGCGCGGCGCGGAGCCTGCGCGTGTTTGTGCTGGAGAGCGTTGCGCTCGAGCCCAAGCGGATCGTCGAGCTCGTGATGCTGCCGCGGGAGGAGGTGGCGAGGCGGGTGGAGACGGGGCGCGCGTTGTTGTCCCGCGGCTGAAGCCGCGGGACAGTTCAGCTCCGCCGCGCCCCCGGCTGCGTGATCTGCTGGGTATCACCGAGCGGGATGTCGACCGAATCGATCCGCACCACGACCGCCGTGATGTTGTCGAGGCCCCCGTGGCGGTTCGCCTCGCCGATGAGCTCGTCCACGTGCTCTTGCGGGATCCGGTCGCGGGCCAGCAGCTCCCCCAGCTGCGGATCCTCCAGCATCCCGGTCAGGCCGTCGGACGCGAGCAGATAGAGGTCCCGCGGCTTCACGGTTCCGAGGTAGACGTCCGGCATCACGTCGCTGTTCGCCCCGACGCAGCGCGTGATCACGTTGCTGTAGGGGTGGGCGCGGGCCTGCTCCGGCGTGAGGTAGCCGGCGTCCACCTGCTCCTGCACGTAGGAGTGGTCCTTCGTCAGCTGGATGAGCTTGCCGTCCCGCTGCAGGTAGGCACGGCTGTCGCCCACCTGTCCGATGAGGAAATGCGTCTCGTAGAGCACCAGCGCCGTAACAGTGGTGCCCATGCCGCGCTTGTCGTGCTCGGTGAGAGTGCGCTGAAAGATGGCGCCGTTGGCGGCCCGGATCGAGGCGCGCATCCGCTCGGCCACCTGGTCGTCGCCGAGTCCGCGCAGCGACCCGAGCTCGCGGGCGATGTAGCGCACCGCCATCTCACTCGCCACTTCGCCCGCCGCGTGCCCGCCCATCCCGTCCGCGACGATGAAGATCCCGCGGTCGGGGACCATGAGGTAGTTATCCTCGTTCCCGGAGCGGATGACCCCGACATCGGTACGGCCGGCGCAGGTGATGTGCACGCTGATCGTTACGCTACGAGCCAGTGGATGAGCCCCACCACCCCCGCCCCGCCCAACAGCAATATCACCGCCCCCGCCCCACACCCCTTACCCTTTTTCTCGGGCGGCGGCGCGGTTTGCGGCCGCTTGCCTGCCACAGGACGAGCCTTCGCCGCGGGCGGCGGTTTGGGTGGAGCCGGTTTGGGTGGGGCCGGCGGCACGGAGTGAGGCGTCCTCAGCACCTGGGTGCCACCGCCCTTCGCGACTGCCAGGGCGTCGTCGGTCGGCTCGAACACGAGCTGCACGTCGCCGAAGCGCACCACGGCACCGGGCGCGAGCGGGCTCTCGCCGTGCACCCGCTCTCCGTCCACGAAAGTGCCGTTCGTGGAGTCGAGGTCCACGAGCACCCAGACGCCCTCGCGGCGCTGCAGCTTGGCGTGGGCTGTGGAAACGGAGCCGTCGGAAATGACGAGATCGTTGTAGTCGGCGCGCCCCACGTTCACCACGGGCGTCTTGACCTGGAGCCGCTGGCCCTTCAGGGCCCCGCTCTTCACGAGGAAGCTCGCAAGCGAGCGCGCCTGCGACGGTCGCGGCGCCGGCTCGAACCCATGCATCGTGTCCCTGAGCCGCTCGCTCGCGCCCGGGGGAGGTTGGGGCGCGGCCTGGGGCGCGCTAGCGGCCGGCCCCGGTGGAGGGCCCGCGGGCGCCGGTGGGGCCGCGGGCGCCGGGGGGGCCGCGGGCGCCGCCGGGGCCGGGGGGGCCGGGGCCACGTCGGCATAGAAGCGGAACTGCTCGTCCCCGATCCGGATCACGTCGGCCCGCTGCAGGACGCGCTGCCCCTCCACCCGCGTCTCGTTCACGAACGTGCCGTTGGTGCTCGAGTCCACGAGCAGGTAGCCCCTCGGCGTCTGCACGATCTCGGCGTGCCGCCGCGACACGTCCTTGCCCGCAACCACGACGTCGCACCCCGCCTCGCGACCGAACACCAGCGAAGGTCCCGCGATCACGTACTCGCGCCCGTCGGTGAGGCTCACGATGCGGCCGCCCGTGTTTGCCGTGACGCCGGGCTTCGCGGTCGCTCCCTTGGCCTGCGCCACCCCCTGCGGCAGTGCCTGCACGTACCGCGTGCTGCCGCTGCGGCGCTCGTCCACGAACGTGAGCTCGTGGTCGCCCACTTCGACTTTGTCGCCGTGCAGCAGTGGCGTGGGCTCGGATCCCAGTCGCACTCCGTTGATCATGACTTCGGCGGCGGGGGCGGCCTTGCGGATCACGACTTGGCCGTCCGCCTGGCCCGAGAGCAGGGCGTGGCGGGGCAGCACGTCCGCGCCCGTGAGGGAGATGGCGCAGCCGGCGTCGCTCCCCAGCACCACCTCGCCCACCGGGATGGGGAACTGCCTCTGACCGAGCTCCAACAGCGCCATCGCTGCCAGCCTTTCACCGCGAAACCGAGCCGGAAGTTACGGCCGGCCGCGTAACCGCGCAAGGAAACACGGGTTACGCCCCGTCAGGCCGGTTCGTCCCCCAGCACCGCCTCTTCGCGCCCGATGAGCCCGCGTCGCAGCCACTGCCAGAAGACCAGGGACCCGACGATCACGGTCGCGTAACTGTTGATGAACCGCCAGATGAGGATGTAGGTGGGGAGCGCGGGGGCCTGGACGTAGATCTTCATCACGGCCGCCGAAAGCAGCTCGGCGAGCCCCGATGAGCCGGGAGTCGGTGCGAAGTAGAGCAAGAACGTGATGAAGGTCTGGAGCAGCAGAATGTCGACGAAATTGGGCACGATCCCGAGCGCGCGCAGGGCGACATAGCCGGCGAGCAGCTTGTTGGCATGCGAGGGCGCCGACAGCAGCACGGCCCAGAAGAGCGCCAGCCAGCCCCGAGGGTTCCCGAAGAGCACGAGGCAGTCGTGGGCGCGGTCGATGCCCTCGCGGAGCTGCTCGATCCGCACGGCCACGCGATGGCTGCGGCGCTCGAGCCGCGTGGCCAGCCAGTGGACGGCGTCGCGTGCCCAGGTGGGGCGGATCATCGTGACGAGCATGACGACACCGATGACGCCGAAGATCCGGAGGCTGGCGCGGAACAGCCCGTAGTAGGTGATACCCAGCACCACGTTGTGCTCCGCGAGCGACTTGCCGGCGCCGAGGTAGATGGCGAGGGGGCCCGCGACGGCGAAGAAGATGACCGTCGCAACGAACGTCATGAACGTGGACGTCATCGCCTCGGGGAGCCGGATACCGGCCCGCCGCATCACCCACATCATCGTGGGACCCGCGCCGGTCTGGAACGGCGTGAGATAGGCCGCCCACGCGCTCATCCCGCCCGCGATCACCATGTCGCGGAGCCGCACGCCGGGATGCACCTGCCGGGCCACGACCCAGAGCCGGGTGCCGCCGCCGATCCAGTCCATGGACGCGAGTCCGAGGCCGAGGAGCATCCATCCCCAGCGCAGGTTCACGAGACCGGAGAGGAACCCCTGCAAGTTCTCGCCGAAGAACACCAGGACGAGGAGGACCCCGATGAGCGAGATGACGGCGAACAGCTCCAGCCCGCGGCGGAGGAGACGGGGCGTCAGGGCGAGGGCCATGTCGCGCCGAAGGTAAGTCGCGGCCGGCCGGACGGGGAGAGGGGACCGCTCCCTGCTCCCCGCTCGCTCGTTATTTTAGAGGGTTATGTCATCGTCTCCCGACCGGGTCATCATCCGCAACGCGCGGCAGCACAATCTGAAGGGGATCACGGTCGAGCTGCCGCGGCGCGCGCTGACGGTGATCACCGGCCCCTCCGGCTCGGGAAAGAGCTCCCTCGCTTTCGACACGCTGTACGCCGAAGGGCAACGGCGCTACATCGAGTCGCTCTCGACCTACGCCAAGCAGTTCCTCGAGCGGATGCCCAAGCCCCTGGTCGATGGCATCGACGGCATCTCGCCCGCCGTGGCCATCGAGCAGAAGAACCCGACCACGACGAGCCGGTCGACGGTGGGCACGGCGACGGAGATCTACGACTTCCTGCGCCTCCTGTGGGCCCGCGTGGGAACGCCCTACTGCGTGAAATGCGGGCGGGAGGTGAAGGCGGATACCGTGCAGGAGGTGGTGGACGCGTTGATTGCGGAGTGCGGAGTGCGGAGTGCGGAGTTTGAGGGTGCGGACCACTCCGCATTCCGCACTCCGAACTCCGCACTGGTCGTTGCCTTCCCCTTGCCCCCGACCGCCCATCGGCCGGACGTCGAAGTCGCGGCGCAGCTTCGCGCCGCCGGGTTCGTGCGGGCCCAGGTGGACGGAGCGCTGGTGCGGCTCGACACGCCCGAGGCCGAGCAGCGGGTACGCGAGGGGGCGGAGGTCCTGGTCGTGGTGGATCGCGTCGCCGCGGCGGACGCGAGCCGGGGGCGGCTGACGGATGCGGTGGCGACGGCCTTCAGCGAAGGCGAGGGCGTCGCCGTGACGCTCGACAACGGGGACCGGCGCCGCTTTTCCGAGCACCCCACCTGCTCGTCCTGCGGCACGCCCGCTCCGGCGCTCGCCCCCAGCCTCTTCTCCTTCAATAACCCGCGCGGCGCCTGCCCCGCGTGCAACGGGTTCGGCGCGGTGCTCGAGTACGACGAATCGCTGATCGTCCCCGACGCGCGCCGCACCCTGGCCCAGGGCGCGCTCGACCCCTGGACGAAACCGCGCTACGAGGGGCGGCGCCGACTGCTGCGCGAGATCGCGCGGGCCAAGGGGATCGCCACCGACACCCCGTGGCGCGACCTGCTGGAGCGCGACCGCCGCTTCCTGCTGCACGGCGCGACCGGGCGCTACCTGGGGATGTTCCCGTTTCTCGAGCGGCTCGAGGCGAAGCGCTACAAGCAGTACATCCGCGTGTTCCTGCGGCAGTACCAGCTCGCCAAGACCTGCCCGGCCTGCGGCGGCGCGCGGCTCAAGCCGGAGGCGCTGGCGGTGCGGATCGATGGCAAGAGCATCGCGCAGGCGGCGGCGCTCACGGCGCGCGAGCTCGCCGCCTGGGTCGCGGCCCTCGCGCTGCCGCCCTTCCAGAGCGCGGTCGCTGTGCACATCCTCGCGGAGCTCGGGGCGCGGGTCGCCTTCGTCAACGACGTGGGGCTGGGATATCTGACGCTCGACCGCCTCACCCGCTCGCTCTCCGGGGGCGAGGCGCAGCGCATCGCGCTGTCCAACGCCCTGGGATCGCACCTCGTGGACACCCTGTATGTGCTGGACGAGCCGTCCATCGGGCTGCACCCGGCGGACATCGACCGCTTGCTCGGCCTCTTGCGGCGGCTCGCCGACGTCGGCAACACGGTGGTCGTGGTCGAGCACGACGCGGCGGCGATGCGCCGCGCCGACTGGATGGTGGAGCTCGGCCCCGGGAGCGGCGAGGCGGGCGGGGAGGTCGTCTACCAGGGTCCGGCCGCCGGCGTGCGGGAGGCCGGCACCCTGACGGGACAGTACCTCTCGGGGGAGAAGCGCATCGGCGTGCCGTCGGCGCGGCGCCCGGCCGCGCGCTGGCTCGGCCTGAAGGGCGCCCGCCTGCACAACCTGCAGGACGTGGACGTGCGCGTGCCGCTCGGCACGCTCACCGCCGTGACAGGGGTGTCGGGCTCGGGGAAATCCACGCTGGTGCACGACGTGCTGTACCGCCAGCTCGAGGCGCGGCTCCGCGGCACCCACAGCGCCAAGCAGCACCTGGGCGAGCCCGTGGGAGAGGTGCGCGCGCTCGACGGGTGGGAGGCGCTGGCGGACGTGGTGCTGGTGGATCAATCGCCGATCGGGCGCACGCCGCGGTCCAATCCGATCACGTACGTGAAGGCGTTCGACGAGCTGCGTGGCCTGTTCGCGGCGGCGCCGCTCGCGCGCGAGCGACGCTACAGCGCGAGCACGTTCTCCTTCAACGTCGCGGGGGGCCGCTGCGAGGCGTGCGAGGGCGCGGGACACGTGCTGGTCGAGATGGTCTTCCTCGCCAACGTGTTCGTCCCCTGCGACGTGTGCCAGGGGAAGCGCTTCAAGCCCGAGGTGCTCGAGGTGAAGCTCGACGGCAGCTCGATCCACGACGTGCTCGACTGGACGGTGGACCAGGCGCTGCAGCGTTTCCACCGTCATCCCCGGCTCGCCCGCGCCCTGTGGCTGCTACAGCAGGTGGGGCTCGGCTACCTGCGGCTGGGCCAGCCGGCGACCACGCTCTCGGGCGGCGAGGCACAGCGGCTCAAGATCGCGCGCGAGCTCGCGCTGGCAGGCGCGCGCGCCGGCCGGCAAGGGAGGCGCGGCAGCCGCAAGCTCTACATCCTGGACGAGCCCACGACGGGCCTTCACCTCGACGACGTGCGCACCCTCTGCAAGGTGCTCGACCGACTGGTGGACGCGGGCCACACGGTGCTCGTGATCGAGCACCATCTCGACGTGATCAAACGCGCCGACTGGATCATCGATTTGGGGCCGGGTGCCGGCGCGGACGGGGGGCGTGTGGTGGCGCAGGGCACACCGGAAGAGGTCGCCCGGATCGCCGAGTCCGCCACCGGCCGCTACCTTGCCGGGCTGTCATGACCTCCCCACCCCCGCCCCGCACCCCGCTGCGGGTGCTCATCGTGGAAGACTCCACCGCCGACGCCGAGTTGATGTTGCGCGCGCTCCGGCAGGCGGGGTTCGAGCCGAGCCACGAGCGCGTGGAGAGCGCCGACGCGATGAGCGCGGCGCTCGTCCGCCAGCCC
>Ga0209802_1001631_pt1 | contig 16387 bp, 14 predicted proteins | sample GraSoiAngelo_129_FD_185886 | JGI IMG/M metagenome (GOLD analysis project Ga0209802, IMG submission 185886) | Grasslands soil microbial communities from the Angelo Coastal Reserve, California, USA - 14_0927_12_40cm (SPAdes) (version 2) | ecosystem: Environmental > Terrestrial > Soil > Grasslands ... | reverse complement strand
CGACGGTGGCCGTGCGAAGAGGTTTGGAAAGCAGTCAAGCGATGACCGCGAAAAGGATCATTCCGTGCCTCGACGTCGACGACGGCCGCGTGGTCAAGGGCGTTCGCTTTCAAAACCTGCGCGACGCCGGCGACCCGGCTGAGCTTGCCGCGCTCTACGACCAGGAAGGCGCGGACGAGGTCGTCTTCCTCGACATCACCGCGTCGTCGGACCACCGCCCGATCCTCCTGGACGCGGTGGCGCGCACGGCAGATGTGGTCTTCATCCCGCTGACCGTGGGCGGCGGAGTTCGCAGCGTCGACGACATGGCCGACCTGCTCACCCATGGCGCGGACAAGGTGTCGGTGAACACGGCGGCGCTTGCCGACCCAGAACTCATCACGCGCTGTGCGGAGATGTTCGGGTCCCAGTGCGTGGTGCTTGCGATCGATGCGAGGCTCCGGTCAGACGGCCCCGGATGGGAGGTCTACAGCCACGGCGGCCGGCGCCCGACCGGCCGTGATGCGGTGGACTGGGCCGCCCTCGGCGAGAAGTTGGGAGCGGGCGAGATACTGCTCACGTCGATGGACCGGGACGGAACGGAGAACGGCTACGACCTGGCGTTGCTCAGCGCCGTCAGCTCGGCTGTGCGGCTGCCGGTGATCGCGTCCGGCGGGGCGGGCACCGCGGCCCACATGTACGACGCCCTCACAGTGGGCGGGGCGGAGGCGGCGCTCGCGGCCTCGATCTTCCATTTCGGCGAGCTTTCGATCGGCGCGGTCAAGAAGGATCTGTCTGCCCGTGGTCTCGAGATAAGGCGATGAACCCGGATTTCTCCAAAGGCCTGGTGCCGGCCGTGGTCCAGGATGCGGACACGGGCCAGGTCCTGATGCTCGCCTACATGGACGAGGAGGCGTGGTCGAAGACGCGCGAGACCGGGCGCGCGTGGTTCCACTCGCGCACGCGCGGGCTCTGGGAGAAGGGCGCTACCTCCGGGAACCGGATGGACGTCGTCGAGACCCGGATCGACTGTGACGCTGACACAGTGCTGCTCAGGGTCAAGCCGGCAGGGCCTGCCTGTCATACCGGGGCCGTGTCCTGCTTCTTCAACGAACCCGACTGACTCCGAACGCCCGCATCTTTATGCAGTCATTCTGTATACTCATGCGTCCATGAAAAGTCAGGTGAGGGCGGCGGTGGCGGGCGCCAATGGCTACGCCGGCATCACCCTGGTCAACCTGCTCGCCCGCCATCCCGGCGTGGAGCTAAGGCAGCTCTCATCGCGCTCCTTTGCCGGTAAGCCATATGCGTCGGTGTTCCCGCTGCTGGAGCTCGAGGGCGAGTTCGTGCCGGAACCGATCGCGGATGGGATCGACGTCATGTTCAGCTGCATGCCACACAGCGTGGGCGCCGCCAGGGCCGGCGCGTGGGTGGACGCCGGTGTGAGGGTCGTCGACATGAGCGCCGATTTCCGCCTCAAGGATCCGGCCCAGTATGCGAAGTGGTACCGGCAGGAACACCCGGCGCCGTCGCTGCTCACCAAGGCGGTGTTCGGACTGCCTGAGCTGCACGAGCGCGAGCTGCCAGGCGCCGCCCTGGTCGCCGTCCCGGGCTGCTACTCGACGGCGGCCATCCTGGCGCTCGCCCCGGCGGTGGCGACCGGGCTCGTCGGCTCGGACATCATCGTCGACGCGAAATCGGGCGTCAGCGGGGCGGGAAGATCGCCTTCGATCGGAGTCCACTTCAGCGAGGCGAACGAGTCGTTGGGGGCCTATGCGATCGAGGGCCACCGCCACCTGCCCGAGGTGACGCAGGAGCTGTCGGCGCTCGGGCGGGATGGGGTGCAGGTCACCTTCGTTCCGCACCTGGCGCCGATGACCCGCGGCATCCTCGCCACGTGCTACTTCGACCTCAAGGGGTCGCTTGCCCAGCTTCAGGACGCGTATCGCGAGTTCTACGCCGGCCAGCCGTTCACGCGGGTGGTCGCGCAAAGCCCGACCACGAAGCTTGCGAGCCACTCCAACCTCTGCCTGGTCAACGTGTCGGCGCAAAACCACAAGGCCGTCGTCACTGCGGCTCTCGACAATCTTGTCAAGGGTGCATCCGGCCAGGGAGTCGAGTGCTTCAACATCGCGTTCGGGTTCGATCGCACGACCGCCCTGGAAGGGCCGATCCAGTGGCCGTGACGTTTCCGCTCGGGTTCTCCGCCGGCACCGCCGCCTGCGGCATCAAGGCATTCACGGCGGGAGCCGCGGCGATCCCGAGCGGCCAGCGCGACGATCTCTGCGTCGTCCATTCAAGCCTTCCGTGCGACACGGGCGGGGTCTTTACGACGAACAAGATCAAGTCGGCGTCGGTCGTCATCGACCAGCTCCACCTCCAGCACAACCGCGTCCAGGCGCTGGTGATCAATTCCGGCAACGCCAATGCCTGCACGGGTGCCCAAGGCTTTAAAGATGCTCTGCAGATGGCGAAGCTGACCGCCGACCGGCTCGACCTCGACCCTGACCAGGTGCTGGTCAGCTCAACCGGTGTCATCGGCCGCTTCCTGCCCATGGACGCTGTCAAGTCGGGGATCGCCGCCGCCTGCGGTGGCATGAGCCCTGAGCACGGCGCCGAGGCGGCGACGGCGATCATGACCACGGACACGGTCGCCAAGACCGCCACGAAAGAGATCGAGATCGGCGGCCGCCGCGTCCGGATTGGCGGCATGTGCAAAGGGTCGGGGATGATCCATCCCAACATGGCGACGATGCTGGCTTACGTCACGACCGACGCCGCGGTCGAGCCCGGCCTGATGGCGACGTTTGCAAAACCGGTCGCCGACCGCAGCTTCAACCAGGTCACCGTCGACGGCGACAGCTCCACCAACGACACGTTCCTCGTCCTCGCCAACGGCGCGGCCGGCAACGACATTGTTCGCCCTGGCACCAGCGAGGCGCAGGTGTTGGAGACGGCCATCGTCGAGGTTGCGCGCGAGCTCGCGCGAGCCATCGCACGGGACGGAGAGGGCGCGACCCGGATGATCGCGGTCCGCGTCCACGGCGCCGAGTCGGATGATGAGGCTCGGACCGCGGCTCGCGCCGTCGCCTCCTCGAGCCTCGTCAAGACTGCCGTTCACGGCGGGGACCCCAACTGGGGGCGCATCGTATGCGCGCTCGGTTATAGCGGCGCGGAGCTCGCCCTCGACAAGCTCCACCTCAGCATCGGCGGCCTGGTCGTGTTCGAGCGAGGAGCCGGAGTCGACGTCGATCTTGCTGCTGTGCGGCGCGCTTTTCAGCAACCGGAGATTGAGATCGTGGCCACGCTCGGGCTGGCCGACGGCCACGCCGAGGCGTGGGGCTGCGATCTATCGGAGGAGTACGTGCGGATTAACGCGGAGTACACGACATGACGCTGACAGTCGAGGAGCGAGCCAAGGTCCTGGTCGAGGCGCTGCCGTACATCAAGAGATTTCACGGTCAGATCGTCGTGGTCAAGGTTGGCGGCAAGGCGATCGAGCAGGCGCGCGACGAGACGCTGCTCGACATCGTCCTGCTCCGCTACGTCGGGATGCAGCCCGTGCTCGTGCACGGAGGTGGACCCGATATCACGGCGATGAGCGAGCGCCTGGGCCTGAAGGCGGAGTTCAAGAACGGGCTGCGAATCACCGACGACAAGACCATGGAGGTCGTGAAGATGGTGCTCACGGGGAAGGTCAACCCCGACATCGTTGGCGCCATCATCCGATTGGGGGGTCAGGCGGTCGGTATGAGCGGGGAGGATGGGCCGAGCATCATCGCGGAGCCGCTGGGCGGGGACATGGGCTTCGTCGGCCGCGTGACCCAGATCAACCGCGAGCCGATCACGGCGCTGCTTGGTCGTGGCTACATCCCCGTGATCGCCTCGATCGGACTTGGGTATGACGGACACGCGTACAACATCAACGCCGACACCGTCGCCGCCGAGATCGCGGTGGCCCTGGGCGCCGCGAAGCTCATCCTGCTGACGGACGTGGCGGGCGTCCTGGGTGTGGATGGCGACGTGGTCGCCGTGCTGTCGAAGGAGGACGCCCGGCATCGAATCGACACGGGGGCGGTGACCGGCGGGATGATCCCGAAGCTGGAGGCGTGCCTGCGGGCGCTCGACGGGGTTCCGCTTGCGCACATCGTCGACGGCCGTACCCCGCACGCGCTCCTGCTCGAGCTTTTCACGGAGTCGGGCATCGGGACGATGGTGACGCGCTGATGGCGTTAACGGGCAGGGTTGCCGGCCTGTGCTCGGCGCCATATTCTCCGACCCGCACAAGGTCCCCCCAAGAGGGTGGGTGGTGGGTTGGTGGATGGTTTGTTAAGGACGCGTCCTTTTTAAAGGACTTGTCGCTGCGGTGACCACCCCCGAGCTCGCCGACCGCTACCTCATGCAGACCGGACGCCGCCTGCCGGTCACGTTCGTGCGGGGCCAGGGCTGCCTGGTGTACGACGAATCAGGGCGTGAATATCTCGACCTCGTCGCGGGAATCGCGGTCAACCTCCTCGGCCACGCTCACGCCGAGGTCGCCGCGGCCGTGACTGCTCAGGCGAAGGCACTCATCCACACCTCCAACCTCTACTACACGCAGCCCCAGGTCGAGCTCGCTCGCCGTCTGGTCGAGCTGTCGTTCCCAGCGCGAGTTTTCTTCTGCAACTCCGGGGCTGAGGCCAACGAGGCCGCCATCAAGCTGGCCCGCAAGTGGGGCGCCCGGAACCGAGGCGGCGCGTTCCAGATCATCTCGACCCAGGGCTCGTTCCACGGCCGCACGCTCGCCACCGTCACCGCGGGCGGCCAACCAAAGTACTCCGATCCCTTCAAGCCGCTGCCCGACGGTTTCGTGCACGTCCCCTACAACGACCTCGATGCAATCAAAGCCGCCACCGGAGAGAAGACGGTCGCGGTGATGCTCGAGCCGGTCATGGGGGAGATCGGGATCGTGCCCGCCCGCGATGGCTACCTCGCCGGCGTGCGCAGGTGGTGTGACGAGCAGGGCCTCCTTCTGATCCTCGACGAGGTGCAGACCGGGCTCGGCCGCACCGGACGGTGGTTCGCTCACCAGCACCACGGCATCACTCCGGATGTGATGACCCTCGCCAAGGGCCTCGGCGGTGGCGTCCCCATCGGCGCGTGCCTGGCGGCACCGAAAGCGGACGTCTTCGAACCCGGCGACCACGGCTCGACGTTCGGCGGCAACCCGCTCGCATGCGCCGCGGCCATCGCCGTCCTGCACGTGATCGAGCGCGACGGGCTTGTTGGGCACGCAGCCGAGATGGGGGAGGTGCTGCACGCCGCCATCAGCACGCTCGGCGGCAAAGAGGTGCGCGGCCTTGGCCTGATGCAGGCGGTCGAGTTTTCGGAGCCGCGAGCAAAGGCTTTTCAGCAGTCGTGCCTGGAGGCCGGGCTTGTCGTCAATGCGGTGGATGACAACTCGATTCGCTTCGTGCCGCCGCTGATCATCACCGCCGACCAGATCGATCGAGCGCAGCACACGATGCACGGGGCGCTCAAGTGACTGCTACCAAAGGCCAACGGCATCGCGCCATCCTCGACCTCGTCAACCACGGCGCTGTGCACACGCAGCAGGAGATCGCCGAGGCGCTTGCCCGGCGCGGGTTGCGGACGACGCAGGCCACCATCTCGCGCGACATCCAGGAACTTGGCCTGGTCCGCTCCGGCGCCGGCTACCGCAGCGCCGCCGCGTTGGTCCGCGAGCTCGTCCTCTCGGTCGAGGTGGTGGCGCCGATGGCGGTGATCAGGACGCCGCCCGGCACTGCCAACCTGGTCGCGCGCCGCATCGACGAAGCGGCACTGCCCGGGGTGGCGGGCACTGTGGCCGGCGACGACACGATCATCGCCGTCCTTCGCCGGCCGGGGGCCGGCAAGGCGCTCAAGGAGCTGCTGGCGAATGTCGGGTGACAAGCTCGTCCTCGCGTATTCGGGCGGGCTCGACACCTCGGTCGCGATCCGCTGGCTCAAGGACCAGGGCTGGGACGTGATCGCATTCACTGTCGACCTTGGCGAGAAGAAGGACCTCGACGCGATCCAGGCGCGCGCTCTGAAAACCGGCGCTTCCGCGGCGTACGTCGCCGATGGCCGGGCTCCTTTCTTGCAGCTCTTCGTCTGGCCGTCGCTGCAGGCCGGCGCCGTCTATGAAAAGGAGTACCCGCTGGCGACCGCGCTCGGGCGCCCTCTCATCGCGGCGATGATGGTCGAGGTCGCGCGCCGCGAGGGCGCCAGTGCAATCGCCCACGGCTGCACCGGCAAGGGCAACGACCAGGTGCGCTTCGACGTCGCGACCGCCGCACTCGCCCCGGAGCTGAAGGTGGTGGCACCCGTGCGCGAGTGGGGCATGAATCGCGACGACGAGATCGAGTACGCCAACAAGCACGGCATCGAGGTGCCGGCTACAGTGCTCTCGCCTTACTCGACCGACGAGAACCTTTGGGGCCGATCGATCGAGGCCGGGGTGCTCGAGGATCCCTGGGCGGAGCCGCCTTCCGATGTCTACGCGTGGACGCGCGATCCGCGGGAGTGCCGTGACGAACCGGCTTATATCGAGGTCGGCTTCAAGCTTGGACTGCCGGTCTCGCTCGACGGCGAGGCGGTAGATCCGCTCCAGCTGGTCACCGCCCTGAACCGCATCGGGGGCGAAAACGGCGTGGGACGGATCGACCATCTCGAGAACCGGCTCATAGGAATCAAGTCGCGCGAGATCTATGAAGCGCCCGCGGCTGTGCTGCTGCTCCAGGCCCATCAGGCGCTGGAGGACATCACGCTGCCGAAAGAGGTTGCCCGGTTCAAGGACACCGTCGCACAGCAGTGGGCGCAGATGGTGTACGACGGGCTCTGGTTCAGCCCGCTGCGCGACGCCCTCTATGCCTTCGTCGCCGAGACCCAGCGACACGTCACCGGAGACGTGCGCCTGAAGCTCTTCAAGGGCTCGTCTCGGGTGGTCGGCCGCAAGAGCCCGGCCCAGCTGTATCAGCACTCGCTCGCGACCTACGGCAAGGGCGACGCCTTCGATCAGTCGGCGGCCGCCGGCTTCATCAAGCTCTGGGGCATGGGTGTGCGCACGGCCGCGCAGGTCCAGGGCCGATTGCAGGACCGCGAGCTGAAAGGCCTGCTGGGTGACGTGAAGAGGCTCGCGCCATAGCGAGACGGAGCGGCAACAAAACACCGCGGCCCACTCCCCAGACGGCAGAGGGGAGAAAGCTCTGGGGCGGCCGCTTCGAGCGGCGCCTGCTCCCGGAGCTAGAGCGTTTCTCGTCATCGCTGGAAACCGACTTCGAGCTTTACCCGGTCGACATCGCCGGCAGCTTCGCGCACGCCCGCGCGCTCGCGCGTGCAGGCCTGTTGTCGAAAGCGCGGCTGGCCGCCATCGAGCGCGGGCTTCGGAAGATCGAGCGCGAGCTGGACGGTGGCACATTCGAGTTCCGAGACACTGACGAAGACATCCACACGGCGATCGAGCGCCGCTTGACTGAGCTGACACCCGCCGGCGCCCACCTGCATGCGGGCCGCTCCCGCAATGACCAGGTCGCCCTCGACCTTCGGCTCTACTGCCGCTGGGCCGCCTCTCAGCTCGTCTTCGCGCTGGCGGTGGCCGCCGACGCCCTTGCCTCCAAGGCTCGAGACCATGCCTCATGGCTGATGCCCGGCTACACGCACCTCCAGCGAGCGCAGCCGGTTACCGTCGGTCACCACCTCCTCGCGCATGCACAGCCGTTGCTGCGAGACGCGGAGCGGTTTCGGCACGCCTACGATGCGGCCGACGAGATGCCGCTGGGCTCTGGCGCTCTAGCCGGCACCACGCTTCCGATTCGCCGTGAAGGCATGCGCAGGGAGCTCGGCTTCGACCGGTTGAGTCTCAACAGCGTCGACGCCGTGGCGGATCGTGATTTCGCGCTCGACCTGATCTACGCGTGCACGACTGCGTCGATCCACCTCAGCCGCCTCGGAGAGGACGTGGTTTTGTGGGCGAGCTCAGAGTTCGGTTTCGTCCACCTGGCTGACGAGATCTCGACCGGCTCGAGCCTCATGCCACAGAAGAAGAATCCCGACATCGCCGAGCTCTTGAGGGGCCGAACCGGCCGGCCGCTCGGCAGCCTGGTCGCGCTGGCCAGTGTTTTGAAGGGTCTCCCGCTCGCTTACGACCGCGACCTGCAGGAAGACAAGGCGGCGCTCTTCGCTGCGGTTGACAGCACGCTCGACTCCTTGATGGCGGCCGCACTGCTCGTCGAGCACCTGGCTTTCGACCGCGACGGGCTTGCCGCCGCGGCCAGCGATCCGGCCCTCCTCGCGACCGACGCTGCGGAAGCGCTGGTCGCATCCGGCACCCCTTTCAGGCAAGCCCACGAGGAGGTCGGGCGGGCGGTTCGGGCCGGCAAGCTCGAGGCGCCCTGGAGCGCTGAGGACTCACTGCGCAAGCGGGACGCCGTCGGGGGTCCGAACCCACGCCGTGTTGCCTCCAGCGCCGCCACGGTGCGCCGCCAGGCGGCCGCCTTGAAGGCGTGGAGCATGAAGCACCCTCCCGGGCTCCCGAAGTAGAGTCAGCGCGTGCTTCTCGCCGTCGACGTCGGCAACACCAACGTCACGCTCGCCCTCTTCGAGGGGGAGCGGCTGGTAGCCGACTGGCGAGTAACCTCACATCGCGAGCGCACCGCCGACGAGATGGCGGTCGAGCTGCGCGAGCTCTTCAGCCTCCGAGGCTTTGAGCTGGGCGTGGTCAGCGGCGTTGTCATCTCGAGCGTGGTGCCCAACCTCAATCCGTCGCTGATCGAGGCGTCGCGCCGATACCTGAACTGCGAGCCCGTGATGGTCGGCCCAGGCGTCAAGACCAGCGTTCGTATCCGTTACGAGAACCCCAAGGACGTCGGCGCCGATCGCATCGCCAACGCCCTGGCCGCATATACGAAGTACGGCGGGCCGGTGGTGGTGATCGACTTCGGCACCGCAGTCACGTACGACGCCATCAACGCCGAGGGCGACTACCTGGGCGGGGCGATCGCGCCGGGCGTGGAGATCTCGCTCGATGCCTTGGTGTCGCATACGGCCATGCTCCGCCGCGTCGAGGCGGTCGCGCCGGATTCCGTGATCGGCCGCAACACTGTCACCTCGATTCAGTCCGGTCTGGTCTGGGGCTTCGTGGCCCAGGTCGAAGGGATGGTGGAGCGCATGGTGGCCGAGCTGGGGGGGAAGGCCAAGGTGGTGGCGACCGGGGGCCAGGCCGCCCTCGTCGCCGGGCTTACCAACGTGATCGAGGCCACGGACCCGCTGCTCACGCTCGACGGCCTGCGCTTGATCTACCTCCAAAACGCGGACGGTGCCCGACACTAATGGGTCGGTGAAGACAGCTCAGGCATTCCACGTCTACCTGGCGCCAGGCCTCCAAGACGGCGACGTGGCGGCGGTGCTCGGCGAGCTCGGGCTGGAAGCCCACCCGCTGGTGGCAGGAGCGAGCGTCACCCAGCCCGCCCTGGTCGTCGTCGGGCCAGGCCAGAAGGCTCCCGAGGGCCTGGCCGATTTCACCTTCGCGCCGCCGGCGGACGCGCCTCGATCCGCCATTCGGGAGCTGCTCCGGATGGCAATGGAGAACGTGGCTTTGAAGCAGGAGGTCAAGCAGCTCGAGGAGCAGGCGCGGCGCCAGCACCGCCAGTTCGAGGAGCTGAACCGGATCGGCATCGCGCTCTCGGCGGAGCGCGACATCGGCAAGCTCCAGGAATTCATCCTCACGACGATGCGTCAGCTGACCAACGCCGACGGCGCCAGCCTGTGGCGGAAGACGGTGGGCGAGGACGGCTCGCCGCAGCTGTTCCTGGCATCGAGTCAGAACAACTCGCTGGCCAATACCTATCAGGCGTTTACAGTTCCGGTCGACGAGAAGAGCGTGGTCGGCTACACGGTCACGGTCGGCTGGAGCCAGGTCTACGACGACGCGTACAACCCGCCGCCCGGGAAGCCGCGCGGTGGCAAGAGCTTCGACCAGCAGTTCGGGTACAGGACCAAATCGATGCTGACGGTGCCGATGCGCAACTACAACAACGAGGTCGTGGGCGCGGTGCAGCTCATCAACGCGAAGCGGCGCTTCGAGACGAAGCTGACGGTCGAAAGCGTTCCCACGGAGGTTGTGAGCTTTCGGCCCGAGGACCTCGAGATGATCGAGTCCATTGCGAGCCAAGCCGCAGTCGCGCTCGACAACAAGAGCCTGCTCGATTCGATCCAGGCTCTGTTCGACGGCTTCGTGCAGGCAAGCGTGACCGCGATCGAGCAACGAGACCCGAGCACCGCCGGCCATTCGGGTCGTGTGGAAGCACTGACCACGAGCCTCGCCCGCGCCGTGACCGAGATCGAGACCGGCAAGTACCGCGACGTCTACATGACCGACGACCAGCTCAAGGAGCTTCGCTATGCGTGCCTCCTCCACGACTTCGGCAAGGTGGGCGTGAGGGAGCACATCCTCATCAAGGCCAAGAAGCTCATGCCGGGGCAGCTGGAGGTGATCCAGGCTCGCTTCGAGTTCGTTGAGCGATCTGTGCAGCTCGAGTACGCGACCCAGAAGCTCGCGGCGATGCGAAACGGCGGGAGCACGGCGCCGGCCATTGCCGGCATCGACAAGCGGCTAGAGGAAGAGCTGGCGCGCCTGCGGACCTGGATCCAGGACATCATCGCCGCGAACGAGCCGACGGTGATGCCTGAGGACAAGGCATCAATGCTTGAGTTCCTGTCGCAGCAGGTCTACCAAGACATCTCAGGTCATCAGCATCCGATGCTCGACCCGCAGGAGTTCCGCTTCCTCTCGATTCGCAAGGGCACACTCGACCCGCAGGAGCGCCTGGAGATGGAATCGCATGTGACGCACAGCTTCCATTTCCTGACGAAGATTCCATGGACTTCGGTCATGCGGGGCATCCCGGAGATCGCTTACGGGCATCACGAGAAGCTGGACGGGTCAGGCTATCCGCGAGGCTTGACCGGGGATCAGATCCCGCTGCAGGCAAAGATGATGACGATCTCCGATATTTTCGACGCGCTCACCGCTCAGGATCGGCCCTACAAGCGGGCGGTGCCAAAAGACACGGCGCTCGACATCCTCCATTCCGAAGCCGCGGACGGCAAGCTCGACAAAGACCTTCTCGATGTCTTCGTCAACAAGCGCATCTACCAGGTCACGGCTCCGCGATGAGAATCAAGTTCTGGGGAACCAGGGGAACCCGGCCGACGCCGGGCAAGAGGACGCTGCGCTATGGCGGCAACACGACGTGCCTCGAAGTGCGCGACAAGGACGACAACCTCATCATCATCGACTCCGGCTCAGGCATCGCCGAGCTGGGTGGCGGCTTCGAGCAAGCGGAGCCGCTGCAGGCGCATCTCCTGATCACGCATACCCACCTCGATCACATCCAGGGTTTTCCGTTTTTCCCGCCGGCGTTCGTCCCTGGTACCCACCTCACGATCGTCGGCCCGGCCGGTTCCGCGAAGTCGCTGCAGGCCGCGTTCGCAGACCAGATGGATCCCGCGTACTTTCCTGTGCGCCTCGACCACATGCCGGCGGAGATGGAGTTCATCGAGAGGAACCCGGGCGAGACTTTCGAGGTGGGCGGCCTTCGCATCACCCCGCATCTGTTGATGCACCCGATTCCAACGTTTGGTTACCGAATCGACGAGGGCTCCACGCGTTTCGCCTTTGCGACCGACAACGAGATCGCGATGTTTGCCAACAATGAGAATGGAACGCTGAAGGACCTGGTCGCCTGGTGCCAGGATGCCGACCTTCTCGTCCATGACGCCCAGTACAGCCGTGAGGAGTACAGGACGCACGCGGGTTTTGGGCATTCGACGTACGAAGAGGCGCTGTCGCTGGCCGAGCAAGCGGATGTCCAGCAGCTGGCGTTCTTCCACCACGACCCCGCCCATTCGGACGCTGACATCGACGCGCTCATCGAGGAAGCTTTGGGCAATCACAGGCAGTCGGGAGGGAACGACGTGGTCGCGTTCCCGGCGGCCGAGGACCAGGAGCTGCCCCTCTAGCGTCAGCCGTCGGTCCCTTAGTCTTTCCAGGTGCCTGAGGAAGAAGAGCCGGAGGTAATCCGGGACCGGCGCAAAAAGCTCGAGCGGCTGCGCGCGGCCGGGATCGAGCCCTACTCGCGCGGATTCAAGCCGACGCAGTCGACCGCGGAGGCCCGCGCGCTCCTTGGCGACCGCGAACGAACCGAGCCCGTCTTGCTGGCGGGGCGATTGATGGTGAAGCGCCTGATGGGCGGCTCCGCGTTCGCCGACCTGCAGGACCAGGCGGGGCGCATCCAGCTGATGGCGAACCGCGACATTCTCGGCGAGGCCGCGTTCGTTGTGTTTGCTGAGCTCGACCCGGGCGACCTCATTGGGGTGACGGGCCCGATGTTTCGCACACGGCGCGGCGAGATCACGCTGGAGATCCATTCCTTTCAACTGCTCACGAAGTCGTTGCGGCCTCTGCCCGAGAAATGGCATGGGCTCAAGGACGTCGAGATTCGCTACCGGCAGCGATACGTGGACCTCATCGCGAATCCTGAGGTCCGTGCCGTCTTTCGGGCGCGCACGAAGATCATCGCCGCCCTACGCGGCCTGCTCGACGCACGCGGCTTTCTCGAGGTCGAAACACCGGTCCTTCAAGAGGTGCCGGGTGGCGGCCACGCGCGTCCCTTCGTCACCCATCACGAGGCGCTCAACCGTGACCTCTACCTGCGCATCGCGCTCGAGCTGCATCTGAAGCGCCTGCTGGTCGGCGGCTTCGAGCGCGTGTACGAGATCGGACGCGTGTTCCGCAACGAAGGACTCTCGCCGCGGCACAATCCCGAGTTCACGATGCTGGAGTCGTACGAGGCCTATGCGGACTATGACGATGTCATGAAGCAGGTCGAGGACATGATGGTCGCGGCCACGGCCGCTGCCGGGCGAGAGTCGGCGATCACATATCAAGGTGAGCAGATCTCGCTCGCGCCGCCCTTCCGCCGCGAGCGGATGGCCGACCTCGTCCTCGAACACACCGGCAAGCAGGCGGTCGGCAAGGAGCTCAACGACCTGTTCGAGGAGCACGTGCAAAGCAAGCTTCGCGAGCCGACCTTCGTCACCGACTACCCGGTCGAGGTTTCGCCCCTGGCGCGCCGGCGTGATGACGACCCACATTTCGTGGAACGGTTCGAGCTCGTCATTCTCGGCCGCGAGTACGCGAACGCCTTCACGGAGCTGACCGATCCCATCGACCAGCGCCAGCGCTTCGAGGCGCAGGCGGCGCAGCGGGCGGCGGGGGACGTCGAGGCCCATCCGATGGACGAGGATTTCCTGCGCGCGGTCGAATATGGGCTGCCGCCCTGTGGCGGCCTCGGCGTCGGCATCGACCGGCTCGTCATGTTGCTGACCGACCAGCCCTCCATCCGCGACGTCATCCTTTTCCCTGTGATGAAGGCCGAAGGTTAAGTGCTGCCGCTGGAGCTCATCCGCAAAGACCCCGAACGCGTGAAGCGGGCCGCCCAGCTCAAGGGCGAACCCGCGCCGATCGACGAGATCCTGCAGCTGGACGAGAAATGGCGTGGGCACGTGCATCGCGCTGAGACCATCAAGGCCGAGCAGAACAGGCTGTCGAAGGAGTTCGCGCAGACGCGCGACCCGCAGCTCAAAGAGCGGCTACGCGAGATGGCCGACCGGGCGAAGGCAGAGCTGGCCGAGGCCGAGGCGGTCAAGCGGCAGCTGGACGACCTGCTGCTGCGCGTTCCCAACCTCTTTCACGAGTCGGTGCCGGTGGGGGAGAGCGAGGCGGACAACGTCGTCCAGCGCGAATGGGGATCGAAGGTCGAGCTCGGCTTCGCAGCGCGTACGCATTTCGACCTCGGAGAAGCGCTCGGCATCATGGACTTCGAGCGGGCTGCGAAAGTGGCCGGCTCGCGATTCGCATTTCTAATTGGCGAGGGCGCGCGGCTGGAGCGCGCGCTGGCCCAGTTCATGCTCGATGTGCATACCCGCGAGCACGGCTACATCGAGGTGTTGCCGCCGGTGCTGGTCAACAGCGCGTCGATGACGGGGACCGCGAATCTCCCCAAATTCGGCGCCGACGCGTTCAGGGTGGAGGGCCAGGACCTATGGCTGGTCCCGACCTCAGAGGTGCCGCTGACCAACCTGCACCGCGAGGAGATCCTCGATGCCGACCAGCTGCCCTTGAAGTACACGGCATATACGCCCTGCTTTCGCTCCGAGGCGGGAGCGGCGGGCAAGGACACGCGAGGATTCATCCGCCTGCATCAGTTCTCGAAGGTCGAGATGGTCAAGCTGACCAGCGCGGAGCAGTCGATGGAGGAGTTCGAAAGGCTGACCGCGGATGCCGAGGACATCTTGCAGCGACTCGGCCTGCACTACCAGGTGATGGTGATGTGCACCGGCGACATGGGTTTTGCGCAGTACAAGAAGTACGACCTGAACGCCTGGTGCCCTGGGCTCGGCCGGTACCTCGAGGTGTCGTCATGCTCGGTTTTCAACGAATTCCAGGCCATGCGGGCGAACATGCGCTACCGCCCTGCGCGCGGCGCCCCGCCTCGATTCGTCCACACCATCAACGGGAGCGGTCTGGCCCTGACCCGGACGATCGACGCGATCCTGGAGACTTACCAGCGACGGGACGGCACAGTCACCGTTCCGGAGGTGCTGAGGCCGTACATGGGCGGCCTGGAGGTCATCGGCGAGCGCTGACCGCGCTCCTCATAGAATCTTTGGTGCCACGGAGGGGTGGCCGAGTCCGGTTGATGGCGACAGTCTTGAAAACTGTTATAGGTGCAAGCCTATCCAGAGTTCAAATCTCTGCCCCTCCGCTCTGCTCGTTCGGTGGCCGCCGAGCACGCAGATCAGTCGGCCACCGCCAGCCAACCAGGGCTTGGCCGCATCAATTGACCCTCGGCGACCAGCCTGCCTACGGTCTCGTGCGGGACTGACCAGCTGAACCAGTTTCGTAGATCAGACTCAGGTGAAAGCACTGCGGCGCGCATCGCAGTCATCACGAGCGCTTCGTAGGGATGCGGGACCGTTGCCGGCTTGTCGACGACATCTTCCCAGCGGCGCAACGGCGCGAAATGCCAGGTCGACTCATCCTCGAATACCAGCCCCTCGCCAAGGACCGCTCCCACGCGCTGCAGCTTGTCGCGAGCTCGCTTTATCCTCCTGCGATCCCATGCCAACTCGACCTCCAGGTCGTCAAGGGTCGACTCGCCATGCTTGGCGAGGTGAGCGAGGAGCGTCGCCTCATCGCCCGTGGCGGCGGCCATCGATTGTCGGACCAGCGGATCGAAGAGCCGCGCCGTCGCGGCAGTCAGGTAAAGAGTCCTGCCCCGGTGCAGTTTCGTCAGCACTGTTCCGGGTCGCTGCGCCAGCTGGAACGACCATATCCATTTCGTTCGGGGCCACAAGTCAAAGCCTCTGCCGCCGGCTCGGCCGGGCGCCTCGTGGCAGGCGCCGAAGAGGCTGGGCAGGGCCGAGTCGGGCATACGTGTGAGGAGTCCGCGATCGGCCAGGAAGGCGGCCGCTTCCTCGAGCGAGTGCAACGCTCGATCCGGCGTCAAGCGGCACTCGAAGTTGCGCCGTTGCTCGACCGCGGTCGCGTGGCTCATGCGGGCCTCACGCTCTACAAGCGAAGGGCGTGCGAATGTCGGCGTGCTGCCCAGATGAGCTCGAAACCGTGCCCGACTACAAACACGATTAGAAATGCGTTCCAGACTGGCCCGAGCCAATCGAGTTGAAGCACCCCCGCGACAATGGCGACTACGGCCAGGATCCCCCAGCCGAGACCGGTGATTATGCAGTGCGCTTCGCGGCAACGAGCAAAGTTGGAAAGGCAGTAGATGCTGTATGCGCCTAGATACAGACCGCTGACATACAAACCGCCGACACCCAATTCTCTAGCGATAAGGAACACAGCGATCGCGAGTGGAATCGCCCAGCAGCCTCGGAGGGCTGGCGCCGTGGTGGCGATGTATTTGTCCATGGCACGGTCCCACATGTTTCGGGGAGGAGATGACGGAGGCGCACATGTTCCGCCAACGCACGTCCATTGTTGGAGCCACGAGCTCACAGTTCGCTGAGTCATGGATGCACAACCATTCCAGTCTGGGATTGCCAAGGCATTTCGAAAAGTGTCTACCATGCCCCGCCAACTGGTGCCGTTGATTCCCATCCTGCGTGACATCCCGTGGGTGCCGATCCACCGGCTCATCTGGCGGCAGTACTACGCGGCGCGTAAGGTCGCGACCCGGACCTAGGTCACCGCCGGAGAATCCAGGCAGGGGCCGCACGATTGCGGCCTCTTTTTTTATCGGCCGATGGCCCCCGGCCCGTGGGGCGTGCAGCCCTTTGAATCCGAGCTGGATGCGCCGATATCGAG
>Ga0209802_1001624_pt1 | contig 16423 bp, 18 predicted proteins | sample GraSoiAngelo_129_FD_185886 | JGI IMG/M metagenome (GOLD analysis project Ga0209802, IMG submission 185886) | Grasslands soil microbial communities from the Angelo Coastal Reserve, California, USA - 14_0927_12_40cm (SPAdes) (version 2) | ecosystem: Environmental > Terrestrial > Soil > Grasslands ... | reverse complement strand
AGATATGACCGACGGCAACACGACGATGACTCCCGCGAGTGTGCCAATGAAGAGACGTGATACGAGGAAGAAGGATCCAGCCCCACGCGGCGTCTTCCGGCACCCCTCCGGTGTGTGGGCTATCCGGTTTACCTGCGGCGCCGGCCACATTCACCAGCAACGCGTCGGCCCGCTGAAGTCAGAAGCCGTGCGCGCTTACCACGAACGGCGCGCCCGGGTCCTGGACGAGCCCGGCTGGTGCCCGGCGGTGGAGCGGCGGCAGGAGCGTGCGCTAGTCCTCCGTGAGCAGGCGCGGGAGCAGGCGCGCATGCCCTTTCGGGATTACGGCAAGCAGTACCTTGCCTGGGCCGAGGCCCACCACCGTTCCTACGAGACCACCCGCGGCCAAGTCGAGGCACTCGTCGCCGCCTTCGGCAATCGCAAGCTCGACGAAATCACGACCGCAGACGCCGAACGCTTTCTCGCCGGCCTCCGCGAGGGACGATCGCCGTCTGAGCGCGTACTGTCGGACGCAACGGTTAATCGTTACCGCGACCGGCTCAGCGGGATGTTCAAGCGGGCGGTCCGGCTCGGCGTCGTCTCCACGAACCCCGTGACTGGTATCACTAAGGCCAAAGAACCGGGCGGGCGCATTATCTACCTTCCTCCGGCGACACTGGATCGTCCGGCGTTCGAGGAGAACGCCATTCGCGACGCTTTGGCTCTCGAACTGCGTCTTCTCTTCATGGTTTCCGTGCACACTGGCCTGCGGTGGGGCGAGCAGGTTGGTCTCCGGTGGCGAGACGTTGATCTCCTTGCCCGTGTCATCACCGTCGCGCGATCCAAGCATGGCCGCAGCCGTCAGGTTCCCATGAATTCCGTGGTCCGCTCGGTACTGATTGACCTCGGGGCGCGTCGTCAGCGCCCTGACGATCCTGATGAGGTGGTCTTCGCCGCCCACTACACCGCCGCGGACAAGTTCTTTCCCAAGGCTGTTGAGCGCGCTCAGGCCGCACTCACCGCGGCGGGGACGGATGCAAGCCGGCTTGACGGCTACGCCTGGCACGGCAACCGCCATACTTTCGCCAGCCGGCTCGTTATGGCCGGCGTGGACCTCCGCACAGTGCAGGAGCTTGGGGGCTGGCGGACGCTCGGGATGGTCCAGCGGTACTCCCATCTCGCGCCCGCGCACCTGCACGCGGCTGTAGAGCGCCTGGTGCCAGTAAGTGAACTGTCAGGGCGCGACACCACCACGGTCTAGCGCTATCGAACTTCGACGTAACTTGGACGGATGCCGATTAGCCAGACGACGGTGTATCGTAACTCCCTGACGCGCCTGTAGCTCAGCTGGATAGAGCATCGGACTTCTAATCCGAGGGTCGCAGGTTCGACTCCTGCCAGGCGCACCACCTTCCCAGACACCGGCCTCGAGATCTCGGGTGTAAACCTCGCCTTACAGGTCGGGACGTCCTCACGAATCAGTTGTAGGGAACTATCGGTCATCGCAGCCGTGGCACGGCGACTGCTGTTGACCTCAGCGCTTTGGCCTGAATTTGCTCGGCTGCGCTGGAGGTCCGCATTTGAACCGCCTCATAGGAGCTCTCTCGATTGTTCTCGCCCTGGTCGCTTTCACGACGGCGTGGGCCGGTCCGGAAGCTGGGGGAATCATCTTGACGTCGGGGACGGTGAAGCGCGTGGATTTCGACAAGGGGATCGTGGTCCTCGACTCCGGGCGCGTCATCGCCGTCCATCGGATTCAGCGTGACGGCCAGCGCGTCGAGCTACGCGAGATCAAGGTCGATGACGACGTCTTCGTCTCCGGCAGCGATCTCGGATTCTCGCCGGAGGTCGCCAGCCAGCGAGCACGCTGACGCACGCGCCCGGCGTGGTGGGCCGAGACCACCCCGCCACCGTACTCCTCGAGAGCCGCTGACGAAGCGCCGGACCCAAGGCGCCACGCCGACGCGACCTGCAGCCTCGAACCCGGCTGGCGCCGCGGCTTTGGTCGCGTCGTTGACGGCGCGCGTTATGCGGTCAGCAGGCCTCGACGAGTGGCATAAGCGACGGCCTCGAGACGGCTGTGCACCCCGAGCTTGCCGAGAAGGTTCTGGACGTGGTTCCGGACGGTCGCCGGGCTCACGCCGAGCCGCTCGGACGCCACGCGCGTGTTGGCGCCGGCGGCGAGCAGACGGAGCACCTCGAGCTCGCGCGGCGTGAGCGAGCTCGGAGCTCCGGGCAGGTCGTCGTGCTCCACAGAGCTCGAGCTCTTCGCCGGAACGGCGTCGCGGAAGAGATGGATCACGAGCGGCCCTTCTCCATTGCGAGGCGGCAGGGTGAGCGTGCTCATGTTGATGGTCACCGACTCGCCCCACTTGGTGCGGGCGGGGAGATCGAAGCTGCCGAGGCCTTCTTCCGCAGCCGCCAGCACCTGGCATTCCGGCCGGCAAGCGTCACGGCCTTCGAGCTGACGGCCCTCGAGCACTTCGCAGGCGTGGCGCCCGATGGCCTCTCCGGGCGCATATCCAAGGAGCCGCTCGGCTGCCCGGTTCCAAAAAACGACGCGACGGTCCGGGCTGACGGCGAGCACGCCGTCACCAGCCTCGCTGAGAGCCTTGTTGAGTCCGCTGTCCTGGAGCTGCTTCATACCCGTCCCCCCTGTCACTGGCTGAAGCTACGTTGGTGCGAACGAATCAAAGCAAGCCGGTTGCCAGACAGGAAAGAATTACAAAACAATAGCTTAGCCGAAGTAACCCTCTTCACATCGAGGAGATCCTCCTAGGACGATGGGAGGTCCTCTCCTCCTGACCTAATATTGACTTTGTCGGTCGAGAATGGAATATTTGATCTTCCTGTGACTCACCCTAGGAGGCAGGGCAATGGACGTGGAGACGAAGGGTGACACCCCGGACCAGGGCTATGGTCGGTCATGGGCGGCGCCCGGGGAGATCGACACCTTCGATCAGTTCGTCGAGGATTTTCACGCCGGCCGCATCAATCCGGATGACTTCAAGCGCTTTCGCCTTCAACACGGAATCTATGGCCAGCGCCAGCACGAAGTTCAGATGGTCCGCGTCAAGATCCCGTGGGGTGGGTTGACGGCTTCCCAACTCGATCGCCTGGCCGACGTTGCCGAGCGAACGCCCCGGCGGACCGGCCACGTCACCACCCGGCAGAACGTCCAGTTTCACTTCGTGCCCCTGGCGGACGTTCCGGACCTGATGCGATCGCTGGCTGAAGTGGGGCTGACGACTCGCGAGGCCTGCGGCAACACTGTGCGCAACGTCACCGTCGGTCACTGTGCCGGCGTCTGCCCGAACGAGCCCTTCGATCCGACACGTATGCCGCCGCCGTCGCGCGGTTCTTGCTCCGCAACCCGATGAACCAGAACCTGCCGCGGAAATTCAAGATCGCGTTCTCTGGCTGCCAGGAGGATAGCGGCCTCACGCCGATTCACGATCTCGGCGCCCGTGCCGCGATCGAGACGGTCGACGGCCGCCAGGTGCGCGGCTTTGAAATCCTCATCGGTGGGGGCCTCGGTCCCGCTCCCCAGCTTGCCCAGGTTCTCGAACCTTTCACACCCGCGGACGATCTCCTGCCCACCGTGGCCGCGATCGTGCGCGTCTTCGACCGCCACGGGAACCGCGACAACCGCAATCTCGCCCGCCTCAAGTTCGTCGTGAAGAAGCTCGGCATCGACAACGTCCGCGCGCTCATCCTTCGCGAGCGCGAGGCGTTGCGTCTCACCATGGCCGGGAGGTTCCCACCGATCGAAGTGAGGGAGGAACGCCGGTCAGCACCCCTCCAGCCGAATCGGAGCCTGCCGCTCGCCGGCGATCTGCGTTCGGCTCGATGGAGAGCCACCAATGTCGTGCCGCAGAAGCAGCTGGGATGGGCCTCGGTCAACGTGCGGTTGATTCGTGGTGATGTCACGGCTGGGCAGCTCCGGGCTATCGCGCGGATCGCCCGAGACTTCGGCGAGGGCACCGTGAGGGCGACGAACCAGCAGAACCTGATTCTGCGATGGATGCCACTCGGGGCGCTGTCCGAAATCTACGCGATCCTCGTGCGCGAGGATCGCGCCGAGCCCGGGGCCGAACGGCTGGTCGACGTCACGTCGTGCCCCGGCGCCGACACCTGCCAGCTCGGTATCACCTCGTCGCGCGGGCCCGCGCTCGAACTTGGCCAGATGATCGAGCGTGAGCTCGGTGACCTCGCCGACGACGCTGGCGTGCGGATCAAGATCTCGGGCTGCCCGAACTCGTGCGGTCAGCACCACGTTGCCGGCATCGGGCTGTATGGTGGCGCCCGGAAATTTCACGACGAGCAGGCGCCAACCTACCAGCTGCTGCTCGGCGCCACGCTGGCCCCCGGGCGCACGCGCTTCGGCAAACCGATGGCGCGTGTGCCGGCCAGACAGGGTCCGGATGCCGTGAAGGCGTTGCTCGAGCTCTACCGCGTCGAGCGCAAGCCGGAAGAGACCTTCGACGTGTTCGTCGACCGGACCGGGCCCGAGCGACTGCGTTCGGTCCTGGCGCCCTGGACCGAGCTGCCGCCATCGAGCGAGACTCCCGAGAAATACCTCGACTGGGGCTCGGACGAGAAGTTCAAGCTCGAGACCGGTACGGGAGAGTGCGCGGCGTGACGGCGGACGCAACGATTCCTTCCCTGGGCGGGCGAACGATCGCCATCACCGAAGCGCGTCGCGCCAGCGAGCTCGCGACGCTGATCGGGAGGCTCGGGGGAGTTGCTTACTCGGCGCCTGCCGTTGTCGAGGTGCTGCGGCGTGATCTGGGGCCGGCTCGGGCCGTGCTCGATCGGATCTGCGCCAAGGAAGTCGGGGTCGTCGTGTTCATGACCGGCGTCGGCACCCGAGCCCTTCTCGACCTGGCAACACAGGCCGGCCGCCGGGACGATCTGCTCCACGCGCTGACAGCGCTGACTGTCGTCGCGCGAGGACCGAAACCGGTCGGTGTGCTCAGAGAGGCCGGGGTCCACATCGATGTCGTCCCGAGCGAGCCGACGTCCGAAGGCGTCCTCGACGCACTGGCCAGCAGCAACCTTCGGGGTCGCATCGTCGCCGTGCAGCTCTACGGTGACGAGAACCGCGCGCTCGTCGACGGCCTCACCGCGCGAGGCGCTCGCGTACTCGAGATCCCGCTGTACGAATGGGCATTGCCCGACGATCAGACGATCTTGATCCAACTCGTCCACGACCTCATCGCCGGCCGCATCGACGTGATCGCCTTCACCAGCTCCCCGCAAGTTCGGCACCTCGTGCTCGTGGCCGAGCGCGAGGGCCGGCGCGATGCGCTCGTCGCCGGGTTGCGAGACCGCGTCGTCGTCGCGGCGATCGGCCCTGTTTGCGCGGCCACACTTCGTGAGTATGGCGTGACGCCACACATCCAGCCGGAGAAGGGCACGATGGGCGCGCTCGTCCACGCGATCGCCCGCCATGGGACCGTACCCAGTCGTCCTTGACCTTGGCGGCCGCCCTGTCCTCGTCGTCGGCGGCGGTGCTGTCGCCGAGCGCAAGGTCGAGGGCCTGCGTGCCGCCGGCGCGTCGATCATGGTCGTCAGCCCTCGCGTGTCCGCGCGGCTCGCGAAAATGGCCGACGACGGCGATATCAGAGTGCGGCTGCGCTCGTACCGCCGGAGCGATCTTCGTGGTGTGGCCATCGTCTTCGCGGCGACGGATGACCGCAACGTCAACGCCGCGGTCGCGGCCGACTCGAGACGCCGTCGGATCTGGGTGAACGCCGCCGATGATCCGGACCACTGCGACTTCATTTTGCCGTCCGTGTTGCGCCGGGGATCGTTGCTGGTCTCCGTGACGACTGGCGGCCGGAGCCCCGCCCTTGCCCGTATCGTGCGCGAGGAGCTCGAACGCCTCCTCGGCTCAGACTATGCCCTGTTGACCGACCTCGCGGGTGACGTGCGGCGTGAGTTGCGGACACGCGGCGAGCAGGCCACGGCCGAGGCATGGACGACAGCATTGCGGGGCGACGTACGACGTCTCGTCGCCGCGGGCCGGCGTGAGGAAGCGCGTCGGTGTCTGCTCGAAGCGCTGAGGCCAGCGTGAAGGCGCTTGGCCGCGTCGCGCTCGTCGGCGCCGGGCCGGGGGACCCCGGCCTTCTCACCGTCCGGGGCCGTCGTCTGCTCCGCCGCGCCGACGTCGTCGTCTACGACCGGCTCATCGACAAAAGGCTGCTGGAGCTGGTGCCGGCGCGCGCGCGGCGAGTGTTCGTCGGCAAGGCGAGCGGTCATCACACCGAGCCACAAGACGAGATCAACGCGCGGCTGGTCACCGAAGCCCGCCGTGGCCATCGAGTCGTCCGGCTGAAAGGGGGGGATCCCTTCGTGCTGGGGCGAGGCGGTGAGGAAGCGGCTGCGTTGCGAGCCGCGAACGTCCGCTTCGAGGTCGTCCCCGGAGTGTCGTCGGCGATCGCAGCTCCCGCCTATGCCGGCATCCCGGTGACCCATCGTGGCGTGGCATCGTCGTTCGCCGTGGTGACCGGTCACGAGTGCGCCGGGAAGGGCAAGGGCGTCGACTGGGCGGCGCTGGCCACCGCGGTCGATACCATTGTCGTGCTCATGGGCGCCGGGCGGCTCCAGGCCATTGCTCGCGAGCTCATCGCCCACGGCCGGGCGACGGACACGCCGACGGCGCTGGTACGCTCGGCCACGATTCGTGATCAGGAGACCGTCGTGACGACACTCGCCGCCATCGCGGCCGGCGATGTGCGGCTGCCGTCGCCGGTCGTCATGATCGTCGGCGACGTCGTGAGCTTGAGGCCGACGCTACGCTGGTTCGACCGCGGACGAGACGCTCAGGCTCCCAGGTACGCGCGCCGGACGTGGTCGTCCGCGAGCAAATCGGCCGCGCGCCCCTCCAGGACGACCCGCCCCGTTTCCATCACGTAACCTCGGTCCGCCATGCGGAGCGCCCGGTAGGCGTTCTGCTCCACCAGAAGGACCGTCGTCCCCTCGCGCCGGATTCCCGCGATGATCGCGAACGTCGCATCGACGATGGCCGGCGCCAGGCCGAGCGAAGGCTCATCGAGCAGGATCAACCGTGGCCGTGACATCAGAGATCGACCGATCGCGAGCATTTGCTGCTCTCCCCCCGACAGCGTGCCCGCCATCTGGCGGCGCCGCTCGGCCAAAATCGGGAAGTGAGAGCACACGCGCTCGATGTCGGCCGCGACGGCATGGCGATCGCGGCGGACGTACGCGCCCATGGCCAGGTTCTCGTGCACCGTGAGGTGGGGAAAGACGCGGCGACCTTCGGGACAGTGCGCGATCCCGGACTTCAAGATGGTGGCGGGCTCCAGGTTCTGGATCTCGCGGCCCTCGAAGACGATGCGGCCGGCGCTCGGCCGCAGCAGGCCTGAGATCGCCCGGAGTGTCGATGACTTGCCGGCGCCGTTGGCGCCGATCAAGCAGACCAGCTCGCCGGACGCGACGGCGAGATCGATCCCGCGCAGCGCGGTGACGGGGCCGTACGCCGCAGCGACGCTCTCAATCTTCAGCACGGCCGGTTCCGAGGTATGCGCGGATGACGTCGGGGTGCGACTGCACGACCGCGGGTGTCCCCTCCGCGATGACCGCGCCGTGATCGAGCACGATCACGGTATCGCTCAGCCCCATGACGACTCGCATGTCGTGCTCTACGAGAAGCACCGTGACGCCACGATCGCGGATCGACCGGATGAGGCCGCCGATCACGTCTTTCTCGGCGCCCGTCATCCCGGCCGCCGGCTCGTCGAGGAGCAGGATCGACGGGCGAGCGGCCAGCGCCACCCCGAGCTCGACGAGGCGCTGCTCGCCGTACGGCAGAGCGCTCGCGACGTCCCTACGCCGGTGAGCGAGGCCGACGAACGCCACGATGGTCTCGGCCTCTCGACGAAGCGCCGACTCTTCGGCGCGCACTCGCCGGCGGGCGGCGAGCACGGACCACACCTCGGCGCGCCCGCGGAGGTGGAGGCCGGTCAGCACGTTGTCGAGCACGCTCAGCGTCGGAAAGACGCTTGTCTTCTGGAACGTCCTGACCACGCCCCGCCGCGCGATGTCGCAGGGACGGAGGCCCGTCAGGACGGCGTCGCCGTAGCTCACGCGGCCGCGTGACGGCCGCAGGTAGCCGGTGATCGCGTTGAACGCGGTCGTCTTGCCGGCACCGTTCGGTCCGATGAGACTCGTGATGCTGCCCGGTCGAACGTCAAACGACACGCCACCCAACGCGGCGACGCCGCCGAACTGGACGGTCAGATCGCGGACGCTCAGCGTCAACGGAAGAACGTGGGAACGATTCCGCGCGGTAGGAAGAACACGAGGACGACGAGGATGAGGCCGTAGGCCAGCATTTGCCATTGCCAGGACGTCGCCGCACGCAACGCCTCGGGCAGGACGGTGAAGAGCACGGCGCCGACCAGTGGGCCGGCCAGCGTGCCCTTGCCGCCGGCCACGACCATGATCACCATCGTGACCGTGTACGTGAAGAGGAAGACCTCGGGGCTCACGAAGCGCGTGTAATGGGCGTAGAGGCTGCCGGCGAGACCCGCCAGGCCGGCGCTCACCACCGCGGCCAGCACGAGATAGCGGGTGCCGTCCACGCCGACCGACTCCGCCAGCGCCTCGTTCTCTCGAAGCGCGACGAACGCCCGGCCGATACGAGAGTCGACGAGCCGCCGGCAGACCTCGTAGGCGAGCGCCACCGCGGCGAGCACCAGATAGTAGTAGGCCGACTTCGTCCGTAGCGACCACGGGCCGAGCTCGGGCGCCGGCACGCCCGGCAGGCCGAGCGGTCCGTTCGTCAGATCCATCCAGTTGATGCTGATCAGGGCGATGACGCCGGCGAACGAGATGGTGACGAGAACGAAGTAGGCCCCACGCAGCTTCAAGGCCAGGCGCCCGATCGCCCATCCGGCAATCCCCGCAGCGAGGACGGCGGCGGGCAGGGCCAGCCAGAACGACCATTCCCATCGAAGGGTGAGCAGCGCCGAGGCGTAGGCTCCGATTCCGAAGAACGCAGCGTGACCGAGCGAGAGCTGGCCCGTGTACCCGAGCAGGAGATTCAGGCTCGAGGCGAGGACGCCGAAGATCCCGGCCATGATGACGACGTGGAGGAAGTAGGCGTTGGCGATCCAGAGTGGAAGGGTCAGCGCCGCGAGCGCGAGGAGAATGCCTGCCGCGCGCCTCATCCGACGCGTTCGGCGCGGGCGAACAGGCCGGAAGGGCGCAGGAGCAGGACGGCGATGATGATCACGAACCCCACGGCGTCGCGATACCCGGACGAGACGTAGCCCGCGCCCAGCTCTTCGGCGACTCCGAGCACGAGTCCACCGACCGTAGCACCGGCGATGTTGCCGAGGCCTCCGAGGATCACCACGGAGAACGCCTTGAGCGAGGCAAGGTCCCCCATCGACGGATAGGCGATGAAGACGGGGCCGAGCAGCGCGCCCGCCGCGGCCGCCAGCCCCGAGCCGATCGCAAACGTGGCCGTATAGATGCGCCGGATCCGTACCCCCATGAGCGCCGCCGTGTCGGCATCCTGGAACGTGGCCCGCATTGCGCGCCCGAGGCGAGTGCGGTGGATCAGCACGTGGGCGCCGACGATGAGCCCGAGGGCGGCCACGAGCACGAACAGCCGCAACGGCGCCAGTGAGACGCCGCCGAGCGTCAGCGGCGTGGTCGAGAACGGATGCGGGATCGACTTCGCCACGCCGCCCCACACCAGGAGCTCGCTGTTCTGCATGGCGATCCAGACGCCGATCATGACCAGCATGACGGTGTCGATGGACTCGCGCCGGAGCGGGCGAACGAGGACGAATTCCGTGACCGCACCGACGACGAGGCCACAGACGATGGCCAGACCGAGCGCGGCGAAGAAGTTCAGATCGGCCAGCGTCAGGGCGGCGAACGTCGCATAGGCGCCCAGCGTGTAGAACTCACCGTGGGCGAAGTTCACGACGTTCATCAGCCCGAAGATGAGCGTCAGCCCGATGCCCAGCAGCGCGTACGTCCCGCCGAGCACCAGGCCGTTCACCAGGTGCTGAAGGAGCTGATCCACTACTTCCGGGCAAACTCCGGCAGCGCGACCTTGCCGTCGCGGATCTGCACGATGAAGATCGAGGGCTTGCTCTGGCCGCTCTCCTTGCCGGCCGGGCCGTCCTTCTCGAAGTGGATGGGGCCGTTGACGCCGGTGAGGTTCACGCGCCAGAGCGCGTCGCGAACCGCCTTGGGGTCGTCCTTCCCCGCGACTTTCACGGCCTCGGCGATCGTGACGATGCCGTCGTGACCGCGGAAGCCCTCGGTGAGGCCTTCGAATGGATTGCCGCGCTTGGCCCACTCGTCGACGAACGCCGTGGCCAGCTTGCCGTCCGGCATGGATTCCGGGAACCAGGGCATGAAGAAGACGATGTGGTACGTCCCTTCGGCAGCCGCGCCAGCCTGCTTGATGAGCTGGGTCGGCGAGGACGAGCCGCCCGTGGTGACGATCTTTCGGCTCAGTCGCTGCTCCTGGGCTTGCTTCAGCACGAGCGTGATCTGCTCCACGGCGGTCGTCAGGAAGAGCGTGTCGCCGCCGGTCGTCTTGATCTTGGTGATCTGCGCGTTCATGTCGGTCGCGCTCTGCTCCATGAATTCGGCGGCGCCGACCGGCAGGCCCTTCTTCTTCAAGAGGTCACCGAACGCCTGGATCGAGCCGCGGCCCCAGTCCGTGTTGACGGCGAGGAAGTCCGCCTTCTTGATGGCGAGCTTGTCGACGTACGGCTCGAGGCCGACCGCTTCCATCTCGCTCGGCGGACTGATCCGGAAGATCCACGGATTGCCGCGCTTGGTGATGGATGCGGCGCTCGACGTCTCGACGACCATGGGCACGCCGTACTCCTCGAGCTTCGGCATGGCCGCCAGCGTCATCGAGCTCCCCCAGGCGCCCATGATGGCGGGGACCTTGTCGCGGACGATCAGCTTCTCGGCCGCGCTCGCCGCCTCCTTGGGATCCGACTTGTTGTCCTCGATGACGAGCTCGACCTTCCGCCCGAGGACCCCGCCCTTGGCGTTGAGCCAATCGCGTGCGATCTCGGCGCCCATGCGGATGTAGTTTCCGGAGGCGGCCACCGGCCCCGACAACGGCTCGATGACACCAATCCTGACCGGCGCCTGCGCGCGTGCGACGTCGAGGCCGATGACGACGCTGCCCACGAAAGCGGCAATGACGCCGACGGTGAGGATCGAGAGGAACCAACGCTTCCGCATGCTGAAGCCTCCTGCCGGGCGCAGAGTTTGCTGCAAGGTGACGAGATAATACAGGAGAGGGAGGAGGTCGTCATGACAGCAGTGAAGAGCAAAACCTACAAAGCGCAATCCTTTGACCACATGAAGGGGCTCGACGGCATCTCGGACGCCCAGATCGCCGAGCACCTGAAGCTCTACGAGGGATACGTCAAGCAAGTGAATGCGCTGAACGCGGAGCTCGCCGAGCTGCGGGCCAAGGGCAAGGCCGCGGGCACCAACCCCGAATTCGCCGAGCTGACGCGCCGGCTTGGCTTCGAATACAACGGGATGATCCTGCACGAGTACTACTTCGAGAACCTTCGCCGCGCCGCGGATCCCAAGCCGCCGGCGAGCTCGGGCCTGGCCCAGGCGATCGGCTCGTCGTTCGATTCGATCGACCAGTGGTTGACGGACTTTCACGCCATCGGCGAGATGCGAGGGGTGGGCTGGGTCATCCTCTTCGAGGATCCGATGACCGACCGACTGAGCAACCACTGGATCACCCTGCACCAGGAGGGCATACCGGCGGGTTTCAAGCCCCTGCTCGTGATGGACGTGTGGGAACACGCCTTCATGCGCGACTACAAGGCCACCGAACGGAAGAAGTACGTGGAGGCGTTCTTCCGCAACATCGACTGGGCGCTCGTCGAGCGGCGATTGCAGCAGACGGCTTCGGTGCGACCGGCGGCCGCATGAGGCACCGGGCCGTCCTCGTCCTGTTGACGCTGGTTCTCGGTGCCGGCTGCGGGAATCTCACCGGGCGTTCGATGGGGCAATGGGCGGATGACGAAACGATCTCGAACGTGGTCAAGCTGCGCCTGGCCGCGATGGCGACCGGGCGCCACCTCCCCATCACCGTCGACACCTATGAGCGCACCGTGTATCTCACTGGCGGCGTCGAAACGTCGGACGTCAAGCGTCAGGCCGAGGAAATCGCCTTACTGGTGCCGAATGTCGCGCTCGTCGTCAACAATCTCCACGTCATCCGGCTGACACGGGCGGCGTCGCCGCGCACCGAGCCGGCCACGCTCGGCGCGGCGCGCGTGCTCGCCGGTGGGGAGCGGCTGGCGCGCCTCGACGTCGAGTCGGGGACGCCGACGTGGACACGCTATGCAGGCTACGACGGCACGGGTCGGCGCGTCGCCACGGTCTTCGCCGTGGCGACGACCGAGTTGAGCAACGACGGCGTACGCGCGCTGCCCGTGGATCTTCCCGTCGACCACCTGTCCGTCCGTCCCGACGGACCGATGTCGTACGTGGTGATGTGGCATGAGGCCCACGTGGAGGAAGCGGCGACCCGGTGAGCGGCGTGGCCGGCGCGGTGGGTATACTGCGAGCGTGAGGTACGTCACCGCGCTGGCGCTCGTCGGCCTGTTCGCGACCTCGGGGGCGGCCGAGGCGCCGACGGACGTTCGCGCACGTGTCGACTACCACGTGCGCCATGCGACCGAGCTTGCCGAGCACTTCGACGACGTGATCAAGCGCGACTGCCCGCGGTTTTCCACCAGCGGCGAATGGCAGGCGTACGTCGACGACGAGGTCGGCCGTATGGTCCTCATGGCCGCGCACGTCGAGCAGGCGTGGGTGGAGGCGAAGACGACCGGTGACGACGAGGTCCGTCAGGCCGCCAAGGCCCCCCGCAAGCGCCTGAGCGAGGCGCGGCCGCTGCTGAGCAAGCTGCAGACGTGCGCCGAGAACAACGGCGCCACGCTGTCCGTGGCGAGCGTCTGGCAACGGATCGATCGCGAAGTACCGCGCCGTCAGGCCGAGATCGCGCTCCCGCGCTGACGCCCTTCACGAGAAAATCTGGTATCGTCCCCGGCATGAAATCTCCGTTTTCCCTCGAAGGGCGCACGGCCATCATCACGGGCGGAGGCACGGGCATCGGCAAGTCGATCGCCATCGAGTTCGCGCGGGCCGGCGCCGACGTTGCCGTCTGCAGCCGAAAGATGGAGCATCTGGAGCCCGTGGCCGAGGCGGTCCGTGGGCTCGGCCGCCGCACGTTCGCGATGGTCGTCGACGTGCGGGTGGAAGAGCAGGTGCAGGCGATCGTCGAGCGGACCGCGCGCGACTTCGGGCGTCTGGACGTGATGATCAACAACGCCGGCGCGTCGTTCCGCGCGCGCCCTGAGGAGATCTCGGTCAACGGCTGGAACGCGGTGGTCGGCATCAACCTCAACGGCGTGTTCCTCGGCTGCAAGTGGGCGCAGCGCCAGATGGTGAAACAGGGCGGGGGCGGCGTCATCGTCAACGTGGCGTCCATCGCCGGTGTCTATGGCTCCACGATGATGCCGCACTACGGCGCCGCCAAGGCTGCTGTCATCAATCTCACCCGTGCGCTGGCCGTGGCCTGGGCGCGCCAGGGCATCCGCGTGAACTGCATCGCGCCGGGTCCCGTGGAGACCGAGGGCTACATCGACGTTCTCCACAAGACCGATCCCGACGCCGACAAGACCTATCGGGCCGTCGCGGCGCGGGTGGCGATGGGACGCTGGGGCCGCGTCGAGGAGATCGCGTATCCCTGCATCTTCCTGGCGTCAGACGCGTCCTCCTTCATGACGGGCGAGACCATCATCGTCGATGGCGGGCCGTCGCCGCGCGAGTCGGAGGGCTGAGCCGCACCCGGATGCGCGCCCTCGTCATCGGCGGCTCCGGCCAGGTCGGCGCCGCGCTGGAGAAGGTCCTCGTCGCCCGCGGCCACACCGCTGTCGCCACTCACCATCAGGTGGCTCGGCCCGGCACGGTTCATCTCGACGTCAGAGACGCCGCCGCCAGCGCGCGCGTCATCACCGACGTCGAGCCCGACGTCATCTTCTGCCCGGCCGGGCTGACGTTCGTCGATTACTGCGAAGATCACCCGGACGAGGCCTTCGAGGCCAACTGCGAGGCGCCCGCTCGGGCCGCCGCGCTGGCGGCCGAGCGCGGCGCGGTGTTCGTGTTCTTCTCGACCGAGTACGTGTTCGACGGTCGTGCCGGCCCCTATGCCGAGGACGATCCGGTGGCGCCGCTGTCCGTGTACGGCCGCAGCAAGCTCGATGGTGAGCGCGCGGTGATGGCCGCCAACGTCCGGTCCCTCGTCGTGCGCACCACGGTGGTGTACGGGGAGGAGCCTCAAGGCAAGAACTTCATCTACCAGCTTCGCCGGCGGGCGGCCGCCGGCGAGACGTCGAAAGTGCCGGCCGATCAGCGCTCGAGCCCGACCTTCAACGTCGACCTCGCCACCGCCACCGTCGAGCTCGTGGAACACGCCACGCACGGCGTCGTTCACGTGGCAGGACCGTCCGTGATCGACCGCTACGCCTTCGCCCGCATGGCCTGCGACGTCTTCGAGCTCGACACTCGGCTGGTGGTTCCGGTGGCGACCGCCGACCTCCAGCAGCGCGCGGCCCGCCCGCTCAACGCCGGGCTCCGCATCGACCGCGTGAGGCGACAGATCACGACGCCGTTGCACGATCCGACCGCCGGTTTGGCCGCGATGCGGGCCACACTCGAGGGGCGCGCGGTTGACACTACCAGAGGCCATCGGTAGCATGAACCGTCGCGCGTCGCGCGCCGTGGCGGTGACCGTAGCTCAATTGGTCAGAGCACTGGACTGTGGCTCCAGGGGTTGGGGGTTCGATTCCCCTCGGTCACCCCAACTCGTGAGCAGCCGGTCGCGCCTGTAGCTCAGTTGGATAGAGCGTTGGCCTCCGAAGCCAAAGGCCAGAGGTTCGAATCCTCTCAGGCGCACCACGTTCGGATCGGAGGACGAGGCACGGGCCGTTAGCTCAGTTGGTAGAGCAGCTGACTCTTAATCAGCGGGTCCAAGGTTCGAGTCCTTGACGGCCCACCAACAAAATCAGGCACCTTGGGCGCGCCCGGGGTGCCTGATTTGCTTTCTGCTACCAATTTGCGACCGAGCCGCTTCATCGTGACACGCGAACGGAGAACGTGAATCGTGCGTCGACTCCTCAGTCATCCGAGCGATCACGATAATCGCTCTTTTTCATCCAGGTGGGCATGGCACCCGCCGCCCGGGCGCCTTGCACAGCCACTGGTTTGGGCGCTGGCGGCGTCGGCACGGACGGCGGCGGCGTCGGCACGGCGGACGTCGTGGGAGCGACTCGCTTGGCCGGAGTCGACGCCGGGATCGAGGCAGGGAACTTAAAGTACGCCAGATTTTTGAGAACGCTATCGAGACTGCTGACCTTCATCGGATGCTGCTGCACCATGGTCGCCAGAGCCGCGGCGAGCTGATCGATTTGCCCCGATCCGATACGACGTAACTGTTGCCAGATCGCCGATCGACCCAACTGGTGGAAATCTTCGCGCACGAAGATCAGGTTGTCGCCGGTATGAAAACGCTCCCAGAGGGTGACATCCCGCTCGAGCGCCGCCAGCGATAGATAGATGACGAGAACTGAAAAACGATCAATCTCTTGGCCGTAGTCTTTCCCGCTACGTTCGGGATGCTGGTACGCACGGTGGCCGGTTTCCGTGGCGTGGCGGCCCTTTAAGGCCGGCACCCACATGCCGTCGTAGTCCACCAACTGGATCGATCCGCCGCGCACCAGGATATTCCCGTGCTGTAAATCGCCGTGTGCCACCCGAGCGGCTTCGAGGTCGCTAACGAGTGTCACCCATTTTGTCCGCAATGCCGCGAGTGAGGCCGGATCGCGTAGATGCTTCTCAATATGACTGTGCAGAAGGTCGCCATCCGCCCATTGCATTTTGACGATAGGGAACCAGTGGGAGCGAATTTGAACGCCCTGCTTGAGAAACTGAAAATTAACATCGTAGGGCAGGCGGACCTTGCGAAGATGTTTGGAGATCGCCTCATAACGTTCGGCGTGGTCGCTGATCGGGCGCAGGAAGCAGCGAATCGCCCAGGTCTTCTTGAATGAGAAAAACCCGCCCGGTTCTTTGGCCTTGTAGACCACGGCGTTGCCGCCGGTGGCCGGCTTGGGCATACCGAACCGATCGAGCTCGAGGGTGACTGTTTTTAATCCTTGGTCAACAAAAGCGTTTTGCGGGTGCTGAACCGCCTCATGGTATTCGGTCAGGTCTGGCCATGCCCCCATTCGTTACCTCTCCTTCGCTTCACCCGGTAAATCGTGATGAATGACACGGACAAGGGTGAAGTCGTCGTTGCGCAATCCATGTTGGCGGCCGTAGGCGACCATTGCGGCAAAGC
>Ga0209802_1001621_pt1 | contig 16444 bp, 10 predicted proteins | sample GraSoiAngelo_129_FD_185886 | JGI IMG/M metagenome (GOLD analysis project Ga0209802, IMG submission 185886) | Grasslands soil microbial communities from the Angelo Coastal Reserve, California, USA - 14_0927_12_40cm (SPAdes) (version 2) | ecosystem: Environmental > Terrestrial > Soil > Grasslands ... | reverse complement strand
CCCGCCGCCTCGGCGACCGTCATCCCGGCCTTCTCGGAACCGGTTAGAGTCACACCGGCGACGCGATGGTCGGCGATGAGTCCCTCCACCCTTGCTGACCCGATCAACAGCGTCTGGAAGACACCCTCCGGCACGCCGGCCTCGCGGAAGACCTCCTCGATCGCGATCGCCGCCTGCGGCACGTTGGACGAGTGCTTGAGCAGCATCACGTTGCCCGCGCTGAGAGCCGGGAGCCCGGCGCGAAACGCCTGCCAGAACGGGAAGTTCCACGGCATCACAGCGAGGATCACGCCGAGAGGTTGGAAGCGGATGTAGCTCTCGGTCGCTGTGCTTTCGACGGGCTCGTCGGCCAGCAGCCGCTCCGCGTTCTCAGCGATCCAGCCGGCCGTCCACGCGCACTTTTCGACCTCGGCCTCGGCCTCGACGATCGGCTTACCCATCTCCGAAGTCAGCAGCGCCGCGTACCGCGCTTTGTCCGCGCGAAGGACTCCCGCCACCGAGCGCATGAGAACGGCCCGCATCCCGACGCCGGCCTCCCTCCAACCATGCCGCGCGGCCCAGCCGCGCTCCAGAGCGGCTTCGACCGCGGATTCGTCCGCCTCGGGGAACATGGCCAGCTCCCGACCTGTTGCCGGATCGATGGATTTCAGCACCCGCTCGAATCATGCCACGATTTGATCTGTGGCCCGAGCACCCGTCAAGAGGCGCGCAGCAGGCGCGTCCGTCAGGCCGGCAGGCAGCCCTTCCGTGGCCCCGGCCACGCCGACCGACGGGCTGAGGCGGGTCGCCATGGAGGCGGTCACACCGGAGATCGACGGCGGACGGTTCCCGGCCAAACGGGTCGTCGGCGAGACCGTGGTCGTCGAGGGGGATATCTTCACCGACGGCCAGGACGCCCTGGCCGCCGTCCTGCGCTATCGGCACGAGGCCGCGACGCGATGGATCGAGACGCCGATGGCTCCCCTGGTCAACGACCGCTGGCGCGGTGAGTTCCCGGTCACCGAGCTCGGTCGCTACGTCTTCACGATCGAGGCCTGGGTGGACCACTTCGAGACCTGGAGCCGCCAGCTCGCCAAGCGCCTGGCGGCGGGTCAGGATGTACGCCTCGAGCTCGAGGTCGGCGCTCGCATGATCGAGGAGACGGCGGCACGCGCGGACGGGACGACCGCCGACTCGGCGCGACTGCGGGAGCTCGCCAAGTCGCTGCGCATTCCAAACCCCCACCCGGCGGCTTCGCCGCCGACCTCCCCGGCGAGCGGGGAGGTGAACGGGGAGCTGACCACGCTTATGCGGCGCTACGCCGACCGCGCCCAGGCGACGACCTACGCGCGCGAGGTCGAGGTGTTCGTGGAACCTCAGAAAGCGCGCTTCAGCACCTGGTATGAGCTGTTCCCGCGCTCCACGGGCCCCGCAGGAAAGCACGGCACATTCAAGGATGTCGAGCGCCTGCTGCCGGAGATCGGGCGGATGGGCTTCGACGTCCTCTACCTGCCCCCCATCCACCCCATCGGCCGCACCCATCGCAAGGGCGCCAACAACAAGTCCGCACAGCCCGGCGAGCCGGGAAGCCCGTGGGCGATCGGATCCGAGGAGGGCGGCCACAAGGCGGTGAACCCAGAGCTCGGCACCCTCGCCGACTTCCGCCGCCTGGTCAAGACCGCCGCGGGCGAGGGCATCGACGTGGCGCTCGACATCGCGTTTCAGTGCTCACCCGATCACCCCTACACGCGCGAGCATCCCGAGTGGTTCAAGCACCGGCCCGACGGCTCGATCCAGTACGCGGAAAACCCGCCGAAGAAGTACGAGGACATCTACCCGTTCGACTTCGAGACCGAGCACTGGCGAGGGCTCTGGCAGGAGCTTCTGTCGATCGTCCTCTACTGGGCCGAGCAAGGGGTCAGCGTGTTCAGGGTCGACAACCCGCACACCAAACCCTTCGCGTTCTGGGAGTGGCTGATCGCCGAGCTGCGGCGTGCGCACCCCGAGGCGATCCTGCTTTCCGAGGCGTTCACGCGACCGAAGGTCATGTACCGGCTCGCCAAGGTGGGGTTCAGCCAGTCGTACACGTACTTCGCGTGGCGCAACACCGCGTACGAGCTGTACCAGTACTTCACCGAACTGTCCCAGCCGCCGATCCGCGACTTCTTCCGGCCGAACCTCTGGCCCAACACCCCCGACATCCTCACCGAGTACCTGCAGACCGGCGGCCGGCCCGCGTTCCAGGCCCGGCTGATCCTGGCTGCCACGCTCGGCGCGAGCTACGGAATCTACGGCCCGCCCTTCGAAGCGCTGGAGGGCCGTCCGCGCGAACATGGCTCCGAGGAGTACGTGGATTCGGAGAAGTACCAGCTGCGAAACTGGAAGCGCGACCCGAGCATGAGTGAGCTCGTGGGGATCGTCAACCACATCCGGCGCGAGAATCCGGCGCTCCAGAGCGACCGCGGCCTGCGATTTCACTTCACCGAGAACGAGCAGCTCCTGGCCTACTCGAAGAGCACGCCCGACAATGCGAATGTGATCCTGACCGTCGTCAACGTGGACCCCCACCACGTGCAGCGCGGGATGGTCAACCTTCCGCTCGAGGAGCTCGGGATCGAGATTGACCGGTCCTATCAGGCGCATGAGCTCATCAGTGGAGCCCGCTACCTGTGGAACGGACCGCGCAACTTCGTCGAGGTCAATCCGCAGTCGATGCCGGGCCAGATCTTTCGTTTCCGCCGTCGCGTGCGCAGCGAGCACGATTTCGAGTACTTCTTGTGATCACCACGCCCCAGCGCGCCAAGCGCAGGATCGAGACGTCGCAGCTCGAGGAGGATCCGCTCTGGTACAAGGACGCGCTCATCTACGAGCTCCACGTGCGGGCGTTCTACGACAGCGACGCCGACGGCGGCGGTGACTTTCGCGGCCTGGTCGAGAAGCTGCCCTACCTGCAGGAGCTCGGCATCAACGCGCTCTGGCTGCTGCCGTTCTATCCCTCGCCTCTACGCGACGACGGCTACGACATAGCCGATTACACCAACGTGAATCCGATGTACGGCACGCTGGGCGATGCCAACCAGTTGGTAAGAGAAGCGCACCGGCGCGGCATCCGGGTGATCAACGAGCTCGTGTGCAACCACACCTCGGACCAGCACCCCTGGTTTCAGCGCGCGCGGAGGGCGAAGCCGGGAACCGCCGCACGTGACTTCTACGTGTGGAGCGAGACCAACCAGAAGTACCAGGACGTGCGGATCATCTTCAAGGACTTCGAGACGTCCAACTGGACCTGGGACCACGTCGCGAACGCCTACTACTGGCACCGTTTCTACTCGAGCCAGCCCGACCTCAACTTCGACAACCCCAAGGTCAAGGAGGCGATCTTCAAAGCCCTCGACTTCTGGATGGACATCGGGGTCGACGGCGTCAGGCTCGACGCCGTGCCCTACCTGTTCGAGCGCGAGGGCACCAACGGCGAAAACCTGCCCGAGACGCATCAGTTCCTGCGCGAGCTGCGCCGCCATGTCGACAGCAACTACCGGAACCGCATGCTGCTTGCCGAGGCCAACCAGTGGCCCGAAGATTCGGTCGCCTATTTTGGACAGGGCGACGAGTGCCACATGTCGTTCCACTTCCCGCTAATGCCACGGCTCTTCATGGCGATCCGCATGGAGGACAGGTTCCCGATCGTCGACATCCTGGCCCAGACCCCCGCCATTCCCGACACCTCGCAGTGGGCGCTCTTCCTGCGCAACCACGACGAGCTCACGCTCGAGATGGTCACCGACGAGGAGCGCGACTATATGTATCGCGCTTACACGCAGGACCGCCTCGCCCGCCTGAACCTCGGCATCCGGCGCAGGCTCGCACCCCTGCTCGGCAACGACCGCCGGCGCATCGAGCTGATGAACGGGCTCCTTTTCTCGCTGCCCGGCACCCCGGTCCTCTATTACGGGGACGAGATCGGCATGGGGGACAACATCTTTCTGGGCGACCGCAACGGCGTGCGCACTCCGATGCAATGGAGCGCCGACCGGAACGCCGGCTTCTCTCGCGCCAACCGCCAGCGCCTGTACCTGCCGGTCATCACCGACCCTGAGTACCACTACGAGACCGTCAACGTCGAGGCCCAGCAGGGCAACCCGCACTCGATCTTCTCGTGGACGAAACGGCTGATCGCGCTGCGCAAGCGCCACCGCGCGTTCGGACGCGGCACACTCGAGCTGCTGCGGCCGGAAAACAGAAAGGTGCTTGCGTACGTCCGCAGCTACGAGTCAGAGCAGATCCTCTGCGTCGCCAACCTGTCGCGCTTCCTGCAGGCGCTCGAGCTGGACCTGACCAAGTGGAAGGGCCTCGTTCCCGTAGAGCTCTTCAGCAGCAACGAGATGCCGGTGATCGGCGACAACCCGTACTTCCTGACCCTCGGCCCGCACGCCTTCTACTGGTTTGCCATGCAGCCGCGCGCGGCGGCGAGCATACAGAGCGACGGCGCCCAGGCGGCCGCCGTGCTGCCCGAGGTGCGTCTTGCCGGCGGTTGGGAGTCGGCCCTGGCCGGAGGCGCGAAGGAGCGGTTCGAGAGCGTGCTCGTCCGCTACATCCCGCAGCGGCGCTGGTTCGCGGGCAAGGCCCGGCGCGTGAAGACCGCGACGATCAGCGACGTCATCACCGTGCCCGGAGCGGAGAACTACGCGTACCTGACCTCGGTCGTGATCGGCTACGCGGACGGCGACCCCGACACCTACATGCTGCCCATCGCTTACGCCAATCCCGCCGAGGCGTCTCACATCATCGAGCGCTGGCCACATGCGGCGATCGCGTGGGCCCGCAACCCAGGTGAGGAAGCGCGCGGATTGCTCTACGACGCCCTTGGACCGGCCAACTTCGCCGAGGCGATGCTCGGATCGATCGCGCGCCACAAGCGTGCCGCGGGCGGCGCGGGGACACTGGTTGGCTCGACAACACGCGCGTTTGCGCGCCTGCGCGGGCCCGAGACGGTGCGCCTCGAGGCGCAGCTCTCGATCGCCGAGCAGAGCAACAACTCGGTGATCTTCGGCGAGCGCCTGATGCTGAAGGTCTTCCGCCGGCTTGAAGAGGGGGTGAACCCGGAGCTCGAGGTCGGGCGTTTCCTGACCGAAAAGACCAACTTCAGCCAGATCGCGCCGCTTGCAGGCACGCTCGAGTACCGCCGCCCGACGGGCGAACCGGTCAGCATCGCGATCCTCCAGGGCTACGTGCCGAACCAGGGCGACGCCTGGCAGCACACGCTGAACACGGTCGCGCACTACTTCAACGCGCCCGAGCTGGTGGGCATGCAGCCGCCCACGTTGCCCCGAAGCCTGCTCGAGGCAAGCCGGCTGGAGCCCTCCGAGCTGGCCGTGAAAGCGATCGGCGGCTACCTGGACTCGGCGCGTCTGCTCGGCCGCCGCACCGCCGAGCTGCACGCCGCGCTGTCCTCGGACCCGACCGATCCGGGGTTCGCGCCCGAGCGGATCTCGCCCCTCGACCAGCGCTCGATCTACCAGTCGATCAGCGGTCTGTCAATGCGGGCTATCGACCTCCTCCGGACGCAGGTGAACAAGCTGCCGGCCGACGCGAAAGAGGAAGCGCGGAAGGTGCTGGAGCTCGACTCCCGGATTGCCTACTTGCTGAAAGCCTTCCTGGCCCGCCGCCTGAACACGACTCGCATCCGCGTGCACGGCGACTATCACCTCGGCCAGGTGCTCTACACCGGGCACGATTTCGTGATCATCGATTTCGAGGGCGAGCCGACCAGGTCCCTGTACGAGAGGCGGCTCAAGCGCCTGGCCATGCGCGACGTGGCCGGGATGCTCCGGTCGTTTTCCTACGCAAGCCAGGCGGCGCTTCGCTCGCAAGAGATCGCCCCGGAGAGATTGCCCGAGCTGCATGCATGGGCGCGCTTCTGGGTCGACTCGGTGTCCGCCGTATTCTTGAGGAGCTACCTGACGACCGCGGGCAACGCGTCGTGGGTATCGCAGAACCAGGACGACCTCGAGCTCCAGCTCAACACCATGCTTTTGGAGAAGGCCCTGTACGAGCTTCGCTACGAGCTGAACCTGAGACCTGACTGGGTGCGCATCCCTCTGCGGGGCATCCTCGATCTTGTGACGCCTCCATGAGCATCGCGGCGCGTTCCTTGATCAGCCCCTTCGACCTTCATCTATTCAATGAAGGCACGCACAGCCACCTGTTCGACAAGCTGGGCGCGCACCCCGCGCACGACCCGGAGGGGACGTACTTTGCGGTCTGGGCCCCCAACGCGGACGCGGTCAGTGTCATCGGTGACTTCAACGGTTGGGACAAGAACGCCAACGGCCTGTACCCACGCGAGCAGTCGGGGATCTGGGAGGGTTTCATCCCGACTGTGCGCCACGGCGCCCTCTACAAGTACTACGTGCACTCGAAGGTCACGCGCAATGGAGTCGACAAAGCCGATCCATTTGCGACGTACTCCGAGGCGCCCCCGCGCCAGGCTTCCGTCGTCTGGGACCTCGACTACGACTGGGGTGACCAGGGATGGATGGAAAACCGCCGGACCGCGAACCACACCAGCGCGCCGTGGTCGGTCTACGAGATGCACCTCGGCTCGTGGATGCGGGTGCCCGAGGAAGGCAACCGCTGGTTCAGCTACCGCGAGCTCGCGCCGCGGCTGGCGGATTACGTGAGCCGGATGGGCTTCACGCATGTCGAGTTCATGCCGGTCATGGAGCATCCGCTCTACGAGTCGTGGGGCTACCAGGTCACCGGCTACTTCGCCCCGACGAGCCGCTACGGCACGCCCCAAGACTTCATGTTCCTGGTCGACTACCTGCACCAGAACGGCATCGGCGTCATCCTCGACTGGGTCCCCTCGCACTTCCCCGCCGACGAGTTCGGCCTGCAGAACTTCGACGGCACGCATCTCTTCGAGCACGCCGACCCCCGCCTCGGGGTGCACCCGGATTGGGGCAGCTCGATCTTCAACTACGGTCGGAACGAGGTTCGCGGATTCCTGGTGAGCAGCGCATTGTGCTGGCTCGACCGCTACCACGCTGACGGCCTGCGCGTCGACGCAGTCGCCTCGATGCTCTACCTCGACTACTCACGCAAGCAGGGCGAATGGATCCCCAACAAGTTCGGAGGCCGGGAGAACCTGGAGGCCGTCGACTTCCTGCGCAGGTTCAACATCGAGGTCTACAAGGAGCAGCCCGACACGCAGACCGTCGCAGAGGAGTCGACTGCCTGGCCCCTCGTCTCGCGACCGACCTACGTCGGCGGCCTCGGCTTCGGCATGAAGTGGGACATGGGCTGGATGCACGACACGCTCTACTACTTCGAGCGGGAGCCGGTGCACCGCAGGTTCCACCACTCCAACCTGACGTTTCGCATGCTCTACGCGTTCGGCGAGAACTTCATGCTGCCCTTGTCGCACGACGAGGTCGTGCACGGCAAGGGTTCGCTGCTCGCGAAGATGCCTGGCGACGAGTGGCAGAAGTTCGCCAACCTGCGTGTCCTGTACGGCTGGATGTACGCGCAGCCGGGCAAGAAGCTCGTCTTCATGGGCGGCGAGTTCGGGCAGTGGAAGGAGTGGGACGTCGAGCAGAGCCTCGACTGGCACCTCCTGGACTATCCGATGCACGGCGGCTTGCGGCTGTGGGTCGGCGACCTGAACCGCATCCTCCGCGAAGAGAAGGCGCTGCATGAGATGGACTTCGACCCCCGCGGTTTCCAGTGGATCGACGTCACTGATGCCGACCACAGCGTGGTCAGCCTCATCCGCCGCGGCAAGATGCCGGAGGACATCGTGGTTGCGGTCTTCAACTTCACCCCGGTGCCGCGGCACAACTACCAGATCGGAATCCCAGGCGCGGGCTGGTGGGCCGAGGTGCTGAACAGCGACGCTCCGCTTTACGGCGGAAGCGGGATGGGCAACATGGGCGGCGTTGAGGCGGTGCCCGTCAGCATGCACGGCCACTCGCACAGCGTCACCCTGACCCTCCCACCGCTGGGGGCGCTGTTCCTGAAACCAGCTCGAGGAGAACCTCCAGAAGCGCCCTAGCCATCGGCGGTCAGGGCTGCGGCGACGGCATCCCCGCGCTGAACTTGTTGGTCGCTCCGGTCTCGGCGTGGATCACGTGCATCACCGCGTTGATCAGGGCCAGGTGCGAGAAGGCCTGCGGAAAGTTGCCGAGGTGCCGGCCGCTGCGAGGATCGATCTCTTCCGCGTACAGCTGCAGTGGGCTCGCGTAAGACAGCAGCTTCTCGCACAGCTCCCGCGCACGGTCGAGCTCGCCGATCTCGCACAGCGCTGACACCAGCCAGAACGAGCAGATCGTGAACGTGCCCTCCTCGCCGTGCAGGCCGTCGTCGGTCTCCTCGGGGCGGTAGCGAAGCACCATCCCGTCGACCGTCAGCTCTTCGGCGATCGCGAGCACGGTCGCCCGCACACGCGGATCATCCGGCGGCAGGAAGCGGACCAGCGGGATCAGGAGCACGGACGCGTCCAGTGCCTTCGACCCGTAGCGCTGGACGAAGACGCCGCGGTCGTCGACCCCCTGCTCGCAGACGTCGGACTTGATCTCGTCCGCGACCGCCTGCCAGCTCTTGGCGAGCTCGAGATCGCCGTGCATCTCGGCCAATCGCGCGCCGCGATCCAGCGCCACCCAGCACATCAGCTTGGACGAGGTGAAATGCTGCGGCTCACCACGCACCTCCCATATCCCACGGTCGGGCGTCTTCCAGTTTTCAATCGCGCACTCCACGGCGCGCTTCAGGATCGGCCACACGACCTCCGGCAGGTAGTCGCGCGACTTGGTGTGCAGGTACACCGAGTCGAGCACCGCGCCCCACACGTCGTGCTGCTGCTGGTTGTACGCGCCGTTGCCGATCCGGACCGGCTGCGAAGCCTCGTATCCGCTGAGGTAATCGAGAGTCTTCTCAGTTAACTCGTGCTCGCCGCCGATGCCGTACATGATCTGGAGGTCTTTCTTGCCGGCCGCGACGTCCGCGATGAAATAGAAGAAGTCGTTCGCCTCGCGGGCAAAGCCGAGCGTGTAAAGGCCCCACAGCATGAAGGTGCCGTCGCGGATCCACGTGTAGCGGTAGTCCCAGTTGCGCTCGCCGCCGATGGTCTCCGGCAGCGATGTGGTCGGCGCCGCAAGAAGCGCGCCGGTCGGGCTGTACGTGAGGCCCTTGAGCGTCAGCGCGCTGCGCTGGAGGTAGCTCTGCCACGGGTGTTCGGGGAAGTCGCCCCGGTTGATCCACTCGCGCCAGAAGTCCGCGGTGCGCTCGACGCGCTCGAACGCTTCCTCGACTGTGGCCGGCGCCGGGTGCTCGTCCCAGTACTCCTTGCCCGTCGAGTGGCGCGAGCGCGTCCACACCATGGCCACGTAGGCCTTCTCACCCTGGCGGAGGATCTTGGTCGCGTGGGCTCCAGGCCCTTCGAAACCGATCCGCAGGTCGGTGACCAGCTTGATCGGCACCTCGTCGGTGCCTCCGCTCGCGATGGCCTCGTTGTAGCTCTGCCCGGAGTACTCCCACCTGGCGGCCTTCTCGCCGTAGTCGAAGACCGGCTGGCAGTCAACGCTGATCTCGACGTTGCCGACCACGCAGCGCGCGGTGCGGAGGAGGATGTGCTCGGCCTCGTAGTCGGATGGCGGACGGCGGTAGGTACCTGACCGCCGCTGGCTGTGATACCAGGGCCCGATGCACATCGCGTCGCGCACGATCAGCCAGCCGTTTCGGGTGCGCCAGGTGGTCTCGAGGACAAGCGTGCCTGGGAGGTAGCGGCGCCCAGCGGGAACCTGGACGCCGGTCGGCCCAAAGCGGAAGCTACCCGCCGCCCGGTCGAGCATGGCCGCGAAGACGCTTGGGCTGTCCGGCCTCGGGAGGCACATCCATTCCACCCGCCCGCTTGGCGCGACCAAACAATTGACCTCGCAGTCGGAGAGGAAGGCATACCCGGCAATGGGCGGAAACGAGCTGGAGACCCGTGGTTCGGCGACCTGCGGGCCGATCTCGGTGACAGTCGTCTGGCCGTCACCGTTCTGCGACGGTGCGATCGCTTGACCCAAGTCAGCCTGGCGGGCTTTTCTGGCCACTTTCGTCCTTACCGAGAGGATATGACGATGGCCCGCCGTATGCGGTCGAAAACCTGCTCCGGCGTGCCCGTGCCGTTGATCCGCTCGAGCGCCACCCCCTGCCGGGCGTAGTGATCGAGCACGGCTTCGGTCAGCTTGTGGTACTCGTGCATGCGCTCGGTGATCGCCTTCCGGGTATCGTCGGCGCGGCCCTCGACTTTGGCGCGATGCAGCAGCCGCTCGATCAGATCCCCTTCGGGAACCTCGAGTGCGATGACCAGATCCACCCGGTGACCCTCCTCGGCGAGCATGGCGTCCAGGGCCTGGGCCTGGCGCACCGTGCGCGGGAAGCCGTCGAGCAGGACGCCTGCTCCGGCCTCCGCCTCCGGCAGACGCCCCCGGACGATGTCCACGATCAGCTTGTCCGGCACGAGGTCGCCCGCGGCCATGATCCGGCCGGCCTCCTTGCCGATCGGCGTGCCCCTTGCGACCTCGGCCCGCAGGATCTCGCCGGTCGACAGGTGTTTCAGGTTGAACTCGGCCTCGATGCGGGCCGCCTGGGTGCCCTTCCCGCTGCCGGGCGGGCCGAAGATGATCCCGATCAATCGTGCAGCTGTATCTTGCGGCGGCGGCCCCACCATGTCCGAGCGTTTTCCGCGAGCAGGGCATGGATCGCCGGGTCTGGACCGGCGGGCTCACCTTCCTGGCTCAGGGCGAGCCAGCGCCTCGTGATCTCGACGTAGAGGTCGGCCTCGGTCCAGCCCGGCAGCTGCTCCAGGACGTTGTGCTTGCGGATGGCGTCAGCGATTGGTCGGTAGACGTGGTCGTACCAGCTCGCCGCCCCTTCCTGCAGGGGCACCTCGCGGTGCTGCTCGAGGCTGAGGAAGTAGCGATGGCCCGCGATGTGCTGGAGGATCTCGTCGTACCGTCCCAGGCGGCTGCACTCGAGGCGCGCCTCGGGCCGCGTGCGGTGGAGCTGCGTCACGTCGAGAAAAGCGGCGTACTCGGCGGCGCGGAGAAGGGAGGCTGCATCCGTCCCTTTCCCGAGCGGCGCGCGAGTCTTGACCTCGATCACGCGCGCGTTGAGGGTTGGCCGGCCCAGGTTGCGGGCGACCGAGACTCGGTGATGGCCATCGATCACGTAATAGCGATCGTCGACCTTGTACACGTCGATGGGCGGCAGCTCATCGCCCTCGACCATCGCCTGGTAGATGCGGGCCCAGCGATCGCGCATCCTGCGGTTGACGGGAAGGAACATCGCGTCGAAATCCCCCGTCTTGGCATCGGGCGCGACCGAGCCGGCGATCTTGTCGACCGGGATCTCGTGCACCCCGCCGAAGGCGCGGCCCTCCAATCCCGCTGCACGCAGCACCGGCTCGATCGACCGCAGTCGACCCGCGCGTCCGGTCAGGACCGAGCGCACGTTGCGCCAGAACGCGCGGGCGCGCGCGGAGTCGAAATCCTCGATGGCGCGGAAGCGCTCTAGGCCCAAAAGGGGAGGAGCCTAGCGGGGATTCGAACTAGAGAAGGGCCTGCTCGCTTTCGCCGTCGAAGAAGTGCAACCCTCGTGTGTCGAGGCCGAGGCGGACACGGTCACCAGGCGCCACCGCCATGCGGGGATCCACACGCGCGGTGAGCTGGTCGCCGCCGACCGAGCCGTAAAGGTACTGGTCGGAGCCAAGGCGCTCCACCACGTCGACCTTCATGTCGAGAGTCGTCCCGCCGTCCGTGGTGCGGTCCGTGACCGCTTCGGGACGGAATCCAAGAGTGCCCTTGGAACCAGCAGGTAGCGCCTTCGGCAGCTTGACCTCGAAGCCCGAGGCTTTGGCCGAGCCGTTGGTCACGTTGGCCGGGATGAAGTTCATGGTCGGCGTGCCGATGAAGCCGGCGACGAAGAGGTTGGCCGGGTGGTCATAGATCTCACCCGGGGTGCCCACCTGCTGCAGGATGCCCGCGTTCATGATCGCGATCCGGTCGCCCATCGTCATGGCTTCGACCTGGTCGTGGGTGACGTAGATGAACGTCGTCTGGAGGTCGCGGTGCAGCTTCTGCAGCTCGACGCGCGTCTGGCCACGCAGCTTGGCGTCCAGGTTCGACAAAGGCTCATCGAGCAGGAACACCTTAGGGCTGCGCACGATGGCCCGACCCAAGGCGACGCGCTGGCGCTGGCCGCCCGACAGGGCTCGAGGCTTGCGCTTGAGGAAGTTGTCGAGTCCGAGAATGCGCGACGCGTTGCGCACCCGCTTGTCGATCTCCGACTTCTTCATGTGCGCCATCTGAAGCGGAAAAGCCATGTTGTCGTACACGCTCATATGCGGGTACAGGGCGTACGACTGGAAGACCATGGCGATGTCGCGGTCCTTGGCGGCGACATTGTTGACGACGCGGTCGCCGATGAGGATCTTGCCTTCGGTGATCGCCTCCAACCCGGCGAGCATCCGGAGCGCGGTCGATTTGCCGCAGCCGGAAGGACCGACAAGGACCATGAACTCCTTGTCCTTGATGTCGACGTTGAAGTCCTTGACGACGGTGACATCGGCCGTGTAGCGCTTGACGACGTGGTCATAAGTTACTGATGCCATCTCTCTATCCCTTCACAGAACCGGCAAGAATGCCGCGGACGAAGTAACGCTGGAGGCTGAGGAACACGATCAGCGGCACGATCATCGAGAAGAAAGCCGCGGCCGTCAACAGGTTGGAACCGGCGCCCAGCGAAGTCGTCAGGTTCGCAAGGTTCACCGTCATCGGCGCCACCTCGGCCGAGCTCCCGACGTAGATCAGGGCCACCAGCAGGTCGTTCCACACCCACAGGAACTGGAAGATCACCAGCGAGGCGATCGCCGGCACTGAAAGGGGCATCACCAGCCGGAAGAAGACCGTCAGGGTGCCCGCGCCGTCGATCTCCGCCGACTCGAAGAGGTCGCTGGGAAGCGCCCTGAAGAAGTTGGCCAGCAGATAGATCGAGAACGGCAGCCCGTAGCCGGCGTGGGCAAGCCACAGCGGCACCCAGGGCAGGCCGGGGATTCCTGTTGCCTCCAGGTTATCGGTCGTCCAGTGGAGGTTCTGGACGTAGAAGTGGAGGACCGGGATAAAGGTCAGCTGAAGCGGTACGGCAAGCAGACCGACCAGCGCAAGAAAGATGTAGTTGCGGCCCGGAAAGTTCATCCATGCGAATGCGTAGGCGGCGAACGCGCCAATCGTCACCGGGAGGACCGTGGCTGGGATCGCGATCATGAAACTGTTGAAGAAGGCCTGGCCAAGGTTGCTCTGCTCGAGCATCGCCGTGTAGTTGTCGATCGTGAACTGGGTCGGATTCGAGAACGCGCTCCACCAACCCGTGGTCACCTGGAGGAACTGGGGCCGAAACGAGCTGATCAGCAAGCCCACCGTGGGGACCAGCCAGGCAATGGTCAGCCCGATGACGGCGATGTGCAGCGTGTACGCGGACAGACGGTCCGCGATCCAGCGGGGCGAGAAGGTTGTCGGCACGGGCCGCGCGGCGGCCGCGACGGTCATCGGCGCGCCTCCACGGCGCGGAACTGTCTCAGGTTGAAGATCAACACCGGAACCACCGCGATGAGCAAGATGATAGCCACAGCGCTTGCGCCTCCTGAGTTGCCCGCAGTGTACAGCTGGTTGTACATGCGGTAGGCGAGTACATCGGTGCCATAGTTGCCGGCCGTCATCACGTACACGACGTCGAAGGCCTTGAGCGCAAAGATCACAAGCGTGGTACCCACGACGACGATCGTCGGCATCATCAGCGGAAAGATCACGCGCCGGAATATGGTCAGCTCCCCGGCGCCATCAACGCGCGCGGCTTCCAACAGGTCGGCGGGGATGCCTTTCAGCGCCGCTGAGAGGATGACCAACGCAAAGCCCGTGATGCCCCACGTCGCGGCGCCGATCAACGCCAGGTTGTTCAGAATGTTGAACGTCGGCGTGGGCCATTGGTCTTGGAGCCAGGACACAGGGTCGTGATGCAGGACGAACGTGACCAGGGCGTTCATCGTGCCCAGCTGCGATTCACCTGGGGACTGGTACTGGTACATGAAGTTCCAGATCACGCCCAGGGCTACCGATGAGATCGCCATCGGCATAAAGATCAGCGACTTCACGATGTTCTCGTACAGGACGCGGTCAAACAGAACGGCGAGGATTAGGCCAAACGCAAGTGTGAACAGCGTGTAAAAGATCAGCCAGAAAAAGACGTTGTTGCGGATGGCGACCCAAGCACCGCCGGTTGGGAAATTCGCGAACTGTGACTCGTAGTTCCCGAGCCCGATGAAGTTACCGTTGTTGTTCTCGAAGCTCTGGAACACCGTGCCGATCGCCGGCAACAGAAGATATGCCGCAACCAGGAAAAGGGCAGGCCCGACCCAGAACCAGGGCCGGACCTGCGGTCGACGTTTATCGGACAAGCGGCGTACGAGGAACTCGCTGCCGACGATGTAGGCCCCGATCAGCGCCGGTACGCCGAGGATGACCACCACGAGCGTCGGTAGGTCGGTCAGCAGTACGCCGAAGTCCACGCTTTCTTCTCCTACACCTCAGGACGATTTATAGGCGGTGGCCTGAACCTGATCCAGGGTCGCCAGGATGCTGTCGAGCTTGCCCTGGTTGGTGACGAAGTCGAGGCAAGCCTTCCATGCGGCCGATCGCATATCGGCCGGCATCAAGTCGGTCGCGTCGTACTTGCCGATCTTGGTGTCGACCAGGATCTGGGCGCTCTCCTTGGAGATCGGGTCCGGGTATGAGTCGAGCGGTGTCTGCTTGTTCGGCGAGATCTTGCCGCCCTTCTTCACCCAGATAACCTGCGCGTTGGCCGTGGTCAGATAGTTGAGCAGCTTGCGGGTCTGAGGCGAGTCGTGGAACATCGACCATGCATCACCCGAGACGACGTGGGCGCCCGCATAGGAAGAGGTGATATCGGGAAGCGGGAAGAAGTTGAAATCGGTCACAGGCTGGAGGTTCGGATTCGCCTCCTGGAAGAACGTCGTGATGAACGACGCCTGGTTGTGCAAGTAGCACTTCGGCGGGTTAGTGAACAAGGGGTTGCCTCCCGTCTTGAAGCTCGTATTGGTGATCCCCTTGCTGCCGCCAAACACGTTGCTGTCGTCGCCCGGCCCAAGGACCTTGCCCCAGGTCGTGAACGCTGCCTTGATCTCAGGCGAGGACCACTTCTGGGTGCCCGCGACCCACTTGTCGTAGACGTCGGGACCGGACTGGCTGAGCACGATCTCCTTGAGCCAGTCGCTTCCTGGCCATCCATCGTCCGCACCACCACTCTTCAGGGCGACGCACCACGGGGTGGTGCCCGTGCCCTTGATCTGGCTTTGCAGCGTCACCATGTCGTCAAACGTCTTGGGCACGGTGTAGCTCTTGGCCTGGAATGCCTTGACGTTGTACCAGATGAGTCCCTTTAGCGAGACCCACGAGTAAACCTGGTACAGCTTGCCGTTGATGGTGCCCAGGTCGATCCAGCTCTGCGAGTAGTTCTGCTTCAGCTGGCTCATATCGATCTTGTCATCGAGCGCGATGACCTTGCCCTGCTGCGCGAACTGGGTCAGCAGCTGTGGGTTGGGAGCGGCCGCAAGGTCAGGCGGATTGCCAGCCGCAACACGCGTTCTCAGGACCGCGGAAAGGTCCCGGGTCGACTCGTACTGGACCTTGATGCCAGTCGAGTCTTCGAATGGTTTCAGCACTGACAAGAAATTGGCCTGCTCAGTGCTGGCCCATTCCGCTATGACCTTCACCGAGCCTGCGTTTTGCGTCGAGCCTCCCGCGCAGCCGACGGTCACGAAGAGTGCCATCAACGGCACAATCAGGCTGCGCCTATACCACTTAGCGCGCATGGTTTTTCCCCCAATCCGATACGAGGTGGACGGCGTGGGTCTGCCCTAGTGACAATTCTATTTACCTCCCCTGAATGCTGCCGGAAGCTAGGTCTGGCGGCTGACCACCTCCTTGCCTTTGGAGGTCGAGCCACGAACGACGAGGCTCGTCGTCAGCGGCTGCGGCGACTCGACCTTACGGCCGTTCATGCGGTCGATCAGCAACCGTGCGGCGAGGCGACCTTTCTCGACGATCGGCTGGTGGACCGTGGTCAGCGGCGGGTATGTCCAGGCCGCCATGGGCAGGTCGTCGAACCCGACGACCGAGAGATCGGCAGGTACCCGGAGCCCAGATGCACGTGCCGCGGACATGACCCCGATCGCGGCCATGTCGCTCATCGCGAGCACCGCTGTGGGACGGCGAACGCCCTCTCGGAGCTGGTGAAACGCGCGCGCACCTGCCTCGACGGAGATGCCCGCCGTGACGCACTCCGGTGCGGGCGCCCCGGCGCCCGCGATCGCTGCCTCGTAGCCCGCCATCCGCCGTGCCGCGGTCGG